>RCMY010001430.1_pt1 | contig 23375 bp, 22 predicted proteins | sample 2041341 | NCBI WGS metagenome assembly RCMY01 (sample SAMN09708234, study PRJNA481090) | Marine sediment metagenome, whole genome shotgun sequencing project.
AACGGTGGGGGTCTGAGGCGGCGGCGCCGCCCGTTCGATGACCAAACGCTCCCCGGCGATACTCGACGAGGGGACGAGCACCCGCTCGCCGGTGGAGGTCTCCACCTCGATGGCCGTCGGGTGAACGCCGACGACGGTGCCGCTGAGGTCGCCGGTTTGAATGTGGTCGCCGATCCCCAGCATGCGCCGCAGCGTCCGAGTGGCGGCAACTTCTCCGGCGATCTCGCGGCCGCCGAGACCGACGAGGAGGGTGAAACTCGCGGCGAGGCCGAAGAAGATGGCGGCGACACCGAGGTTGACCACGGTGGTGTCGATGCCCAGTTGGGCAACAGCAAGCAACACCGCCATACCAACGATGGTGCCGCGAACCGCCATTGCCACTCGGCGCTGCATGCCGGCTGAAGCTCGCCCCAGCGCCGGACCGATGGCGGTCATGGCGAACGTGCTGAGCACATTGGCCATGATCACGATGATGGCGGCCGACAGGACTCGGGGAAGGAATGCGATGAGGTCTTTCGGCATCTGGTCGAGGGCATCGGGGCTGATGACCCCGAGTGCTCCGATCAGGCCTGCGATGACCCCCGCCCACAGCACCAGACCCGAAAGCGGCGCGGCCGCCCCCTGCAACGCGGGCGGCCGAGTCTCCTTGGCCAGGGCACGGAACAGCAACCGAGAAGCCAGGAGTCCAACCAGTATCCCGCCAATCAGCAGTCCGGCAACGAGGATCCAGTCAGTACCGCTCAATGCTCAGTGCCCCTCATAGGTCTTCCTCGGTCAACAACAACTTAGAGGCTTCGAACGCCGCACCGAACAAGTCCCCGACAACGGTGGCGATTTGTCGTGAACTCAGCCGATCGGCGACCTTGACCTCGACTCGATCCGACAGACCTTCAGGCGGCGCCAGGAGACTGGACAACGCAGCAGCGATACCGCTCACATCGAGGCCGACTTCCTCGCCGGCAGCCAGGTGCTCGAGCTTGGCGGCACACCGCTCGCACTGATCGATATGCGCGGTCAGCTCAGCGACATCGTCGTCGGTCTCGGCGACCAACCAGTTCCGCAGCGTGTCGGTCGAGGGATGGCGTCGGATCACGACCACTCCCTCAGCGCCGAAGCCAGCTTACGACGGGCCCGTAGGAGCCTGGTCTTGACGGTTGGCAGCGGCACGTCGAGGAGGCGTGCGATCTCGTCGTACGGCAGACCTTCGATCTCGCGTAGCACCACGACGCTGCGTGAGAGGTCGTCGAGCAGATCGAGCGCACGTTCGAAGTCATCCATGACGTGCGAGCGCTCCACTCGCAGTTCGGGGAGATGCTCGGGTTCATCGGTCGCCTCGGGAAGGTCAACCGGATCGGTCACAAAGGCCCGCCGACTCCGAAGGGTCGAGATTGCGGTGTTGTGAGCGATCCTCATGACCCAGCCCCGCATCGACGAATCACCGCGGAAGGTCGGCAACGCCAACCATGCCTTGAGCATGGTGTCTTGCGTGACGTCTTCGGCCAATGCCCGATCTCGCACGACCGAGTACGCCAAACGGAAAACGGCGTCGCCGTGATCGACCACCAGTTGGTGGAGGTCATCGGGGTCGTCCTTCTCTGGACATACGCGCTCGCCGGGCGCGCCGGTTCCCGGCGGAACTGCCCAGAGAAAGGGCGTTCGAGAACGGGAGAGAAGAAGGCGGAATAGGGACATAGACGTTCGAGAGCCTACGCGAGTCGCGTTGTCTCGACGTTTCTTCGAAACTGTCTTCAAACGTTCCAACCTGTGGAGTTCACTCTGAAATCTCGCGACTTCGCCGGAGTGCACAGCGTCACACCATGCGACGAGAACGGCAAGCGCCGTTCGAACTCCTCGCCGATCTCACCCTTGGTACCGGGAAGATCAGCGACCGAGTGGGCGTGGGGCTGGTGGGCGATCCAGCCTCACGCCTCTCACTCACGGCGAGACGTCTGAGTGCCTTCACGACGTGACAGAGCGAACGACCAGGCAACGCGAAAGAGGCCCGACCGGTAGTGGTCGGGCCTCCTTCGAATTCCGCACACCTCGTTACCGGGTTGACCGCTGAGGTGCTTGTTGCCTACAGGCCGAGATGCTTCTTGGCCTCTTCGATGTATTGACCGCGCCCGGGGGCGATCGCCTTCAGGCGGAAGGTCTTCACCCGGGGCGGGAAGTCGGCGGGGATGTCGTCGGTCAGGTGATCGCCGGCAATCAGGGATCGTTCCTGCTCGAGGAAGAACACATGGCGACCGTCGGCGGGGCTTCCCATCGCCATGGCAGCCATCCGGAACTCGGTGGCATCGATCTTGTAGCCATCGCCGAGAACCGTGTCGGCACCCTCGAACCCGGGAGGGGCGACCAGTTCGGCACCGGTCAGTTCCTTCAGCTTCAAGGCGCCACCGGCGTAGGCCGGATCGGGGTCGGTCATCACGATCCAGCGGATGCGATCGCCGCCGCAGCCACAGAGGACGTCGAGATGAGCCATGTCTCCGGGGCCAGGATCGACGATGACGATCTCGTCGATGCCGATGAGATAGGTGTTGAGACCCGGCTCACCATCGGGCTCGGCACACGCAATGCGCCGAACGAGCGGACTCAGTGCCCTGGCGACACCGGGAGTGATCGGCGGTGGTGGTGTTGGTTCTTCGATGATCATCGGATTCGTTGCTCCTCCGCGACGAGTAATTCAGCCGATTTCAGGTCGAGCTGATTGTGGTTCATCCGCTTCATCATCAACGTCGCTGTTGTCAGCTTGATCCTGGTGGACTTGATCTCGACCAACAAGGTCGACGTCGATGATGGTTCCTTCGCCCGATCGGCCGCGAGGTCCTGGGCGTTGGTTTGGTCCTGAGCGGATGAGAAAGGGCACCGACCAACTTGTGGCACGGGCCGCGAGACGTTGCTCGACGATCGAACGGACCGGAGCAAGAAGAAGAAGAAGACCGGCGGCGGTGGAAACGAAACCGGGTATGCCGATCAGGAGTCCGGCCAGTAGACCGAGTGCTGGTCCGGCAATGGTCGCGGTGGACTCCGCCGATGGGTTGGTCGCCGTTCGCAGCGTCGACATCAGCAAACCTGCTGCCTTCCAGCGAGTCACGGCGACCCCGAGAAATGCGAAGGCCAGGAGCAGCAGGAGGGTCGTTGCGACGCCAACCTGACCCACCACCCATGCGGCGACAAAGAACTCGACGACCATGACGCTGAAGATCACGACTGCCGAACGGGAGAACATCGACGCCAAGTCTACCGGAGCCGAGGCCCGCCGGGACCGGCAGGCCTATCCTCGCACTGTGCAGACCGCCCCTGAAACAGCCGGCTCATGACAGATCGTCCTCCGTCGGTCGACCAACTCGCTCGCTCCCTTCGACCGAGCGGCCTCCCCCACCCCCTGCTCGTGAAGCTCGCCCGCCAGCTCATCGGCGATCAACGAGTCGACGATGCCCACTCCGAAACCGACCGACTGGCGAGGACGCTGCTTCGACCGGTTTTGAACGGCACCGGTGTTCTCCTCCATACGAATTTGGGTCGGGCTCCACTCGCATCGGAGCAATCTGCCAGCTTTTCGAACCTCGAATTCGACCTCGAAACCGGTGAGCGAGGCAGTCGCCAGCGAGGGATCGGCCACCTCCTTGCCACGGCAACAGGAGCAGAATCGGCCATCGTGGTCAACAACTGCGCGGCGGCAGTGATGCTGGCATTGGCGGCGATCGCCGGTGGCAGACGTGCCGCGGTCAGCCGGGGTGAGCTCGTCGAGATCGGCGGTGGATTCCGGATCCCCGACGTGATGGAGCAATCGGGTGCCACGTTGGTCGAGGTCGGTACCACGAACCGAACTCGCCTCGCCGACTTCCAGCGAGCGATCGACGACAACGACGACCTCGACGTCGTCCTTCACGTTCACCAAAGCAACTACCAGATCGTTGGTTTCACCGAGTCGGTGACCATCGCCGAGCTCGCGACCCTCGATGCCACCGTCATTGCCGATATCGGATCGGGCTACCTCGACGCTGCCTGCCCCTGGCTCGACGGTCCCCCACCCCGCTGGCTCGCCGATGAACCGGCTGCCCGCCAGAGTCTCGAGGCCGGCGCCGACCTCGTGATCTTCAGCGGCGACAAACTCTTCGGCGGACCCCAGGCGGGCATCATCGCCGGCCGATCCGATCTCGTCGCCGCGTGCAGCAGACACCCGCTGGCCCGAGCGCTCCGACCGGGCAGCCTCGTCCTCGCCGCACTGCAGCAGGTCACGCTTGCGTACCTCGACCGACGAGGCACCGACATCCCATTCTGGCGGATGGTCGCCGAAACCACGACCGCCCTCCGGGCGCGGGCCGAGACGATTGCGGCTTCCGCGCCAGGCTGGAACGTTGTCGCCACGCAGGCAGTTCCTGGCGGGGGCACCCTTCCCGGCGCCACATTCGACAGCGTGGGACTGGCGAGACGCGGCGACCATCGCGTGGCGCTGCGGGCCAACGACCGCGCACTCATCGCCCGAGTCGAGGGAGGCGAGACCATCGTCGACCTCCGCACCATCGACCCAGCAGACGACCCCGCCGTCGCTTCGATCCTCCAAAGCGTTACTGCATGACCGTCATTGCGACCGCGGGGCACGTCGACCATGGCAAGTCAACCCTGATCCGAATGCTCACCGGGACCGACCCCGATCGTTGGGAAGAAGAGAAGGCACGCGGTCTCACCATCGACCTCGGCTTCGCCGGTCTCCAACTCCCTTCCGGGCGAGCGCTCTCGTTCATCGATGTCCCCGGCCACATCCGTTTCCTGCGCAACATGCTCGCCGGCGTCGGCGCGGTGCAGGGCTGCTTGTTCGTCGTTGCCGCAACCGAGGGTTGGAAGCCCCAGACCGAGGAGCACCTACGCATTCTCGACCTGCTCGGCGTTGGGCACGGCGTCATCGCGCTCACCAAAACCGATCAGGTCGACGACGAGCTGCTCGAACTGGCCATGCTCGATGTTGCCGAACACGTCGAGGGCTCGTTCCTGGCCGACGCACCGGTCATCGCCGTTGCCGCACCCACCCTCTCGGGCTACGACGAACTCAAGATCGAACTCGATGCTCTGGTCGACCGGGTGGGCCCTCCGCTCGACCGGGCGAAACCTCGCCTCTGGATCGATCGCGCTTTCGCCCCTGCCGGCGCCGGAACCGTGGTGACCGGAACGCTCACCGGAGGCTCGATCGCTCTGGGCGACGAGCTTCTGCTCGCCCCATCTCGCCAAGCCGCCAGGGTCCGATCTCTCCAAACTCACCACGAAGGAGTCGAGTCCGCTCCGCCAGGAACTCGAGTCGCGGTCAACCTCACCGGTATCTCTCATCACGACGTCGAGCGGGGTGATGTTCTGGTCGCCGACGGGGCATGGCATCACACCCGGACCATCGACGCCGAGTTGAACGTGCTCGGATCACTGAGCCACGAGGTGTCGCGCCGTGGTGCCTATGCCGCCTACATCGGCTCCGCCGAGATCAACGCCGCCGTACGAATTCTCGGATTGGAGACGCTCGCACCGGGCACCACCGGTTTCGTTCGGCTTCACCTCGATCGGGAACTTCCGCTCGTGCCCGGCGACCGCTTCATTCTCCGAGAACACGGGCGAGACGAGACGATCGGCGGCGGACAGATCATCGACATCGATCCTGTGACCCGGGCCGCGAAGGCGAAACCAGATCGCTCGGTCGAGCGGGTGGTTTCCGAACGAGGCTGGGTCGAACTCGACCTCCTGCGCCGACTCATCGGCGACGACAACTATCACCCAGACCGAAGCGTCGGAGCCGGCGTTTCCGAAGCTCGAGACGGTGAGGGGCCCGATGGGGAGCACAGACTCCGACTCGTCGGCCGTTGGGTTGTATCGAACGCCGATCTCGACACCGCGATCGATCAGCTGCGGAGCGAGATTGCCGCTGCCGGCGCGCTTGGCCTCGACATCGCCACTCTCGATGGGCAGCGCCGCGCCGTCCTGACCCACATCGACGAGGCGAGCGTCGATGCGAGCCGGGTCGTGCTTGGCACCCCCGTCGACCCCCTTGCCGACCATTGGTGGGTCCAGGCGTTGCTGGACGAGCCGCTTTCTCCCCCAAATGCCGACGGCGTTGATCGGGCCGAGGTGAGAGAACTCGTACGTCGGGGGCTCGTCATCGAACACGACGGTGTCTACTTCGCGGCGGCTGCCATGGCAGATGCCGGTCGGCAGCTGCGTTCGTCTCTCGACACCCAGCCCGAGGGCCTGACGGTGGCCGAGATTCGAGACCTGTGGGGCACCAGTCGCAAATATGTTCTGGCCATCTTGGGCTGGATGGACGCAACAGGCCAGACGCGCCGACGAGACGATGTGCGGATAGCCGGACCCCGACTGCCGACCTGAGCCGCAGGGTCAATTCGAGCGGGACAAGCTCTCGCGTCGCTCGTTTTCGGTCAGGCCGCCCCAGATCCCGTGCTGCTCACGGATCGACAAGGCATAGGAGAGGCACGATGCCTGTACCGGGCAGCTCATGCAGATCTCCTTGGCCCGAGCTTCACGCTGCCGCTTTTCGGAGCGGCGCTCCAGCCGTGGGGGAGGAAAGAAGATCGCCTGATTCGGTCCTCGGCATGCGGCACCCTTCTGCCAAGTGACTTCGAGTTCGTGCACACTCATGATCGGGAACTCCTTCGTGCTGGAGACCCGACCCTACGCGCAAAGTGACGTCCGACACAAGACCCAGTTCGATCTAGTCAAGCGTGGGATGTTTCGCAGCGAAGCAAGCAACTCCGGAAGAGAGCGAACCGAACGGCTAGCCGCGATCGCGATAGTCCTTCGCTCCGCCTTCTTCGGGCGCGACTTCGAGCAGCATCCGATCGAGACCCACGACTCGTACCCGGTCACCGGCCTTGAGAGGCGTTGCTCGATTGGTGATGGCCCGCCATGGCGCGTCACGTACGATCACGGTGCCCTCGGGGTCGATATCGCTGGTCGCCTCACCGAATTCGCCGATGATCCAGGACCGACCGATCGTCGGGCTCGAGAACCGGGTGCGCACCATCGACGGCATGCCGGCGTAGGCGTACAACGCTGCGCCGATGAGGCCAACGCCGATCGTGATCACCGACAGCGAGACGCCGTCGTAGAGCGTGAAGGTGCCAATGGCGAACAGGACCATGCCGATACCGGAGTAGATCCTCGGGATGTTGGTCTGGATGTCGACCGCGAAGGCAAGGTTTGCGAGCACCAACATGACCACTGCCGAGGGTCTGATTGGCAGGACGGCCAACCCGTAGCAGCCCATGATCAACAGGAATGCGCCAATGGCGCCCGCGATGCCGACACCAGCGGTGAAGAGCTCGAACACCAACAACGCCAGGCCACCGACGAAGAAGAGGTAGGCGACCTCGGGGCTCGCCACCGTGTGGAAGAGTTGCAGGGTGAGGGGCAGCTGACGGAACTGGGGCTGGCTGAGATCTTCTGCGCTCTCGGTGCCCTCGACAACGCCCTCGTAGCCGGGCAGCTCACCAACGAATTCGCGCAGCACCGACGAGGTTTCGAGCGGACCGACAGAGATGCCAAGCTCGATCGCTTCTTCGGCCGTGATGGTTTGGTCTTCGAGCCGACCGGTTGCGGCGCCCAGTGGCTCACCACCGAGCCGGAGTTCGCCGGTCTTCCCGATGCGAGACCCGGCAGCAACACCGACGAGATCGGCAACCCCGAGAAGTTCGGCTGCTCCGCCGTAGGCGACCGAGCCAGAAGGGCCGACCCAGATGGCGATTGGCACGTCAGACTCCTCGAGGCGTCCGGCCAGCTGTTCAAAGGCGGCGGGGTCGAGCACCGAGCCCTTGCTGTCGAGTTGCAGTACCACCGCCAGCACGCCGTTGGCTTCGGCGTCGTCGAGTTCACCAAGGACGAAGTCGGTGATGACCGGATCGATCAGTCCCGAGATCTCGACGATCCGGACTTGGGAGGAGCTGTCGGTGGCCGGCGCGTCACTTTGGGCCGTCGCCGGAGGGACGCCCAACCCCAACAGCGCACTGCATCCTGCCATGAACAGGGAAAACGCTGCCAGCAATCGGGTGCGTCGGGTGCGGTGCGGGGGCGCTAGCCTCGGCGTCAGTGTCCGCATTGGAGTTCTTGGCTGCATCTCGCGTCCTGATCGTGGCGGGGAAAGGCGGGGTTGGCAAGACAACGCTAGGGGCAACCCTCGGTCTTGCCGCCGCCCGACTCGGTATGAGCGTCGCGCTCATCGAGCTCGAAGGTCACAGCACCCTCGGAAGAACGCTCGGGGTCGGCCCCCTCGGGTACGAGCCGAGTGCGATCGAGCTGCCAGATTCGACCACTGGATCCTTGATGGCAAGACGCATCACCCCTGATGAGGCGCTCGCGGAGTACCTCGGCGACAAGGGTCTTCGGTTGGTGGCCTCCCGCCTCATCAAGAGCGGCGCCATCGATGTCGTCTCCACCGCCGCCCCCGGAATCCGAGATCTGCTCACGTTGGGGAAGATTCGCCAACTCGAACAGGCTCGCCAGTCCGACCTCGTCGTTGTCGACGCACCTGGCTCAGGACACGCCATCACCTTCCTGCGTTCTGCCTCGGGCATTGCCGACGCTTCGCCGACGGGCCCACTGCGAGAACAGGCCGACCTCGTACTCGAGATGCTCGGCGACGAAACGAGATGCCAGACCATGCTCGTCACCCTGCCGGAGGAGACCCCGGTCAACGAGGTCATCCAAACGGCATTCAGCCTCGAAGATCGGGTTGGCGTCAAGCTTGCCCCCGTTGTCGTGAACGGTCGATGGCCCATGATCGAGGGTCTCGAGAAAGCACTCGCCGCCAAGAAGCCTGCGTGGCGCGTCGCATCACCTGAAGCATGGGTCGCGGCGCAGTTCCGGCTGGACCAGATCGAGCAGCAGACGACCGAATGCGACCGACTCGCAGCCGAACTCCCCCTGGCCCAGGTCCACCTTCCGCATCAATTCACCACCCGTATCGAACGAGCACACCTCACGACACTGGCCGATGCCCTGGTCGAACAACTCGATGAGCTCGGTGTGCCAACATGACAGCAACGGCACTCGACGCGCTCACGGCCTCCACCATCGTCTGCCTGGGTCCTGGTGGCGTCGGCAAGACGTCGATGTCGGCTGCCATCGGTGTCGCACTCGCCCAGGAGGGCAAGCGAGTGGTGGTGCTCACGATCGACCCGGCGCGCCGTCTGGCCGATGCCATGGGCCTCGACACCGGGTTGGGCAACGAGCCCCAGCAGATCGAAGGACCATGGCCGGGCGAACTCTGGGCCTCGATGCTCGACCCAGCGGCAGCATTCGAGCAGGTCGTCAGGGACCAGGCACCAAGTCCGGCCCAAGCCAATCGCATCTTGACCAATCGTCTCTTCGCCAATCTCGTCACGTCGCTCTCGGGAACGAACGAATACATGGCGACCGAGCGGCTCTTTGCTCTCGGCGAAGACCCGCGCTTCGACATCGTGGTTGTCGACACGCCGCCCTCGCGGCACGCCTTCGACTTCCTCGATGCCCCCGGGCGTTTGACTCGATTCATCGAGCACCCCCTCTACCGACATGTCCTCGCACCCCGGCGAGGACTCCTACGGGCCGTTTCGAAGGCCAACCAACTCGCGGTGCGCACCGTGTCAAGGATTGTCGGCGCCGACCTCCTCACCGAGGTCGTCGACTTCTTTTCGTTGTTCGACGGCATGGACGACGGTTTTCGCGACCGGGCCAAGCTGGTCGACCGGCACCTGGCCAGCGACGACACTGCCTACGTTGTTGTCGCCTCGGCACGATTCCAGTCGGTGGAGGAAGCTCGCTGGATCGGAACCAATCTCACCAAACGCAAACGGGACATCACCCTGCTGCTCATCAACCGGGTCATTCCCCCGTCGTTCAAGGATGCAGCTTCCAAGGCTGCACCCGGCAAAGGTGTGGCCGCGGCCGAGATCCCCGCTGCGGTCCGCCAGAATCTGGTCGACCTCGAACGTCAGATCACCGACGAAACACAACTTGCCGACGACCTTGCCGATGCCACCGGAGCGATGGCTCGCTGCACCATCCCGCAGCAATCGAAACCGGTGAGCGACCTCGAAGGTCTCGCTGCATTGGCGGCATTTCTTTCGAGTGAGCTTCACTCGCCGAGCGCAGCGAAAATCGTTTGAGGCGTTACTGCTCGTCCTCGGCCTGATTGAGCGCCGCGAGCGCCTCTTCGAGGCTGTCGGCTACCGGCACGATGCGGTCGAAACCAGTCGTGTGAAGCAGACGCGTGATGGTGGTGCGATCGCAGGCAACGGCAACGGTGCCGTTGGCTTCGCGCGTTTTGCGAATGCCACCGATGAGAGCACCCAGGCCGGCTGAATCCATGAACGGCACTGATGAGAGATCGATCAGCAATCGCTGTTCCCCGGCGAGTTTGCCGAGTGCCTCACGAAACGCGCCGACGCTGTACGCATCGAGCTCGCCCGAGGGGCGACAGAGGGTGTAGTCGTCGTTCTCTTCGATATGGATCTCGAGCACGGGTACGTCCTCATTCCTTTTGTGGTCACAGCGTGAAACGTAGGGGTTCCACGCGGTGGATTACTGCTGGTGACGCCGACAGGTCAGCGAACATATCGATTCTCGGCGACAAAGAGTCGAACCCAACAGGGCCTTCGGGCATTTGTTGCTCCGGCACGAATGCTATCGCCCAAACGCACGGCGTCGTCATCTGGTTCCCGTCGTTCCTCGGCCCAGGGGCCTCGGCACTTACCGAGTTGCTCGCTGCGCTCGCAACATCGCGCCGCTGCAGGACCAACTCGCTCTGTTTGTCACGCGTGCGAAGGGACGGAGCCACGCACCGGGCGAGAAACCCGGATGGGCGAAGCCCGAATCGGCGTTTGTCACGCGTGCGAAGGGACGGAGCCACGCACCGGGCGAGAAACCCGGATGGGCGAAGCCCGAATCGGCGAAGTCGGTTCATAGCAGTAGAGTGCAAAAGTGTCTGTGATTCTTCTTGCCACTGATTCCGATGCACTTTTCGAGGAGGTCGACGCTGCACTCGCCAGCGACGACGTCTCGGTCATCCGGGTCACCGCTGGTGCCGACGTGGTGCGAGTGGTCGAAGTCAAGTCACCCGACCTCGTCCTTCTCGACATGCAGATCGGCAATCAGGGCGGCATCGCCACCTGCATCGCCATCCGCCAGGAGGAGGGTTTCGATCGTCTCGCCCACCGCCCAGTCGCGCTGCTGCTCGACCGCGCAGCCGACATCTACATTGCCGGCCAGTCCGGTGCCGAGGGGTGGCTCGTGAAACCAATCGACTCCCTACGCCTTCGCCGACTCGCCAGTGCTCTCATGGCCGGTCAGACACTCTACGAGGGTGTCACTGCGACCGCCTGAGATTGCCTTGCCTGGCACCGTCGGCGCAGGCCGAGGATTCGGGTAGCATCACGGTGTTCGTCACTACGGGTTGTGGCGCAGCTTGGCAGCGCGCCTCGTTCGGGACGAGGAGGTCGGGAGTTCAAATCTCCCCAACCCGACGCATGTTCAACGCCTGGACCATTTCGGTGGGCCAGGCGTTTTTCGTTGCGAGCCACGCTCCGTCCACCCGGGCTGATCTCCCTCCAGGTCCCCACCTTCGGTAGCCTGTCGAGAGATGAACGTCACCCAACATCCAGTCGAATCTGCATTGGCGAGGCTTCGCAAAGGTGGCGCCACCGTTCTTCGACGGGCCATCACCGGTGACCAACCCCTCGAGCCCGCCGAAATGGCGACCGACGACGATCCTGGCTGGTTTGGCCCCGACAGTGCCACCTGGCAGGTTCATTCGAGCTCCTCCATGCTCATCGGCGGGCTCAGGGCACTGTTGCTCCAGACCTTGCATCCGCTCGCGATGGCTGGCGTTGCCCAACACTCCGACTACAAGAACGACCCGTGGGGGCGCCTCCACCGCACCGGCCGCTTCGTTGGCTCCACCACCTACGGCAATTCGACAACGGCCGAAACCGCGGTCGCCATGGTCCGACGGGTGCATGGTCGCGTCAAGGGGTTCGCTCCTGATGGGCGCCCGTATGCCGCCAACGATCCGCACCTGCTGCTCTGGGTCCACATCACCGAGGTTGATTCGTTCTTGTCGGCCTACAACCGTTACGGGGCCGACAAGCTCACGATGGAGCGCCAAGACCAGTACGTCGCTGAGATGTCGATCGTTGCCGAGCGTCTCGGCTCAGAGCCGGCGCCAAAATCGGTTGCCGAGCTCGATGACTGTTTCAACCGGTTCCGAACCGAGTGCAAGGGGTCACGCCAGAGCCGCGATGCCACACGCTTCCTCCTCAATCCCCCGGTCAATCTCGCGACTCGCCCCGCCTACGGAGTGATCACCGCCGCTGCGATTGGCCTACTTCCTCGCTGGGCTCGCATGCAGCTACTCCTGCCACCGGTTCCCTTCATCGAGCCGTTGGCGGTGGAGCCGGCGGCAAAGGTGCTCATGGCGGCTCTCGGTTGGCTGATGGGTGGCCAGGACCGCTCCACCGTAAGGTCCGAACATGCAACTCGCTGACTTCCAGCAACTGATGGACGAGCTCTACGGCGAAGCCGATCGGGAGCGCGGCATGCCGTCGACCGTTGCCTGGCTCTGCGAGGAGGTCGGCGAGCTGGCCCAAGCCGTTCGCAAAGGAACGGCCGATCAGCAGCTGCACGAACTCGGTGATGTGTTGGCTTGGCTTGCGTCACTGGCCAATCAGCTCGGGCTCAGTCTCGACGACGCCGCGCAGCGCTACGTCACCGACCCGCCCTGATCAAACCGCCCTGATCAGTCAGCCCTGATCAGACAGCCCTGATCAAACAGCCCGGTCGGAATGGTGCCGTGCGACGTTGTCGGGGTAGCTCCGGCAGTAGTAGTTCCAGAGCTGTTGTCCGTAGACGCCGGCACCGTCACCGCTGCCGATCCCGTCGGTTCCAGCATCGAGTTCGTTCTTCCTCGCCATGAAACCGGCGGAAGCATGTCGGGGGCTGGCCGCCACGGCGGCGGCAAATGACGGGTCGAGGGGAAGCGGATCAAGGCGGGTCGTCAGGTCGGGACCGTGGAACCAGGCCGACGAGAACCGTTCGTTGCCGGCGATCACCCGATGGGTGGTGGCAACGAAGTAGTTGCCGGTCATCTCCTGCAACATCTCACCGATGTTGACGACAAGGGCACCGGGGGTCGGGGCGACGTCGATCCACTGATCGCTCGGATTCAGCACCTGCAATCCACCGATCTCGTGCTGCATCAAGAGCGTGAGGAACCCGGCATCGTGATGGGGATTCACTCCAGCTCCACCCGGGGGCGTCGGCGGGTAGTGGATGACCTTGACCAGCGAGTGTGGGCGCTCACCAAAGACCGAGCGCAGATGACCCGGATCGAGACCGAGACCGATCGAGAACAGTTCGAGCAGCTCGTTGGCCAGGTTTCCGAGCAACGAGAAGAACTCGTCCATGTGGGCTCGGAAGCCGGGCAGGACATCTTCACCCAGCCATTGGTTTGGCCCGTCGAGCCGCAGATATGGCGGTTCGAGGTCGAGCCCGCGCACCGGATTCTCCGACGACAGGTCGAGCTGTTCGCGCAGATCGGGCTTCCCGCCGGTCTGTTCCGCTCCGACCTGTTCGAATCCTCGGAAATGGGGCGAGTTCGCCTTGTCGATCGCCAACCGCTCGGATGGATCCAAGGCGAAGAACCTGGCGCGCTGACGGGCGTGTTCGTCGAAGAATTCCTGATCGATGCCGTGACCGACCAGTTGGAAGAATCCGATCTCGTGACAGACCCGGCACACCGAATCGGCGACAGCCCGTTGTTCGTCGGCAGTTGTTGCCGACCGCCACTCCGCCCAGTCGATCTGCGGTATCTGGCGAAAGCTTGTTGTCACGAGTGCAGGCCGAACGTAGGGGTCCGTCTCTTCGTGAGACCAATGGGGGAGGTTGCCAGTCGGCCGGAAGTCACCGCTCGGCGGCAATCAGTTCGGCGATCTCGACGGTGTTGAGCGCGGCACCCTTTCGCAGGTTGTCGCTCGAGACGAAGAGCGCCAGGCCGTTCGGGACGGTCTCGTCGCGACGAACCCGGCCAACGATCGACGGGTCGGCGCCCGCCGCCTTCAGCGGCGTCGGCACATCGTCGATGACAACACCGGGAGCGGCCGCGAGGAGCTCGAGGGCCCGCTCCACCGAAAGAGCGTTGGCGAAACGGGCATTGATCGAAAGCGAGTGGCCGGTGAAGACCGGGACCCGGACGCAGGTGCCCGACACGGTGAGTGCTGGAATGTGCAGGATCTTGCGAGATTCGTCTCGCAGCTTCTGCTCCTCATTGGTTTCGAACGAGCCATCATCGACGATCGCTCCCGCCAACGGCACGACGTTGTAGGCAATGGGTTCGACGAACGCCGACGGAGCGCCGACGTCGATCGCCGAACCGTCGAACGTCAATTCACGGGCATCACCGGCCTTTGCGACCTGACTGGCCAGTTCTTCGACGCCGGAAAGGCCAGCGCCCGATGTTGCCTGGTAGGTGGCAACGACCATTGACTCCAGTTGCGCCTCGGCATGCAACGCCTGCAGCACGGGCATGGCGGCCATGGTGGTGCAGTTCGGGTTGGCGATGATGCCCTTCGGCCGATTCAGCGAGTCGGCATCGTTCACTCCAACCACCACGAGCGGAACCTCGGGGTCCATGCGCCAAGCCGAGGAGTTGTCGATGACCACTGCGCCGGCAGCGGCGACCCGGGGTGCGAGTTCGAGCGACGTGGAGCCGCCAGCGGAGAACAGCGCAAGGTCGAGTCCGCTGAAGTCTGCGATGGCGGCGTCTTCGATCGTGATTGGCGTGCCCTTCCAATCGATCGTCTTCCCGGCGGAACGGGCCGAGGCGAAGAGCCGAAGCTCATCGACGGGGAAGTTCCGCTCTTCGAGAATGGCGAGCATGACGCTCCCGACCTGACCGGTGGCACCAACGATTCCTACGCGCATGACCAACAGGCTAGAGCGATCGGCCGCTTCCGACTCCCGATTTACCGCCGATGAGCCAACTGCCCGGCGGTGCCGACGGAGGAGGCCAGCTCCGAGCACGGACACGGATCACCGGCGGCGGTACCTGCGGAGCAGATACCAAGGTCAACAGCGTCACGCGGTGCCGACGGAGGAGGCCCGCACCGAACACGGGCACGGATCACCGGCGGCGGTACCTGCGGAGCAGGTACAAAGGTCAGAGCGCGTCGAGGCCGTAGGCGGTGTGGAGGAGCACAACGGCGTCTTCGGCCCGGTCGGCGCTGATCACACAGCTGACCCGGATGGCCGAGGTCGAGATCATCTCGATGTTGATGTCATTGTTGGCCAGCGTCTCGAACATCGTTGCCGCAACGCCCGGGTTCGACTTCATACCGGCACCGATGACGGAGACTCGCCCGATCGATTGATTGGTGACCACCGATTCGGCGCCGAGAGCGGCGATCACGCCGCCTTCGAGCAAGGTGACGACACGCTCGAGATCTTCGGTCGGCACCGTGAAGGAGATGTCGGTTCGCCCCTGATCCGAAACGTTCTGCACGATCATGTCGACATTCACGTTGGCGTCGGCCATCGCTCGAAAGAGTCGGGCTGAGATGCCGGGTTGGTCGGGGACTTCGGTGACGGTGACCTTCGACTCGGACAGATCGTGGGTGACGGCTCTGATGATGGGCTGTTCCATGCCGGGTTCCTCTTCGGTGACGAGGGTGCCCGACTCCCAGGTGAATGCCGAGCGAATGTGGAGTGGGACCTGATAGTTGTGGGCGACTTCGACCGACCGCATTGCGGGCTTGGGACAGCCGGTGGCCGTCATCTCGAGGAGCTCATCGAATGTGATGGTCGACATCTTCTTGGCTTTGATGACCACCCGTGGGTCGGCGCTGAAGACCCCGGAGACGTCGGTGAACAGCTCGCAGAGATCGGCCTCGAGTACGTGGGCGAGCGCGACTGCCGTTGTGTCGGAACCGCCGCGTCCGAGGAACGTGACATCTCGGTCGGTGGAGACACCCTGCGACCCGGCAACGACCGGCACGACCCCTGCGTCGAGAGCCGCTCGGATGCGGTCGGGATGAATCTCGAGGATCTTTGCGTTGCGATGATTGGTATCGGTGATGAAGCCAGCTTGGCTGCCAGTGAACGAGTGGGCCTGGTAGCCGGCCTCGGTGATCGCCATGCACATCAGGGCGCAGGCCTTGCGCTCGCCGGCGGTGATGAGCATGTCCATCTCTCGACCGGTGGGGCGCGTCGAGACCTGTGACGCCAGATGCAGCAGTTCGTCGGTCTCCTTACCCATGGCCGAGATGACCAACACCACCTGATCGCCGCGCCGACGGCAGCGGGCCACATGGTCGGCAACGATGCGCATGCGATCGGGGTCGGCAACCGACGTGCCACCGAATTTCTGAACGACGAGAGCCACGGCGAAGAACGTTAACGCTGTTGGCGCTCGATGAAGCGTGGAACTCACGGATCGCTGTTCGAACCAAGCACACGGGGGTGGAGTCGGCAGTGCGTACTCCGGCGGTATTCTCCCTGCCGTGGGTACCGACAAGCGAGAACGTCAGAAAGTCAACCGTCAGAAGAAACTGGAGGAACTCCAGCGGGTCGAAAAGAAGAACGACATACGAGGTCGAGTGCTCCTCATCCTGGCGATCGCCGTTGTGGTGTTCGGGGGGTTGTTCCTCTGGTCGACCCTCGGCGGCGATGGCGACGATGGCGACACCGCAGCCGTCGACTCGTCGACTGAGTCGTCAGATCAACTGACCGAGTCGGACGACGCGGGAGCGGCGGGCGCCACCACCGACGATTCGGCCAGCACCAACGATTCCGCCAGCAGCGACACAGACAGCAATAACACAGCCAGCGACCCCTCGAACGAGGATGAATCCAAGACGGACGACAACGACGAGGCCGCCGCCGTCAACGATGCCGACCCGGCACTGCCTGATTGCCCGCCGGTCGATGGCGCACCGACTCGTGTGACCCAGTTCCAGTCGGCTCCCGAGATGTGCATCGACGTCGCCAAGACCTACACCGCTGCGGTCAAGACCTCGATGGGTGACTTCACGATCGACCTCGACGCCGAACGGGCACCGAAGACCGTGAACAACTTCGTTTTCCTCGCTCGCTACGGCTACTACGACGGCGCAACCTTCCATCGGATCATTCCTGGATTCGTCATCCAGGGTGGCGATCCCGTTGGGGATCCTCCCGGCACCGGCGGCCCCGGCTACTCCTTCGACGATGAACTCCCCGAGGCCGGCGAGTACGAGCTTGGTTCGCTTGCCATGGCCAACTCGGGAGCGAACACCAACGGCAGCCAGTTCTTCGTGATCACGGGCCCTCAGGGCGAGGCGTTGCCGCCCCAGTACTCGCTGTTCGGCAAGGTGTCCGATGGTCTCGATGTCGCCCTCGCCATCCAAGATGTCGAAACTGGCGCAGGCGACGCTCCGGTGGAACCCGTCATCATCGAATCCGTCACGATCAGCGAGAGCTGACGAGCGGTCGTGCACGTCGCTCCGACCTGGTCGTTCCCGGCCATCGGCGACCTGCCCGACAATGATCTCGTTGCGTTCGGAGCCGATCTTTCCCCGGCAACACTGCTGACTGCGTACCGGTCCGGCTTCTTTCCGATGCCGCTGACGTTGCCACTGTCGGAGGCGTTGCGAGCAAGACGTCGAACCGAGATCGGTTGGTTCCACCCGGTCGCTCGGGGTGCGCTCTTCCCGAGCGCTCTTCATGTCAGCCGCACACTCAAACGCTCGATGCGCCGCTTCACCACCACCGTTGACCAGGCCTTCGATCAGGTCATCGACGCGTGCGGCGATCCGGCACGTCCGCACGGATGGATCGACCGAGAGATCATTGCGGCCTACCGTCGGCTCCACAACGAAGGGGTGGCGCACAGCATCGAGATCTGGGACGACGACGGTCTCGCCGGTGGCCTTTACGGAGTGGCGATCAATGGCCTCTTCGCCGGTGAATCGATGTTCCATCGCCGCACCGATGCTTCGAAGGCGGCCATGGCGGCGCTGGTCGACCTCATTGGCGATGACTCGGCCCGCCTGATCGATGTTCAATGGTTGACCCCTCACCTGGCGAGCATGGGTTGCGTCGAGATCCCTCGAATGGACTACGTCGCCCTGCTCGGTCGGGCAATGGAACTCGACCCCGTCGACATTTTTCGCTCATGACGGCAATTTCAAGCGAGAATGCGGCATGACTTCTCTTCGTCGTGACCAGCCTGATCGCCCCTGGATGATGCGGACCTACTCAGGCCACTCGACAGCGAAGGCATCGAACGAGCTCTACCGCACCAACCTGTCGAAGGGCCAAACCGGCCTCTCGATCGCCTTCGACCTTCCGACCCAGACCGGCTACGACCCCGATCACGTGCTGGCCCGAGGCGAGGTCGGCAAGGTCGGTGTGCCGGTGGTACACCGCGGCCACATGGGCACCCTGCTGGATCAGATCCCGGTCGGCGAGATGAACACTTCGATGACCATCAACGCACCGGCGGCGTGGATGCTCGGTCTCTACATCGACAATGCCAGCAGCCATGGTGTTGCCTCGAGTCAGCTACGTGGCACGACACAGAACGACATCGTCAAGGAGTACCTCAGCCGCGGTACCTACATTTTCCCTCCCGAACCCAGCCGTCGCCTGATCGTCGACATGTTCGCGTTCTGCAACCAGAACGTCCCCAAGTGGAATCCGATGAATGTGTGCAGCTACCACCTGCAGGAGGCGGGCGCGACCCCGGTGCAAGAGATCGCCTACTCGCTGGCGACGGCCATCGGCGTCCTCGATGCCGTTCGTGATTCCGGCCAGATCAGTGATGATGCCTTCAGCTCGACCGTCGCCTCGGTTTCGTTCTTCGTGAACGCGGGCATCCGCTTCATCGAGGAAACCTGCAAGATGCGAGCGTTCACCCTGCTGTGGGACCGCATCACCCTCGAGCGATACGGCATCACCGACCCGAAGGCTCGCCGCTTCCGATATGGCGTCCAGGTCAACTCGCTCGGCCTCACCGAAGCCCAACCCGAGAACAATGTGCAGCGCATCGTGCTCGAGATGCTCGGGGTCAGTCTCTCGCGTGACGCCCGCGCCCGTTCCATCCAGCTGCCGGCATGGAACGAAGCGCTCGGCCTACCCCGGCCGTGGGACCAACAGTGGGCATTGCGGATGCAGCAGGTGCTGGCGTTCGAATCCGACCTCCTCGAGTACGACGACATCTTCGCCGGAAGCCATGTGATCGAAGCGCTCACCGCCGATCTGATGGAACAGTCGATGGCCGAACTCGACGAGATCCTCGAGCTCGGCGGTGCGTTCGAGGCCATCGACGAGCTCAAGGGGCGCCTTGTTCGTTCTCACGCCGAACGTATCCGTCGCATCGAACGGGGTGAGCAGACCATCGTCGGCGTCAACGACTTCATCGAGACCGCACCATCACCGCTCGGCGGATCCGAGAGCATCCTGACCATCGACCCAATGGTGCAAGAAGAAGCCATCGCCGATGTCCGCCAATGGCGTGACAGCCGAGACAACGCTGCGGTCTCCAAGGCTCTCGCCGAACTGACATCAGCCGCCAAGGGCAGCGACAACATCATGACGTCCACGATTGCATTGGCCGCGGCCGGTGGCACTACCGGTGAATGGGCCGACTGCCTGCGCGAGGTCTTTGGGGAGTACCGGGCTCCGACCGGTGTTGCCGCCGCCGGTGGCGCCGGCGGTGGTTCGGATCGATTGCGAGCGACCGCCGAGAAGTACCGGAATGTCGACGGTGGACCCATCCGATTCCTCGTCGCAAAACCTGGCCTCGACGGCCATTCGAATGGCGCCGAACAGATCGCCGTCGCCGCCCGAGATGCGGGCATGGAGGTCATCTATCAGGGCATCCGCCTCACACCCGAACAGATCACGGCAGCCGCCCGCGATGAAGACGTCGATGCCATTGGGATCTCGATCCTCTCGGGCAGTCACCTCGAACTGGTACCGACGACGCTGAAGTTGCTACGAGAGGCCGGAGTGGAGGCACCGGTGATTCTGGGAGGAATCATCCCCGAAGCCGATCGAGAGAGCCTGATCTCTCAGGGAGTCGCCGCGGTCTACACCCCGAAGGACTTCGACATCGGCGTCATCATTGCCGAGGTCGCCGACCTCGCCGTAGCGGCCCGAGCCCATCGCATCTGACAGCAACGCTGTTTGCGTTGGTGTTGTCTGCGTCACCTTCGCCTGCAAATTTTCCACTTACCAACGCCCATGAGAGCATCTGGGCGCTCGGCGTGGAAGACTCGTTTCCCTAGCCCACTCCTTGAGTTTTCGGCGCTTCGGTCGATGGAGCTTGTGATGAACGTACGAGAATCGCTTCCCGGATTGATCACTGGCGTTCTCGGCCTTGCCGCGGGCGTCATTGGAACGCTCCTCGAGGTGCGGATCTTCGGTGTGGTTGCCGGTCTTCTCGCCCTGGCAGCAGGCGTTGCCGGACTACGGCTGGGTCAGCGACTCGAAGAGCAGGCCGCCGTGCAATCGCTGGTCGAAGACGAGCTTCGCTCGATTCGGACCAATGCTGCCGCCACCGAGCAGCGACTCATCGCCGAACTCGATCATGACGACATCATCGAAGATGAGAACACCGATGTCGAGGTGCTCACCGACCCGTCCACCGGACTCTTCAGCGAGAGTTTCTTCACTGTTGCGCTCGAATCTCGTGTCGCCGCCGCTCGTCGCCACTTGCGCCCCGTTGCCATCATCTTGCTCGAAGTGGTCGAAGGCGTTGCCACCAGCAATCAAAGCGATGCCGACGCAGAACTCGTTGCCGAGGCAATTCGCGTCACCTTGCGCGAGGCCGACACCGCCTGTCGCCTCCGCAATGGATACTTCGCGTTACTGCTCGAAGACACCCCTGAGAACGGTGCCATCTGGACCGTCGAACGAATCCGGCGCCAGCTGCTCGGCAGCCAGCAGGGCCTGACACTGTGGGCCGGCGTTGCTTGCTACCCGGCGCACGCCTTCTCGCCAAACGAGATCATGTCTGCCGCCGAGACGGCGCTCGAAGCTGCTCGCGAGTGGCGCCAGGATCGCATCGAGGTGGCCATCGCGGCCGCAGATTGAGCCAGGGGCTCCGCGTCGATCACGACTGGGCTCCTCGTTTCGACTCATCGTCGAGCTCAGCCAGTACCTCTGCGGTGTCGTGCCCGAGTGATCGGCCGGCGTGGCGGACTTCACCGGGAGTCTTCGACAGTCCGGCAATGACGCCTGCCATCGGGTAGCCGTCATAGCGAGCAAACGTGTTGCGGGCTTCGATGTGGGGGTCGTGACAGAGCTGTCCAACGTCATACACCTGAGCAGCCGCCGCGTCGGCCCGCTCGAATGCTGTCAACACCTCAGCCATCGAACGCTCCGCTGTCCACGTACGCATACGTTCCTCGACGAGGTCACGGTGCATCATTCGATCATCGACCGTCGCAACCCGAGGATCGCCGCCGAGCCCGATGAGATCCATCACCCGAGCGGCAACCGTGTCCGCCGACGTCGACACGGCAACCCACTGGTCATCATTGGTTCGATACGTGCCTCGAGGGATCGAGTACGGCAAGCCAGAGCCGAGTCGAGGTTGTAGCTGGCCGGTCTGCAGGAACAACGAAGGCAACGGTCCCATGATCTGGATCATCGAGTCGATCAGATTTGCGTCGATCACTTGGCCAACACCGGAGTGGACCGCCACCATCGTGGCGAACGCGGCGGCAAGGGCGGTGACCTCGTCGGTAAGCGCAACCGGAGGCAGTGTCGGCGCGCCATTCTGGTCACCGTTGATCGAGGCCAGCCCCGACATCGCTTCGGCCAGCGTGGCGAAGCCTGGCCGGTCTCGGTAGGGGCCGGTCTGGCCGAAAGCGGTGACGCGAACGATCACCAGGTCGGGGCGGCGTTCGTGAAGCACCTCGGGACCAAGTCCGAGCGCCTCGAGCTTGCCCGGCCGCATGTTCTCCACCACAACGCGGCTGGTCTCCACCAGCTGAAGAAAGCGCTGCTTACCCTCGGGAGTTGTCAGATCGAGTTCGATGAACCGCTTGTTCCGATTCGCCCCCTTGAAGAAAAACGTCTCACCGTCGACCGGGTCACGCCAGCCGAGATTGCGGGCAGTGTCGCCAACCCCGGACCGTTCGATCTTGATGACATCGGCCCCGTAGTCGGCGAGATACCGGGCACACCCCGGACCAGCCAGAACGGTGGCGAGATCGAGCACGCGGAGATCAGACAGTGGACCCATGCCGGGAGGCTAATGGTCAGGCCCGCCAGTACGTCAGTAGATTCGCAGCGTGGAGGCGCCAGGTTGTATTCCGGTTCGCACCGTCATCTCACCCGCACGGTCTCCGCCCCAGTTTCGAGTGCATCGACTATGAGCGGTGGCGTTGCCAGTGGCAGGGTGCGCAACGAACGTCGAGTTCGTCGACCACAGTCCGGTGACTGATTGAGTAGTCGGGGTTGGTGGTCGGCAACCCTTCGGGTTGCTTGGAGATTTCGCCTGGCGGCGAAACTCCCCATGACTCGAACGCCCGACCCGGACGATCCCGTTCCTTGACGACCCGCTTCTGGCGTGTGCTCGGGTGCCGGGGAACCTTTCGGCCCTGGGGGCCTCGGGTTCCTTGGAGTTTCTCGCTTCGCTCCAAACTCCCAATCGCGCAAGACCTCTCCCCGTCGTGGATCATGGCCCGGATCATCGATGACGGGGCGATGTGTTCGATCACGGTCGACGGGATCGGTGTGCCGTCATCCATAGTTGTGCCGTCCCACGAACGTGAAGCACGATCTCGGTGTTGATGCTCCCGGTGCCTTCGTTGAGGATGTCATCGAGGGCATCGGCGTACTGCTGAGCCAACGTGGGCCAGGTGCCATCGGCCTGTTTGCGGGGCTTGGACTTCATGACCCTTGCCGTGAGTGCCGCGATGAATCCGCCGCCCAGCAGGGGCGGGACTCGGATCGTGAAGCTGATCATTCCGTCGGGGTCGGTCCGCCATTTGATGGCTCGGCGACGGTTCTGATATTTCTCGAGTGCTTCGGGTTCGCCATTGCGTTGCAACCATTCGGCGATCGCCCGGCCGAGGTCGGATGCGGTGACGGTTTTGGCGATGGCGACGAGTTCGGTTTCGTTGTCAGCGGTGGCGATGCGGGTGAGGGTCCGGATCTTGGAATAGGACAGCACGCCCTCTGCGAACGCCTCCGCGGACGCGGGTAGGGACCGAAGGCAACGGCCGATCCTCACCCATTCGCGGGCTGTTGCGGCTTCGACGTCGGCAACATCGGCGAGCCAGGCGGCGGCGCTGGTGGAGCCGTCGAGGAGCCATTCACCCGAGTCGGCGAACTCGGCTGCCAAGGTGACGAGTTCG
>RCMY010001361.1_pt1 | contig 23351 bp, 18 predicted proteins | sample 2041341 | NCBI WGS metagenome assembly RCMY01 (sample SAMN09708234, study PRJNA481090) | Marine sediment metagenome, whole genome shotgun sequencing project.
GTCTGTGCTTGCTCGATCGGGAGCGATCACGAAGACTGGCTCCGGCAGCGCCAAGGCTGGTCGTGGTGCTCGACGCTCATCGGTGCGTCCGCGGGCGGATCTTGTGTACCGAGCGTGGCAGTCAGCGACTTGCTGCCACTCAACGTGACGAAACACGTCAGCGGACGCACGCGTACGAGTTCCTGGCGTGGTGCCATGAGCGACGGAGGCCTGGTGGTGCAGTGATCGACGATCACGGGGGCCACGGTGTCCTCTTGCGCGTTCCCCTATCCCCTGTGCCACGGCCGATCAGCCGTAGCACGCCATCCCGGTGGTGCCGGTTCGCCACGAACTCGTCAGGACCTCGAACCGGCGGTCTGGGACGAGTCAGGGACATGGCAGCGTTGAGGGTTAGGAGACAGTCGAGCCTTCGCTCAAGTAGAGCGAAAGAGGTGGTAGCGGCACGTCTGCACAGAAGTCCGGCAGCTCGGTGAGGAGTTCTCGAACCAGTTGATCGCGGTCTACTGCGTCTGTTCCAGAGACTTCCTCCGGTGACCACCGAATCGAGACCAGCAGACAATCGGCGAGATAGTGGGCATCCCAGGACGCTCCGGTAGTGGCCACTGACTTGGTGTCGAGGTACCGGCCTGGTTCCGCATAGTCGAACATCGGAGCCTCGCCAGGCGGTGTCTTGAAGCGTTCTGCTGCCGCTGCTGCGCTCGGCATCTTCGCAAGCGCCATGCGCCACGGGAGTGCTCGAGATCCTTCATTGTCGAATCCAATCTCGAGGACCTCGCAAGCTTCGTCGTAGAGAGTTCCGGCGTTTCGGTTGATATCTCGGTTCCGTCCGAGCCGGCTTGCCGATCCGACGTCGGGGTGCTGGGCGGCTGACTGGAAGATCTCCTCGAGATTCTGTTCGGGAGTGACACAGTCATCCCTCGGGCCGGGGCGTGCGACTACGCACCCGGAAAGGATCGACAACGCAGCGAGAGAGGCAGCAAGGACAGCCGGAAGCCGAACCCCGTCTGGCGTCATCGCCAACGCTCGAGGGATCGGAGGTGTGACGGTGAGGGTGACTGGTCCGCACGTAGACGCTGCTCTATGGCCGCGGGGGTCTTCAGGACCGGCCACCGCAAATTGCAGGTCGTTGCGGCAACGTCACCCAGTTCGAGACACCGCTGCGTCGTCAACATCGAGGCGAGAATACCTGTCGAGCGCGGACGTGCGGAGGCGGTTGGGTGCACCTCGCTCACACGACTCGCCGGTCGTATGCCTGCGACCACTTGCCGGCGTTCGGAGTCAGGTTCAGACGGACAGCCGCTGAGCGATATGGGGCACTTCGAACCTGTTGGTCTCCAGCGCTGCCAGTCCTGTTCATGGTGTCAGTGGCAGTCCCAGTGGAAGAACCCGGAGCCGGTGTCAGGGTCGACGTATCCATAGCATTCGGCGCTGTCGCCGAACTCAAAGCCAGCGGCGTCTGCGCTGAATTGGAACAGGAAGCGGTAGTCGGGGGTCGGTAGCTGGGGTTCCCGCTGGATGGGGAGGGGTGTCCCTCCGATCTTGTTGAGCGGGCTTTCGGCTTGGAAGTGACCGTCGGGCCATTCTCGCGGCTCGTAGTACGGGGTGAGCGACGGGACACGGCTGGTGAAGCTATGCGGCCACACCGGCAGGTACTTGGTGTCACGCTGGATTCCGTCGGGCACTTCGGGCCCGGTGGCGTCTGATACCCAAGGCACGGCGGGCGTCCCGCCCGGTTGGACGAATAGTGCTGCTGAGTCCCCGAGGTCGTCCAACCACGCTTCTTCGGTCGTGTCGATGAACAGGTACGCGGTCTTCTCGGGTTCCCAAGGGATTTCGAACTGGGCCCAGAACGCCATGGGTTTACCACTCGCCGACAGCGGCCAGGTTGGTGATGAACGCCAGGTCGGTTGCCCACCGAACCGGGTGCCGTGATGGTCCGGGTCGCCCAGTTCGAGGTCGAGACTCCATGCCGCAACAGCCAGGTCTTCGGGCTGAAGGTCCACAGCGTCCTCGGGCCGGAACAGTTCGGGGTCGAGTTGCCGGCCAAGAACGGAGCTGACTGCGGCTACGGCGTCTCGTCCCGCCTGATCGTCGAAGCTTCGCAGCGCCTCGGCGAGAGCGTCGATGTGTTGGTTGGCTTCGCTGGTGGCTGAAGCGATGATCCTCTGGCGTCGTTCCTCCGGGTCGTAGCCGGGAGCCAGCGAGTCGGGCGGGGTGGCTCCAATGCTGCGATGTATGTCTTGTTGGCGTTGGAGTTCGGCCTCGGCGCTGAGGTCTCCTGCTTCGGCTACCCGGTACTCGACAAGGCCAGCGATGTCGGCTGCCTTCTCCAAATAGTCCGCAAGTCGCGGTACAGCTGCGGGGTCTCCGAGCACGGTGAGAGCATGAACCGCTGCGAGGTTGAGGAAACGCCCGGCAGGCATCGGCTGTGGGAAGTCCTCGACCACAAGGTCGAGCAGTCGAGACGTGACTCGCCGATCTCCCCGCCAGGCTGCGCCGATTGCGGCGACTTCTGAGAGCGGTTCATCGATGTCCAACGCGATATCGATAAGCCGGTCGCCGGCCTCGTCGGTATCGGTTCGAGCCAGATAGCGCACGGCTTCGAACGCGAAGGTCGGATGCCCCAGCAACTCCAGCATCAGGTGCATCGACTCTGCAGAGGCGATCGTGCCAAGAGCGTGGGCTGCTGCGGCCGCGATTGGCTGATCGCTGTCTTCTCGGAGTGTTCGCTCCAGAGCCTCTCTGCCGCTGCTCCGGCTGCACTCCTTGACGAGACGGTGGAGCAACGACCGGGGTCCTGCCACCTTCGCGTTCTCGATCAGGGAGTCAACTGACTCGATTCCGTCGACCACCGCTCTACATCGGCAAGATGGTGGACGGCCGCCCAACCCGCTCGCGCCACACTTGCTGCACCACTCGGCTTCTGTCACGTAGACCGAGCGTACCTGCCTGCTGGAATGTGGCAAGAGCGAAACTTCCTCGGAAAGTCGCGGCGTCGCTACTCCTGCCCGGCGATAGCGAGCATCGACGTCACTGGCGGTCTTCGGGCGGTCCAGTCGCAGAACGCAAGAGCCGAATGCTCATTCGCTGGTCGCTTTCACCAGCCTGGCTCGAGGTCGAGGTCGAGTTCCAGTGAGATGAGCTCCACGGCTCCGTCGGATGCCAGCTGACCGAGGACGGACAACCGTGAAACGAGAAGTCCGGTCGAGATCAGGAGCCGGTACTCGGGACGACCCTCGATCAGCTCCGGAAGTTGGTCGAACCCGGTGGCGAAGACCTCGACGATCCGTAGCAGCTCGAACGTCTGGAAATCGTTGACTGACGGTTCGCCTTGTGGCCCGCGTTCGGGGGCCAGCTGAGCCTCGAGATCGTCGAAGAACGCCGACGTCGCCCGCACTGGGCGACGCTCTCCGCTCACGACCGGCCGGGAGTCTCGAGTTCGGTGATTCGTTCGTTGGCCCGAGATCGGATCCGTTCGAGAAACTCGTCGGGTACCTCGGCGAGGTCACGGACGATGCTTGCCCGGAAGATCGTGTCTTGCTCGGACGGGGTCATCTGCTCGAGTTCGGCTGCTGTCCAGATCTTGCGGGCCATGACCACCAAGCTACCGCAGCCATGTGACACCGGCCGACGGGGCGTCCCAATAACACCGCCGAGCCGGCAGCTCGAACCATGGCATAGGTGCCGTTTCGGGATGCTTTGACATCGCGAGCTGATGGTCGAGGCGGTGTGTGCCGCCGGCTGTCTTTCACGTGTCGAGGCAGAGGTTGAACCGTGCCTGCGCGGACAGGCGTGCGCGTTCTGCGGAGGCGGGGACGCCGTTGCGTTTCTCCCGGGGGCCGAACGGGGTGGCGGTGCAAGGGCTCCAGCTGGGCTGGCTGGCAAGTTGGGGTTGGCGAGTCTCACAAAATGAAAGTTCGGGTGGAGGTCCGACGGAAAGTCACAGCAGCTGGTGGCGGGCCAGGATTGCGATTTGGAGCTGGCAACGGTGCATCCAGGCTGAGACAGAGGTCTGCTGCCGAAACGGCAGGTGCCCTGGCGCAGGAGAAACTACTTGACACCGCAGAGGGCGTTCAATTACGTTTGTTTACGTTCAACGTCACACACGGCGATTCGGGCACCCGTGCCCCTCATCTCTCTCACCCTGGCGGGACCATCATGACAAACGCATCCGACCCAAGCGCATCCGACCCAACGACCTCCAACCCAACGACCTCCGACCTCTCCGAACCGACGACTTCCCAACCATCCCCGACTGACAATGCCCCATCCGGCCCCAGCTTCCCGTTTGCAACACTGATCGTGCGACCGTGGGAAGACCCCCTCATCGAGAAGCTCGGCCACGATCCGCGTTCGCCCTATGTCGAGCGTTACTGGACCTCGATCCTCGGCCCGTCGGCCACACTGCTGCTACGCCGACTGGCGACCGGACTCGAGATCTCACCCGACGGTTTCGAGCTCGACACCGTCGCGTGGGCCCAAGAACTCGGTCTCGGCATCCGAGGCGGTAAGAACGGGCCGTTCTGGCGGTCACTCGACCGCACTGCTCGCTTCGGAGCCGCCCAACGCAACGGGGCAACGCTCGTGGTGCGGCGCAAACTGCCACCGCTCAACCTGCGTCAGATCGACCGGCTACCGCCCCATCTCCAACAGGCTCATCAAGCCTGGGCGACTCGCCAGCTGATTCGCCCCGGCACAACACCGACACCCGCGTCATCAACACCCGCGTCCAACACCGACGAAGCAGCCTGACGCGCACTGTCGACTGAACGGTGATCGGCTGAACGGTGGTCGACTGAACGGTGATCGACTGAATTGTGGTCGGACTCCCGAGGGGATGGAGCCCGACCACATTTCACACAGGAACGAGGCCAGCGGCCGGTTCGGGTCCGGAGGGGAGGGACCCGAATGCCACCGTCGACCTCGGTGCTGTCTCGAAAGATCAGCGCCTGGTTGAGCCGTGCTCGCCGAAGCGACATCGGCTCATGCAGTCTGACGTCGCATCCGTCTCGAAAGTCGCGAGAAAACTCGACGAGTTCGGTGCAAGCTCAGTAGGCGCCTTCTTGGCGCAGAACGGCCGGAATCGTACGAAGCAGGATCGACAGATCGATGACCAACGACCAGTTGTCGACGTAGTAGAGGTCGAGCCTGGTGTATTCCTCGAATCCGGCGGAGCTGCGTCCCGAGACCTGCCACATTCCGGTGATCCCCGGACTCACCCGTAGACGTCCGTAGAGGTCATCTTCCCACGAGTCCATCTCGGACCACAGCGCCGGGCGGGGTCCGACGAGGCTCATCTCGCCTCGGACGACGTTCCACAACTGTGGCAGTTCGTCGAGCGACGTCTTGCGAATGAACTTGCCGACCTTGGTGATTCTGGGATCGTCCTTCATCTTGAACAGACCGGTGTCACCGGTGTCCATCGTGGCCCGAATCGCTTCGGCATCGACGACCATGCTGCGGAGCTTGAGCATGTCGAAGGGGACACCGTTGCGACCAACGCGGCTCTGGCGGAACATCACGGGACCGCCGTCACTGCGCCGGATCAGAACGGCGAGAACGGCCAGCAGCGGCGAGGCACACAGCAGTACTCCGAGGGAGACGATGACGTCGAACGTTCGCTTTGCGGCCGCACGCCAACCTCGACGCATGACGGGCTCCACGTACACCACGGGGAAACGCCCGAGTGGCCGAACGGTCAGCCTGCTCGGTTCGATGTCGATGAGTGTCGAGCTCAGTTCAACGTGAATTCCGTTTTCGACGAGGTCACGGACCAAACGATTACTCGAGCGGGTCTCGATCGACGACGCGGCGACGATCGCACCGAGCGCATCGTGGGCTCGGGCTTCGGCGAGCACGCGTGTTGTGAGTTCGGTTCGCCCGTTGATCGAGCGAGGGTCGACGCTCGACACCACCTGATAGCCCAACTCGGGCTCGGCTTGGAACATCGCGGTGAGCTGGCGAGCTTCTTCGTTGGCCCCCACCATCACGACCCGGCGACAAAGTTCCCCGGCGCGGCGCCGCCGGTCAAAGCCGGCACGGGCGATTTCTCGTTCGACACCGATCGCCATCCCACCGATGAGCACGGATGCAGCCAGCCACCCCCGGGAAACATCGAGGCCGAAGACATAGGCGAGAACGGCGACGCTGGCGGCGGTTGCCACCGAGGCGTCGAAGATGCGACGGATCTCATCGGCTCGACGAGTGATGAAACGTGAGCTGTAGAGCTTGGCTCGAGCGAGCCACAGCCACCATGCGAGAAGCATGACTGCAGCAGCGATCCAGCGGTCGGCACCGGGGTCGATCATCAGAGCCACGATGGCGCCACTGGCAGCGGCGGTGAGGAGATCAACGAGGAAGAGACGGTTCTTGGTGCTGACGATCGAGAACGAGGGGCGATTGGCGGTAGCCGCCGCCCCTGCCCCAATTCGCTGCTCCACTGATGCCATTCCGACCTCCTTCCGCACGTTTGTCCTCGTGGTGGAAGGTCGGCAAGCAGCGTCTCGTCTTGAGCCGTTGACAAGACTCGTGGTGCGACCAGCGCTTGTCCGACCTTGCGGCTACGGTCCAAACCCATGAGCACACAACCTCTCGAACAGGCCATCGCCACCACTCGTAGCGTTCTCGGCAACGTCAGTGCCGATCAGATGGGTGCCGACACCCCGTGTGCTTCGTGGAAGGTCAATGAACTCGTCAACCATCTCATTGGTGCCCAGCACTTCTTTCTTGCCGGCATCAACGGCACCCCGCCGAGCGGCGCCGATGCCGACTACGCCAGCGGTGACTTCCTCAGCGCATTCGACGACGCGAGTGCCCAGGTGGTCGCGGCGCTCAGTGCTGAGGGCGCGCTTGGGAAGACCTACAAGCTCCCCTTCGGCGAAATGCCAGGAGCGGCGGTGATGGGTCTGGCCATGACCGACACGTTCCAGCACGGCTGGGACCTCGCAAAGGCCACCGGACAATCCACCGATCTGGCACCCGACCTTGCGGCCGGCATTCTCGCCCAGTCGAAGCAGATGATCCAAGACGGTTTCCGCGGCCCCGAGGGTGCGCCATTCGGAGCCGAACAGCAAGCAGGCGACGGAGCAACAAACGCCGACCAACTAGCAGCATTCCTCGGCCGCAAGGTCTAGCTCTGTTGCCATGAACTGCTCCGCAGTTCGGGCGTTGCCCATCGGGGTCAAGCGCTCGGCGCCGCCCCCGCCCGCAGGGACGGCGTAACTGCCGACGACATTTCGTTCAGCGACGCGATGTTGCGAGCGCAGCGAGCAACTCGGTAAGTGAGCGAGCGCTAGCGAGCGAACGACAGTTACCAGTTGGAGACGGTTTCGGCGAGCAGGCGCACGCCGAAACCGGTCGCGCCCTTGGTGATCACTCCCTCGTCGGTTTCGGTCATCGCCGCCATCCCGAGATCGATGTGCGCCCAGGGGATATCGGCGACGAACTCCTTGAGGAAGAGCCCGGCGACCAGCGCTCCGCCATAGGGACCGGCGCCGATGTTCTTCAGATCGGCCACCGTGGAATCGAGCTGCGTGCGGTACTCCTCGGGGAGGGGAAGCCGCCACGTCTTCTCCCCGGTGCTGGCGGATGCCGCGGCCAGTCGTTCGGCAATGGCGTCGTCGGTCGCCATGATCCCGGCGTAGCCCATTCCGAGCGCGGCGGACACCGACCCGGTGAGAGTGGCGATATCGATGATCGCGTCGGGCTTGGCCTCGGCTGCATACGACAATGCGTCGGCCAACACGAGTCGGCCCTCGGCGTCGGTGTTGAGTACCTCGACGGTTTTGGTGTTCCTGGCTCGGAAGACATCGCCCGGCCGGAAGGCGTCACCGTTGATCATGTTGTCGGTGAGTGGCACGTAGGCCGTGACGGCCGCGGTGCAGCCGTAGACGCCGAGCAGGCTCATAGCCCCGACTACCGCAGCGCCGCCGGCCATGTCGACCTTCATGGTCATCATGCCGGTGCCGGATTTGATCGAGAGACCACCGGAATCGAACGTGATTCCCTTGCCGACCAGCGCAAGGTTGGCGGTCGGCGACGTCGTCGGGGTGTACGAGAGCATCAAGAAGCGGGGCGGATGGGTCGAGCCCTGATTGACGGCCAGGATGCCGCCCATCTTCTCCTTGCGAATCCGCTTCTCGTCCCAGATCGTCGCCTTCAAGCCGGTCGCCGCCGCCACTTCTTTGGCTTTGGCGACGAACGCCTCGGGCACCATCGTGCCACCGGGCTCGTTGACGAGATCTCGCACCATCCGCACGGCCTCGACGGTGGCCAGACCGATCCCGAACGCCGCCTTGGCGCCGCGGCCACCGGCAACCACGGTCACGCGATCGAGGGTCCCGCTGTCGTCGCTCTTGAGTGCAACGTAGCGATACGTGGCGAGCCCGGCACCTTCGACGACCGGAGCAAGGCCATCGAACGACCCCTCATCACCGAGTTGGTCGGCCATCGTGATGGCAACGTGCTTGTGCGAAGCGACGGCGCGGACGTAGGCCGCCGCGGCGCGGCGCAGCGTGTCGGGGTCGACCGACGCTCGCTCACCCAACCCAACAAGCACCTCGACGGTCGGACCCTCCTGGCCGTGAAGCACCAGCGTCTCACCGACTTTCCCCTCGAATCCGGCCAGTTTGGCTGCGGTCGCAATCGGTTCGCCGAGGCTCTCGATTTCGTCGCTGGCGACCGGACGATCGATCGCGGTTGCGGTCTTCGGAGTGGCAGTTGCATGACGGAGGGTGGACATGCTCAATGACTCTAGGTTCTCGCCGACTATGATGGCGTTATTGCTGTGATCGGCGACGGTCATGGTGGGTCCCCACCAGAGGGTGTGGGACCAACGATTGCGTAACGGTCGAGGCTGCATGATCCGACCGATGCCGAACAATCGTGGCGACCCCCTGGGCGCCTTCTGGAAGCGAGTACCAATGGTTGACCGAAGCCCGAGCGCCCTACCGCTGAGCGAGCGCAGCGAAGCATTTCTCACCGCAATCAACGAACGTGTCGTGATCTTCGACGGCGCAATGGGTACCGGCGTACAACGCCGCAACCTCACTGCTGACGACTTTGGTGGTGACGATCTGGAAGGTTGCAACGAATATCTCGCCATCACGCGGCCCGATGTCATCGCCGACCTCCACCGTGGTTTCCTGGAAATCGGTTGCGACGTCATCGAGACCGACACCTTCGGCGGCTTGGCGATGACGCTCGCCGAGTACGACCTGCAGGATCGCACCCACGAGATCAACCTGGCGGCGGTTCGAATCGCCCGTGAGGTCGCCGACGAGTTCTCGACACCGGAACGACCGCGCTGGGTTGCCGGCTCGATGGGTCCCGGCACCAAGTTTCCGAGCCTCGGACAGGTTCGCTACGACGAGATGCGAGACGGCTTCGAAGAGCAGGCCGTGGCGCTCCTCGAAGGCGGCGTCGACCTGATCATCATCGAGACCATGTTCGACCTCCTCACCATCAAGGCCGCAATGAACGGCTCGCGTCGAGCCATGAAAACAGCAGGCCGCCAGGTTCCGATCCAGGTCCAGGTCACGATCGAACTGACCGGCCGCATGCTGCCCGGCACGGAAATCCAGGCCGCGTTGGCGGCAATCGAGCCGCTCGGTCCCGACGTGTTCGGTCTCAACTGTGCAACAGGACCGGCCGAGATGTACGAGCACATTCGTGTGCTGTCACAGCACTCGAGTGTCCCGATCTCGGTGATCCCCAACGCCGGACTTCCCTCCGTCGTCGATGGCGAGATGCACTATGACCTCACCGAGGATCAGCTGGCAGACCACCTCTCGGACTTCGTCACCAGCCTCGGAGCGTCGGTCATCGGCGGCTGCTGTGGCACCGGGATCGAGCACATGCAGGCCGTCATCGATCGCTGTGCCGACCTGACCCCGGCCGAACGCACGCCGACTCACCTGGCCGGCGCCACCTCGATTTACTCGTTCGTGCCATTCGAACAGGACCTCTCGTTCCTGATCATCGGCGAACGGACCAACGCCAATGGTTCGAAGAAGTTCCGGGAAGCGATGCTTTCGGGCGACACCGAGACCGTCGACAAGATGGCCAAGGACCAAATCGCCGAAGGCGCCCACATTCTCGATCTCTGTGTCGACTACGTCGGACGCGACGGCACGATCGACATGGATGAAACCGCCAAACGGTTCGCCACCGCCGCTGCCGCTCCGCTCGTGCTCGACTCGACCGAACCTCCCGTGCTGGAAGCCGGGCTGAAGTGGCTCGGTGGACGATCGATTCTGAACTCGGCCAACCTCGAAGATGGCTTCGCCGAAGGGTCCCGCTTCGATCGGGTCATGAGCCTCGCCAAGGAATACGGCGCTGCGGTCATCTGCCTGCTCATCGACGAAGAGGGCCAGGCTCGGGATGTCGAGTGGAAGCTGCGGATCGCCCATCGGATTCACGACCTCGCCGTTAACACCTACGGATTGTCGGCCAGCGACCTGATCTTCGATGCTCTGACCTTCCCCCTCAGCACCGGCGATGATGATCTGCGCCGCGATGGCATCGAGACGATGGACGCCATCAGGCGGATCAAGGAAGAGATTCCCGGCAGCTTCACCACCCTAGGTCTTTCCAACATCAGTTTCGGCCTCAACCCGGCTCTTCGCCAAGTGCTGAACTCGGTCTTCCTCCACGAATGCCTGGAAGCCGGGCTCGACTCGGCCATCATCCACGCCGGACGTATCCTGCCGCTGAGCAAGATCGACGACGAGCGCAAGAACGCCACCCTCGATCTCGTCTGGGATCGACGAGGAACCGCAGGCGGCGACGGCACCGACCCCAAGTACGACCCGCTGGTCAAGGTCCTCGACCTGTTCGCCGACGCAACGGCGGTCAAGGCCGAAGTCGTCGACAAGTCGGGATGGCCGATCGACCAGCGCCTGCATCATCGCATCATCGACGGTGACCGTGAGGGCCTGACAGCCGATCTCGACGAAGCGCTGCAGACCATGAAGGCGCTCGAGATCGTCAACGACCACCTGCTCGGCGGCATGAAGGTCGTCGGTGAACTGTTCGGGGCAGGCGAGATGCAACTGCCGTTCGTGCTCCAATCGGCCGAGACGATGAAGGCTGCGGTCGCCTATCTCGAGCCGCACATGGAACGGATCGAAGGCGAAGACAGCTCGAAGGGACGAATCGTGCTCGGCACGGTCAGGGGCGACGTCCACGACATCGGAAAGAATCTCGTCGACATCATCCTGACCAACAACGGCTACGAAGTGCACAACCTCGGTATCAAGATCTCGATCACCGAGATGATCGACAAGGCGCTCGAGATCGATGCCGATGCCATCGGTATGTCCGGCCTCCTGGTCAAGAGCACGTTGATCATGCGCGAAAACCTCGAAGAACTGAACCGTCGTGAGCTCTCTCGCATCCCGGTGCTGCTCGGGGGCGCCGCGCTCACCCGTAGCTACGTGGAGCGCGACCTTCGTGAGGTCTACGACGGCCGCACCTTCTACGGCAGGGACGCGTTCGAAGGACTGCACACCCTCGACAAGCTCGGCGAAATGAAGGCATCGGGCATCGATGATCCCGATTTCGGCACGGTGCCTGCCGGGCTCCTCCTCGAAGGATTCCGTCAGCCGAAGGTTCCGGTCGACCCGTCCACCATCCCCTCCCGTTCGCCCGAGGTCGATGACGACAACAAGGTCTTCACTCCCCCGTTCCTCGGGTCGAGAATCGTCAAGGGACTCTCGGTCGACGAGATAGCAGGCTGGATCAACGAGACGGCATTGTTCCGCCACCAATGGCAGTTCCGCCCAGAGAAGGGCGAAACCGATCCCGAGTTCAAGGAACGCATCCGGCCACTCTTCCGCCAGCAGTTGGCCGACGCCAAGGCCAGAGGCATCTTGAATCCGGCGGTGGTCTACGGCTACTTCCCGGCGAACGCCGACGGCAACGACGTGGTGATCTGGACCGACGAGACCCGCACCGTCGAACGAACCCGCTTCTCCTATCCCCGCCAGAACGAGGCGCCGTACAAGTGCATCGCCGACTTCTACCGGCCGGTCGGGCACGATGGCGCGAAGTCCGAAGCTGACTACGCCGCGTTCCAGATCGTCACCATGGGCCGAACCGTGTCCGAAATTGCCGGCGAGCTCTTCGCGGCCGACGAATACCAGGCCTACCTCTACCTGCATGGCATCGGGGTCGAGATGGCCGAGGCATTGGCCGAGATGTGGCATGGACGTGTCCGGGCCGAGTGGGGCTTCGGCGACGAAGACGGCGACGGCCTCCTCGGACTGTTCCGTCAGAAGTTCCGGGGCGGCCGCTATTCGTGGGGCTATCCGGCGTGTCCCGATCTCGAAGACAACGAGCTGGTTGCCGAACTGCTCGAAGCAAACAGGATCGACGTCGAATGCGGCGAAGAAACCGGCTTCATGTATCACCCTGAGCAGACCACCAGCGCCATCATCTGCCACCATCCCCAGTCGAAGTACTTCGTAGCGAAGTAGTCCGTCGGGCCTACCTGGCTGGGCAGCTCGGCGGCTGACACGAGACCAACTCGTTTCTACCGTTGCCATTCATGGCACTGATGGCGCGGTGGAAAGAGTTCTTGTTGGCGGTGGCGGCGTTGTTCGTCGGCCTGGTCTTGGCCGGCGCCGGATCGGTCCGGCCGGCGGGCGCGGAAATCGACTCCAACCAACAGACCGATTGGGGGTTGGCCACCGAGGGACCGACCCGGACCGTCGCCCAATGGGACGCGCTCGGATGGGCGATCGAACAGATCGACGGCACGATCTTCGTCGGAGGCAAGTTCTTGGATGTGACCAACGGACGCGACCTCGAATCCCAACCACACCTCGCCGCGTTCGATGCCGATACCGGCGCATGGCAGTCCTGGTTTCGCCCCGACGTCGCAGCGACGGTCCTCGCACTGCAGGCATCGCCCGATGGCGGCTTGTTCGTCGGTGGTGAGATCGACCAATGGAACGGTGCCACCGTCGGAGCGTTGGTCAAGATCGACCCGACAACCGGAGCGATCTGGCCGGGGTGGACGACGCGGGTCTACGGAGGTGGGTCCGCGGTGCGCGACTTACACATCGGGGACGATGGCCGGCTGTATGTCGTCGGTAGTTTCACGACGGCGAGTCGAGCCGGCGTCGCCCAGGGTGCGACCGGAGCGATCCGCATCGATCCGATCACCGGGGTGATCGATAGTTCGTGGAAGCCGGTCCTGGCCGCCGGCTCAGGTCGGGGCATCTCGACCTCGGAGGTAAGCGATCTGATCTTCCTGTCCGGGACCTTCCTTTCGGTCAACGGTGAGCCGAACACCGGCGGATTCGTCGGACTCGACGACAACGCCAACGTGGTCATCGATCGCACGCCCGTCCCCTTCAACGGCTGCAACGATGTGAGCCGCACGTACTGCGTCACGATGTACGACGTCGAGGCCTCATCTGGCGGTTTGGTATTCGTCGGTGGCGTCGAGCATTCGCTCTACGTGCTGGACGAGAACGATGGTATGGCGTTGCGCTACCACCATTATTCCGGATGCGATCCGAGCAGAAACGATCCCTGCACACCAAAGAACTGGTGGGGCGGCGAGTTCCAGGAAATCGAGGAAGCCGGTGGCCGGGTGTACGCGACGTGCCACTGCTGGCATGACCTTTTCACCGCCAACGAAGTGATCCCTCACACCCGTCCACAGGCGAGTGCGGTCCACGGAACCGTCGATGCGGTCGTCGCCTTCGACCCCGCGACCGGCGCCAGGATCGATTCGTTCCGGCCCTATCTCACCGGTGACGCCGGCGGCTGGGGGCTCCATGTCAACCCCGCCGACGGATGCTTCTGGGCCACCGGCGGGTTCGATTCCTACGCCCCACCCGGTGGTGTTCAGCGAGGTGCCTATGACCTGCTGCGTCTCTGCGACGAGGCCGGACCGGGTCCTGCCGCCCAGCCGGTGTCTGCGCCACCACCTCCCGCGTCCTGCGCCGCCACCGCAGCCGGCTCCGGCGCCACGGTTTCTTGGAACAACACCACCGGCGTCGAGTCGATCGTCATCGAGCGCAGTGTCGACGGCGGCAACTGGTATTGGCGGGGCCGAGCGGATGCCCCATCGAGCGACTTCGGCGAGTCGGTTCCCGACAATCGGGTGACGTCATATCGCATCTCGTTCCGCTATACCGCCGGGCAGTCGTCGATCGCCGTCGAATGCGACAATCCGATCGATCTCACGCCCGACCTCGGTGCCCCACCGTCATGCTCGGCGGTTGTTGGAGTGCCGGTCGATGGTTCGGCCCCGGTCACGATTTCTTGGGAACCGGGCCGTGATGCCTCGCAGCACGTGGTGTATCGCACCGTGGCCGGTGGCAACACCTACTGGCGAGGGCGTGCCGTTGCTCCAACCCAGCAGCTGACCGACACCGCTTCGGTTGGCGTCGTCTATGACTACGCGGTTCTGGCAAAGGCCGCCGACGGCTCGTCCAGTCCGCTGGTGCCCTGCGGTCCGCCGATCCACATCGAACCACCAACCCTGACGCCGGTCACGAGCTGTAGCGCCACCGAAGCCGACGGTGCCGCCACGATCACCTGGCCGCCCGCCGACGGCGCTGACGCCTACATCGTCTACCGCTCGGTCGACGAGGGCAACACCTACTGGCGGGGCCGAGTCGACGCCCCCGGCACCACATTCAACGAGTCGGTCTTCGACGGGGCGACGTTCGCCTACTCGGTCGCCGTCCGGGGTCCATCAGGACAGCTGACCGACGCCGTACCGTGTGATCCGGTCATCGACACCAACGGCGATCCTGTCGGTCCGGTCGCGAGTTGCACGATGAGCGAGAACGGCCCGGCGGCAATCATCGACTGGGTGCCCGGCGTGAACGCCGCCGATGTGATCATCGAGCGCTCGGCTGACGGCGGTCCGTGGTACTGGCGAGGTCGGGTCGACACGCCAGGCACCTCATACAGTGACACACTCCGATCTGGAGTCGACTTGACCTATCGGGTCACCGCCCGCGATGCCGCCGGCAATCGGGCGGCTGCCACCATCTGCGCCTAAACTGACCGGAATGGCGTCTCGCTGCATCCTCCCGATGCTTGCTTGCGTCATGCTGGGAGCCTGTACATCGGACCCAGTCGATGTCGAGAACGCGGGAACCCTGACGGAGGCCGAGCAGACCATTCCGACGCCCGACAGTAACCAGGCGGCGATCCTTGCCGACGGTCGGATCACGTTTACCGAGTACGCGGGCGCGCTCAACGCTGCGTTTGCCTGTGCCCGAGCCAAAGGGGTGCGCATCATCGAGCCGGGGCTGGATCGAGATGGGGTGACGTTGAGCTACAGCATCGCTGAGGACGAAAGGGGTGCTGCCACCATTGACATCTTCGATGTCTGCTACGAAAGCCTCGCGATGCAGATCGATTCGGAGTTCCAGACATCGCCCGAGGTCGACGCAGCCCGTCGCCAGTACGCCGATCAAATCGTGCTCTGCGTCTTCGGCGACGAGGCCGCCGACTGGGACTCCGCAACCCGGCAACAGTCGGCTCGGCTCGACGCTCCAGACGAACCCGGCTTCGAAGCATGCCGGAACAAGGCCGCCGATCCCCGATCGATCGTGGCCAGCGTGTCCGACTCTTGAACCTGCCGCTTCGACGGCTTGACCCGATATCTCCTCTTTGTCGGTGCCGGACACGGCACCCAGCGATCGCCGTTCCCGCTGAGTTTGACGGGCGACTCCGCTGGGTGGCCCGTCGGAGTTGTCAGGCGGCGGGGAGTGATTGTTCGAGGGTGAGGGTCGGGGCAAAGAGATCGCCGAGCTCGTCTACCCGCTCGATCACATCGTGGGCCGTGAACACCAGCGGCGCACCCTCGGCGCCGGCCGCGACCTCGTCCCAACCGATCGGCGTCGATACCGTCGGCTGGGGACGGGCCCGCAGCGAATAGGGAGCGATCGTCGTCTTGTGTCGAGAGTTCTGTGACCAGTCGATCAGGACTTTGCCCGGCCGTTCACTCCGTTTCATGTTCGTGAGCACCTCGGTTGGGTGCTGCTTCTCGAGCAGTTGACCAACGGCGAGTGCGAACGACGAGGCGTGCTCATGGGTGTGCGGCGTGTTCAGCGGAATGTAGAGCTGCATGCCCTTCGAGCCCGACGTCTTGGCGAAGGCTTCGAGTCCCACCGAGTCCAGCACCTCACGAATGGCCAGGGCGGTACGGCAGCATTCGGTGATGGTGGCGGGAGCGCCGGGATCGAGGTCGAAGACCAGCATCGTCGGGGTCTCGAGATCCCCGCAGCACGACATCGGGGAATGCAGTTCGATGGCGGCAAGATTGGCCGTCCACACCAGTGCGGCGGTCTCGTCGAGCCTGCAATATTCGATGGCGCCATTGCGGTCGCCCGGACCAATCGCCACCGACACCCAGTCGGGGCGATGCGACGGGCAGCGTTTTTCGAAGAACGATTTGCCCTCGACGCCATCGGGGTAGCGGCGCAACGTGATGGCTCGATCGCAGATGTGGGGCAGCATGACCGGCGCGATGCGGGTGTAGTACTCGATGACCTGTGCCTTGGTGAACGACGCCCGCGGGTACAGCACCTTGTCGAGATTCGACAGGGCGAGTGACCGCTCCCCCACCTGGACGGTGACCTTGGGCGCCACTAGAACACCGCGACCTTGGGCGCCACTATGAGGCCGTGACCTTGGGCGTCATCAGCGACCGTCGACGAGCATCATGCTGACTCGGCTTCGTTGTCGTCGGCCGAGGCCCGTGCGGCTTTCGCGGCGGCGACGCTGGCCTCGAGGGCGGCCATGAGATCGACGATCTCGGCCGTTGGTCCCGAATCGACGGCTTCGATCTGGGTGATGTCGCCTTCGGCTTTGGCCTGGATGAGTTCCATCACCTTGTGACGGTAGGTGTCTTCGTAGTTCGACGGGTCGAACTCGTTGGCCAGTGACTCGACCAGCTGGGCAGCCATGATCTTCTCGGCGTCTTTGACCTCGATGTCGTCGAGGTCGGCCAGGCCGGGGATCTCGGCTGGGTCGACCAGCTCGTCCGCGTAGAGCATGGTGGAGAGCATGAGTCGACCGTCGACGGGGCGAATGGCAGCAAGGTGCTGTTTTGATCGCATCACGAAGGTGGCGATGCCGACTCTTCCCGATGACTCGAGCGCCTCGACCAGCAGGGCATAGGGTTTGCGGGCCATCTCGTCGGGGGCGAGGAAGTAGCCGCTCTCGTAGAAGATCGGATCGATGTCGGCTTCTTCGACGAAGTCGACGAGGTCGATGCTGCGAGACGCCTTCGGCGCGATCGATTCCATCTCGTCGTCGCTGAGGATCACGTAGTTGTTGTCGCCCAGGTCGTAGCCCTTGACGATGTCGGAATAGGCGACTTCCTCACCGGTTGCCGCCGAGGTGCGAATCATCTTGACTCGAGCGCCCGACTTGGAGTCGATCTGATTGAAGCGCACGGTTTGATGACTGACTGCGCTGAAGAGTTTGACCGGGATCGAGATGAGACCAAAGCTGATGGCCCCGCTCCAGACAGTTCTCGGCATGGTGGATCCTTTGGGTCGGCAGTGCTGGGGTGTCGGGCCGGCCGTGGTGAGGGCGGGCGGCCTCAGGATGGAGTATTCAAGGAAGAGACAGAATGGCACGGGCGACGAGGTCGGTGCCGAACGCGGTCAAGATGGCAAGGTACAACAAACCGGTGGCCGCCATCACGGCAGCGTATTGTCGCTCACGGAGCGCCAGAGTGGTCACATAGACGAGCCCGATCGTGGTGATGGCGCTGGCGACCCAGAACCAACCGAGCATGCCGCCGTAGCCGTCATCGATCGTGCCGTTCAACGCCGACAGCATGCCAGTGGGCACAAGCAACAGGACGACTTCCGGCACCCAGACGATGCCCGTCCACTTCACCAGTTCGTTGAGCGGCTCGCGACTGAGGCCGGGCTGCACGAGATACCAGTGACCGAGCAGCATGGCGTCGCTCACCGCTCCGAGGAACAGCGCACCGACCACCATCCTGGCGACGTGGAGCCATGCGGGCTCGCCGGCAGCGATACCGGCGGCAACCAAACCAATCACACCGATCGCCGGGGCAACGAGGTCGAGGCGAGGGTCGAACTCGGGGCCATCTGCTGCTTTCGTCTGGGCGGCGCGTTCGATGCCGGTCATGGCCGCAACCCGGGCCGAACGTTCCTCGGCGACCGCGTTCTGACCCGAGACGCCAACGGCGCGTCGCCGGTACGACTGGAGCATGGCGAAACTCGTCGCCAGAACGACCCCGGCCGACGACGCCTCGCGCACCGGCCGGAACCCGTACTTCACCCCGAGCGCGAAGGCGGCGAGTGCCATCAGTCCGAACGTGATGCGCAAGATCCAGGCGTAGCCGAGACCAACTTCGCGTCGACGGGTGGTGACCCAGGTGAAGAAAAGCCCCCCGGTTGCCCACTGGAGGAGTACTGATGCGCCGTGAAGGTCAAACAAAGGATCAGACCTCGACGACGGCGAGCGAGCGATCGGCAGTGTTCAGCGGGCGGGGCCCGTTGGTGGTTGCGACCACGATGTCTTCGAGGCGGGCACCCCAGCGGCCGGGCACGTAGAACCCGGGTTCGATGGAGAACGCGTTGCCGGCCAGGAGCTGCTCGGTGTTGCCCTCGACCAGATACGGGTCTTCGTGGGCCTCGACACCGATGCCATGTCCGATTCGGTGCGTGAAGTATTGGGCCAGATCGGCATCGGCGAGCCGTTCGCGCGCCACTCGATCGGGGGTTTGTGCCTCGGCGCCGACGACTGCCGCCGCTGTGGCCTCGGCCTGGGCCTGCTGGAGCAGGGCATAGGACTCGGCAAACTCGGGATCGGGGGTGCCGGTGAAGACACAGCGAGTGATATCGGAGCAGTAGCCGGGCTCGCCGTGGGGCTCGGCCGTGGTGCCACCGAAGTCGCACAGCACGACTTCGCCGGCCTGGATGATCCGATCGCCGGGGTGGTGGTGCGGACTCGATGCGTTCGGGCCCGATGCCACGATGGCGAAGTTCACCGTCGCATGACCTTCGGCCAAGATGCGCCGACCGAGTTCGGCCGATACGTCGGCCTCGGTTCGGCCGATGAGCGGAATCTCACCCCGCTGGAGCGCGGCTGCGATGCGGTCGACGCCGCTGGCGGCCCGTTGCAGCGCTTCGATCTCGGCGTCGTCTTTCACCCGGCGCAACGAGCCGACGATATCGGTGGCGCGACGCCATGTGGCGCCAGGCATTGCGTGCTGGAGGTCGACGGTGAACCGGCTCCACGTGTGATCACCTATGGCGATGTTCGCATCCGAGCCGACGGCACCAACGACTCGCTGGATCGGATCTTCAGTCTCCTCCCACCCGTCGATGGCGAAGAGGTCGGGCCGTTCGACAACTCGGGCGGTCTCGAACGCAGGGATGACGAGTCGGGCCAGATCGTCGACCGGTACGACCAGCATGGTGAGCCGCTCGAGTGGCATGGCCTCGTAGCCAATCAACCAGGGAAGATCGGGTCCGACCGACAGCAAGAGGGCGTCGACGCCCTGATCAGCCATGGCTGCTCGGACTCGAGACATGCGATCAGCAAACATCTCGCAAGGCTAACGCGTGGTCCCCCGACCCCCTGGCATCGGGCTCAAGCCGTCGAACGGGTGGACGTGACTCCCGACACAAGCGCACCACACCAAGCAGCGGAGCATGGCCAAAGCGAAGAGCCTCGCAGCCATTTCAGAGAAGCGAAGAGGCTAGGAGCGCGGTGGAGATGGAAGCCTCTTCGCTTCGACGAGAATGCTGGTAGCCACTTCGCTTTCGACGCGACGAGGACCGTTGCCAGTCACCGGCGATTATCCCGGGACCGACACTGGGACGACGATCGGAGAGCCTGACCCCCGTTTCGCTGAACTCCGGAGAGTCTCGCCCCCGGAATCGGGGGTGAGCCACTCCAGAGTTGACGCAACCGCTACGAGTCGGATGGGCGACGCCCGAACTGCGACAGCAGTTCAAAGCAACAGCGAAGTTGAGACGAATCTGACAATCGTTGGGTCGTATGGCCCTTCATGCGCCGCGGCTTGAACCGATGGATGTGGGAAGCGGGAACCTGAAGCGGAGTAGGAGTGAGTACGGGATATCGACACGGTGGAATCCACATCTCGGTGGACGAACGCGCCGGTAGGTGGGTCAGCGATGACTCGGGCTACCAGAAGGTCAGGGCAAGACTGATCGAACGTGCTGACGTCACCACCACTCGTGCGAACGAGCGACTCGAGGTCGTTCGGCGGTCGTACGAGGTCGATGAACGTGAGCTTCTGCAGACGCAACGCGAGATGGGGCGCCAGACCGCTGATGGTCTGGCGCCCTCAACAGCAGAATTCTGGCGTTCACATGCCAGCCCTCGAGCAGAACGATTGGCCGACGCATCGAAGGCCGTCATCGACGAGGAGTTCGAAGAACTCGCAGCGGCCACCGTTCGCTTTCGACGCAGCATTCGTTCGCTGGGTGTCATCGCGCCGGCAACCTACGCTCAGGCAGAGGCTGACCTCTCGGCGGCGCTCGACCTCGTTGCGACCATTGCGCTCGACCCTGAGCCGCTGAACCAGCTCGGCGAACGTTTCCAGCGTCGGCTTCGCCGCACCGCCTCGCTGCAGCTGCTACCCGGGTCGTTGCTCATCTCGCCTGCCGAAACCGAACGCATCATCGACCGCGCCGAGATCGACCTGCTTGACCACGCCCCCTATACGTACTGCGACAAGTTGCTTGTCGCCTTCGAATTGAGTCACGCCGACATACGGTCCTATGTCCGAGAGCACACCAAGCGGCTGCGCCTGGTGTCATCACGCAAACTCCGAGGCGAGCTTCGCGACCTCGGCTGATGTTCATGTCGACTCGAATGGCCAACGTTCGCTGAGAAGTCGGCCTGCTTCATCTTGGGTCACGCCAAGTCGTTGCAACTGGCGAACGGCCTCGTCGATGACGGCCGCAATCCGCGCTTCCGGCTGGCTGGGCGCTTGCAGGACGAACGAACCGTGGCGACCACGAGTCTCGATGACACCGGCCGCTTCGAGTTCCCGGTAGCTGCGGGCAACGGTCCCTGGCGCCAGTTCGAGATCGCGTGCAAGCTGGCGTATCGCGGGTAGCCGATGGCCGATCCCGAGCCTGCCACCGACAACCAGATCGCCGATCTGGTCCGCCAGTTGCTGCCACGGCGGAACCGAAGAACGGCCGTCGATCGAGACGATCACGCCTCGGCTCCATCCCGCTCGAGATCGGCCGCCGGGCGCAACCGATGCCGGTAGATCACGACCTCATTGTCGAGTCGCCCGAATCCGAGAATCATCGCCACTCCTCCGCCGAAAAGTGCAATCGAGACGAGGATCACGACGAGCATCACGAGGCCAGCCGGGTCGTGGACGACCGAAAGCCGCCAAAACAGCGTCCCGATCACCAGCAGGGGAATGCCGTAGCCGACGCCGGTGAGAGCGGAGACCCCCACGGTTCGCAATGCATCATCGGCCCGTACCAGCAACAGAGTGGGATGGGACTGGCGCCGGCCGACGATGAACCGCTGCCCCCACCAGACGATTGCCATGACACCAATGGCCAACGCGGCGAGCCGTGACGACGAGGCACCGTCGACCGTCGTTCCGTCCAGTTCGCCGGGGAACTGCCACGCGAGCGCAGTCAACCCAACGAGCGCCCCCACGAGTGCTTGCCGGTCATAGCGGGTGAACGCCGGTCGATAGTCGTCGACGTGTCGTTCGGCGAGCGATGCGCCACGTTCACCGGTGTCGCCCTCGCCTCGACCGCTCGAGCGACGGTTGACCGTTGTCCCGCTCCAAATCGCAGCAATGAGAACCGTTACCGGCCAGATGACGAGGGGCACGGTGTCGAGCGGCAAATCGTTCGAGCGGTAGGCACTTCGGGTGTAGAGCAGCCAACCCGACTGGGTAACGCTGTACGCGACGATGAATCCTGCGGTGCGAATGCGCTTCGTTGTGATCAGCGCTCCAACCGTCAGCGATTCGACTTCGGGTGTGCGCTCGAGTGCATGGTGCTCAAACCAACGGTCGAGAAATGCCGGCCGCGGAAAGATGATGAGTCGGATCAACGCGACGACAGCAGGCAACCAGGTCACGAGCACGAAGAAGATGACATCGTTTCGGTCGTAGCCGTCGACCCAGTTGTCCATTGCGGCCACGATGCTCTCTTTGTACTGGGGTGTCAATACATCGCTACGATGGGCGGCGTCAGAGGGAACTCCCGGCGACGAACTCGGCGATGCGTTGGGTCCACGAGTTCAGTTCGTCGCGGGTCGACGCGCACACCAGGGTCGAGCCATGGATCAGATGGTGAAGTTCGTCGGCGGTCGAACGGGGGTGGCCGGGATCGCCCGTCCATGCGAGGATCAGGGTCGGCGCCGTGATCGCCGCGATGGCCTCTCGGCTGGGGAGGTCGGCGACCGCAGCCCCCCGCATCACCGTCGCCAATCGATCGGTGTCCCACGCCCGCATGATTTCGTCTCGCCGGACTTGGTACTCCTCGTCGCCGACGAAAGGGTCAGGCGGTGCCAGGTCTCGGCGGGCATCGATCAGCGGCTCGACCCCCTTGGCCGCAACCACCTCGGCGCCGATCCGATACTGCTCGACCTGGGCGGCGCGGGTCTCCCATCCCGTCGGCGGGATCTGGAGAATCAGCTCGGCGATCCGCTCCGGTGCCATGACCGCAGCGTGGAGCGCCGTGGCGCAGCCCATCGACGCTCCCCCACTGATGTAACGGTCGATCCCGAGCGCGTTTGCCAAACTGAGTTGGTCCTCCGCCAATGCATCCCATCCGTATCCAGCGGGATCAGTCGTCGACGTCGACTCGCCGTGACCTCGAGCGTCGTAGCGAACGAGGTCGGCCTCGATACGGGACCAGTCGATCAGCTCCGTCACGTCGTCGTCGGCGCGACTCATCGTGAGACCGTGACCCCAGATCACGGTCGGCCCGGCGCCCGATCGCTGATGATGCAGCGTTGCGCCGCGAACCTCGGTCGTTGTCATGTGCGCTCCCCGTGGTCGTGATGATCGTGGTCGTGATGATCGTGGTCGTGACCTGCCGGCCGTGCCGCCAACTGACCGGCCCGATCGGCCCACTGCTCGGCCGTGATGAGCCCGGTCGTGACACACAGGTCGCCCAGCGCATCGCGCCAGCAACCCCAATAGTCATTCACGTTGTCGGCGTCGGCCTGCGCCACTCGTGCGATGAGGGACTGCTGGAACGCATCCCACGACACGTGATCTTCCTCGACCAGGGCGGCGGTGAGGCCGAAGACTCGGCTCTGCCACGGAGCACCGAAAATGATTTCGCCGTTGGCCCGGGGCGGGGCCGAGGGGCCGT
>RCMY010001362.1_pt1 | contig 23330 bp, 17 predicted proteins | sample 2041341 | NCBI WGS metagenome assembly RCMY01 (sample SAMN09708234, study PRJNA481090) | Marine sediment metagenome, whole genome shotgun sequencing project.
TTCAATCAGCAACAAATCCAGGGGGAAGATCGCTACGCATTGACGAAAGCGTCACGGCCGTCAGCGTTCTAACCGACCGCAATAAAGCCAAAATTCTGGTCCAGAACCTGATATCAAACGCACTCGAATACAGTCCGGAAAATACCGAGATTGAGATTACAGCGCAGTTCTATACCGAGACTATCGATATTGCGTTTAGCAACCAAAGCCCACAGCTTGAAGAACAAGATATCGACAAACTGTTTGATCGCTTCTGGCGCAAAGATGCGGCTCGTACCAGCGGGCACCATGCAGGCCTTGGCTTGTCGCTGGCCAGGGCGTTGGCCGATATGCTGCAACTCAAATTGGTGCCAGCGCTTGAAAACAAAGTATTCACCATTCATGTCGCAGGATTTGTGCCTGCCAGCATTCCCGGCGCGGACGCTTCTAAGTCGCTTCAGCCCGTGTTCGAGTAAGCCAAAGATATGCTGATCACGCAATGAATCAATCGTAGTGAACAACAGCGTAAATTCGATCTGATTCACCGGCAACAAAAACAACCGCTTGCCGACCAATTCCTGGCATTGAAACGTCTAACGTGTAATGGCATAGAAACCTGAATTTTCGTGCGTCGACGCCGCCCGTCTGGCCAGGCGATGGAATAGCGGCAAAGCATTAAATTTAAGTAGCTTGTCGCCGATAACTTTTACCACATGAATCGACACCCATATGCACATGCTGGACGAATTACGACACACGCCGGTGCAATCACAACCCATTACCTATCTCCTTGTAGCGCAGATCAGTTAGCAGGCAAGCGCGCGTAATGCATACAATTATAGAAAAAATCGACCGCTTGCTCATTGTAAAAGCGGTGTTCTTTTTACCCAAGGAACAAAAGATTCGCCTCGAACGCTGGCTGCGTGGCAAGGAAGAGTTTCGCAAGCTGCAGCAGGCCGATGCCGTGATCGTGTCTTATGGCAACAGCGGCCGCACCTGGTTACGCGTGTTGCTGTCTCGATTTTATCAGTTGCAATACGGTTTAAGCGAGCACCAACTGATCGGCTTCGACAACCTGCACCGCAGCAACGTTTACATTCCACAGCTGTTTTTCACGCATGCCAACTACATTAAGGACTATACCAACAACCGCCATAGTCAGGCCGACTTTTACACCAGCAAAGTCGTGCTGCTGGTACGCAACCCGCTGGATGTCGCCGTTTCGCAATTCTTCCAGTGGAAATACCGCATGCAAGCCGGTAAAAAAGCCCTCAATAAATACCCGGCACACGGCAGCGATATGAGTATTTACGATTTCGTGATGGCGCAAGACACCGGCCTGACCGCAATCATCGACTACCTCAACTGCTGGGCTAACGAAGCGGACCACATGTACAAATTGCTTATTGTGCGCTACGAAGACCTGCACCGCGATACCGGCAATATGTTGAACACTATCGTCAATTTCATTGGCACGCCGGGCAGCCGGCAGCACATCGATGACGCGGTCCGCTTCGCCTCGGTTGAGACCATGCGCCAGATGGAACAAAAACGCACGTTCTGGCTCAGCGGCAGCCGACTGCTCACCAAGGATAAAAATAACCCCGACAGCTATAAAGTCCGTAAGGCCAAAGTCGGCGGCTATAAAGAGTATTTCGATGACGTGCAGCTACAAACGCTGCATAAGATTGTGGCTGACCGACTACACCCCATGTTCACTGAGAGACATGTTCCAAATGGACCATTGTATTTTCATTCGGACCAACCACCAGCAGATGGCTGGTGCCAGGGTCGCCGCGTATGCTTTGCGGCGCTACTCGCAAAGTAACGATAAATTCGATGTACGCGGCATCGATAGGAATATCTATCCTTGGTGCGCAGCACGTTAAGGTCAAAACTACTTACGCTACGGGGTCAAGCGCAAATGATGAAACAACGATCTACAGTCGTTTACCCCAACGCGTTTCCTGCAGGCGGAACCGATGGGTTAGCAAGGTAGTGCGGTCTTTATCGTCCCGGATATCTTCGCCGCCGCTGATATTTGGCAACGAACTGCTGACTAGCGATATTTAGGGCAAGACGACAGTTGGTAAGCCACTGTCACGCACTGAAGGTTTTATCGACAAGTGCATGGCGAGCAGTGTCATGTTATTGGACTACGCGAAGTTCGGCCATTCCATTAGTTGTTGGAAGCGGAGGCTTTTAGCCAGCGGGCCATTATCGAGATACCGATTCTCGGGAATCCGCTGGAAGGCAGAGGTTTCCTTAGGCGCCATGGCATTAAACATATTCCTGATAGGCGGTACCACTACGGTCATCCACCACACTGAGCAGCATCAAGGTACGTAGTCGTTGCCCGGGCTCGATCCACTCCAGTCGGTCAATATGCTTTAGACCCGATGGATTCATATCTAACTGCCAAAGTTCGTTGGCATGCTTCGCTTGAAAACGAACCGCAGCCAGTGCACGAGTCATGCATGAATGGTCGTGCCCCCAGCTGCACAGCCAACGATTTAACGTGGTGGGTTTCAGCAATCCTTGCTCTACGTGAACATGAACATGAACATTGGGAGTGTCGACGCCGAATTCTTCTAACAGCTCGATACTGAGTCTGCCGCGATATCCCCATGAGTTGGCAGCTTCCCTTTACAGTGTGCTTTTGATTCGTAGAAATCAACTGCATGCGCGCTTTTCCAAATCGAGATTGTTGCAATGATCGCCTTTGCGACCACGTGCTAGCGCAGCGTGCGCCCCAGCCTGAGTGCGCTCCCTACTCAGATTGCGTTCAAATTCAGCCAGGGAGGCGAGCATATGGAAGTATCAGCTGCCTGCACAAGATGTTGTGACAGTGGATTCTTGCAGGCAGCAGTCTTTCGCGGAATTACCACTCCATGCACTTTCAAACAGCGTTACGAGCGCGAGACTTTATTGAAATAACGACTAATCTGGGTCTGCTCTACGATTACATGTGTTCTGGCCGAAAGCCACGTCTTCGACCGGTCGGTTCGAGAGCTACGGTGCGCTCATTTTAACTGTGGCCTTCATAGTCTTACGAAAGCACAAGGAACACGTCATAGTGGTCATCGTCGCAACAGCTTATTTGCGTGTAATCAAGCAACCGGTGGATACGCACGCTAAACTTTCAAATCGAAGTCTTGTATACTGCCGTCATGCCCAACGTGCGTACTCTCCTCATCGTCGTGTTTACACTCAGCCTGCTGGCGATGCAGGTCAACGGATTGCACCTGCACGTCAATCCAGACGGAGCGGGTGGCTTGCACGACACACACCTGCACGACGTAGATCCAGACGGTCACGGCCATGAGAGTGATACTGACGTCTCGCTGTTCGATTTGAGCGCTGGTTGGGCGAAACTCCTCCCGTTTCTTCTCCCCTTTATTATTACCTTGTTCGGTGTTTGGCAATTCGGTAAACAGGTCTGGACGCCGATTGCTCTTGTCTTTCATCGCCGCCGCCGCTCGCGCTGGCGTCCGCCCCTGCGCGCCCCTCCCGTACCTCTCCTTTAAGTTCTTCAGAATAGGCTCGTGAGCGTCTAAGACGCGCTCGCGCCGAATTTCCTTGTTGAATCGTTGCGCAATGGTTTGCGCGGCGGGAGATCGTCTATGTGGGCTTCAATAGCGCGCCTTGTGTGCGCGTACACTTTTTTTATGCTACTCAGCGCCGGCGCTCGTGCGGAAGTAGCGTTAGCAAGCGAATCGGGCCGGATCACGCTGAACGACGCGATGGCTTATGCGCTGGAACGCAACCCGGAATTAATTGCACTTGGCCATCAACTCGATGCGGCACGGGGTCGAGTAGAACAAGCAGGTCTCGCGCCGCATCCGGAACTCACGATCAACGTTGAGGATGCGCTCGGGAGCAACGACTTTCAAGGCGTCGACAGCGCGGAAACCACGGTCAGTATCGGCTGGGCGCTGGAGCGCAATCTGCGTGAACGTCGTGTCGACACAGCGCGAGCCAGTCTTGCGCTATCGGCCGCAGATGCGGCGCTACTGCGCATCGATGTGGCTGCCGAAACGGCCCGTCGGTTTCTGCTGGTACTGGCTCACCAGGCACGCGCCGTCACGGCGCGCGAAGCCGTGCGGCTGGCGAAGGAGACAGTCCAGGCGGTGCGGCGCCGAGTCGATTCCGGCGGCACACCGCAAGCCGACCTGGCGCGCGCGCAAGCCGAGCTCGCCAAAACGACGTTGGCGCAGGAAGACGTGACTCATGAAATCCGCGCGGCACAGCATCGACTGGCAGCGCAGTGGGGCGAGACCACACCGGACTTTACCCAGGTGCAGGGCGATCCATTCAGCCTACCCAAAACCGAACCCTTTGCGAGTCTGCGGGAACGCACGGAAGATAACCCGGACATCGCGCGTTACCTATCGACAGAGCGTGTGGCCGAGGCGGCATTGAGATTGGCCGAAGCCCGGCGCAATCCGGCCTGGCAAGCGCGACTGGGCGTGCGCCGGATGGAAAGCACGGACGATCACGCTTTAGTTGCCGGTATTACGGTGCCTTTGGCACTACGCAATCGTAACCAGGGTCGAATTGCCGAGGCACGCGCTGATGTCGAGCGCCGTCATGCCGATACCTTTGCTGCGAGAGTACGCATCGAAACGACGCTGTTTGTGCTCTATGAAGCGTTGCAACACAGTCTGCATCGCGCCACGACACTGCGAACCGAGGTTATTCCCCGACTCGATGCGGCGCTGCAGGAGACCCGCTCAGCCTACGAACGCGGTCGCTACAGCTACCTGGAATGGCGCACCGTGCAGGCTGAACTTATCGATGCACAGCGTGCGTTGCTCGAAGCCAGCATCGATGCCCATAGCAACGTCATCGAAATTGAACGCCTCACCGGTGTGCGCGTCGCACGCCCAAGGAACACACCATGAGATCAGCCATGCACACAACATTGCAGTTACTATTAGTCAGTTTGACCGCTGCGCTGCGCTGCTCAGCGCCTGCGGTACGGGTGGAAACGGTTCGGAACCAGTCGCCGCAGACCACGGCGCATCGGACGCCGCGTATGACCGTGGCGCTCACGGCGGGCGGATGCTGACAGATGGCGACTTCGCGCTGGAGCTTGCGATTTTCGAAACGGGCGTACCCCCCGAGTTTCGAGCATGGGCTTTGTCCGCCGGCGAACCCATCGATCCAGACACGGTCGATCTCAGCATTCGCTTAACGCGCCTGGGCGATCGTGTCGATGACATTAAGTTTACGCCCCAGGACGATTTTCTCAGGGGAGACACGGTCATCTATGAGCCGCATTCCTTTGTGGTCACCATCGAGGCACGCGTTGGCGGGAAATCCCATCAGTGGGAATACGACAATTTTGAGGGGCGCACACAGATTGAGCCGCAAATCGCTGAAGCCTTTGGCCTGGAAACCGCGATCGCGGGACCGGCCGTATTAGCGGCAACGGTGCAAGTCTATGGCCGCATCGAACCGAACAGCGAACGCGTCGGTGCTGTCAGCGCGCGCTTTGAAGGCGCTATCCAATCTGTTCACGCCTCCCTCGGTGAGGTCGTAAAAAAAGGCCAGCCGCTCGTTACGATTGAGAGTAACGAAAGCCTCAAGCCTTACACCATAAAAGCCCCCCTCGGCGGTGTAATCACTGAGCGCGACGCCAATCCGGGTGAGCAAACCAACGGCCGGCGCCTGTTCACTATTATGGACACCACCACCGTGTGGGCAGATCTGGCCGTCTTCCCGGCGGACCGACAGCGCGTGCGTGTGGGTGCGCCGGTCAGCATTGAGCCGACGGCGGGTGAACCGCCCGTCAATGGCACGATCAGCCGTATCAATATCATTGCCGGCGCAAACCAGGCCGTGACAGCACGGGTTGTGCTGGATAACCCCGAAGGTGTCTTCCTGCCGGGGATGTATGTCAGCGCACGAATTACCGTGGCCGAATACCCGGTGCCTTTAGCCGTCAAACGAACCGGCCTGCAGGCCTTTCGAGACTTTACCGTCGTCTATGCGCAGATTGATGATGTCTACGAAGTGCGCATGCTGGAACTCGGCCGGCAGGACGGCGAATCGGTCGAAGTGCTTGGCGGTCTCGACGCCGATACGCGCTACGTCACGACCAACAGTTATCTCGTCAAAGCCGACATTGAAAAGTCTGGCGCATCACACGACCATTGAGGACTCAGCATGCTTGATCACATCATCACGTTCTCGTTGGCCCGCCGCGGCCTAATACTGGCCTTCGTCGTCGCGCTGGTCAGTTTAGGGATTTGGAATTTTACCCGATTGCCCATCGACGCCGTACCGGACATCACCAATGTGCAGGTTCAGGTGAATACCGCCGCACCTGGCTATACCCCGCTCGAGGTGGAACAGCGCGTCAGCGCCCCGCTCGAAAACGCGATGGCGGGCCTGCCAAAGCTGAGCTACACCCGTTCGGTCTCACGCTATGGCCTGGCGCAAATCACCGTGGTCTTTGCGGAGGGCACGGACATCTACTTCGCCAGACAACAGGTAGGAGAGCGTCTTAACGCCGCCCGGTCGACGCTGCCTGCGGGTGTCGAACCCGCCCTGGGGCCGATCGCCACGGGACTGGGAGAAATCTTCATGTTCACCGTGGACGCCGAACCCGGCGCGCGCAATCCCGATGGCTCAGCGGTGACGCCTACCGATCTACGCTCGGTACACGATTGGATCATACGCCCGCAGCTGTTACGGGTACCCGGCGTGGTGGAGATCAATCCCATCGGCGGCTTTAAAAAGGAAATACTGGTCGCACCCGATCCGGCCAAGCTGCTGGCCTATCATTTAACGGCTGCCGACGTCGTGCGCGCGATCGAGCAAAACAACGACAACCGCGGTGCCGGCTTTATCGAGCATCAGGGCGCTCAGTGGCTGATGCGGGTGCCGGGGCAAGCCTCTGACATGCAACAGCTGAGTGACATAGTCGTTCGCGAAGACCGGGGTGTGCCGGTTCGGGTGAAGGATGTGGCTGAGGTTAGCCTGGGTCAGGAGCTGCGTTCGGGCGCGGCCACCCAGAATGGTCACGAGGTCGTGATGAGCACCGTGTTCATGCTGATCGGTGAGAACAGCCGCACGGTGGCCAGTGGCGTGGCCGATAAACTCAAAGAGATTCAGGTCAGTCTGCCACCGGGTATTTCCGCCACCGCCGTTTATGATCGCACCACGCTGGTCAACAAGACACTGAAGACCGTGCAGAAGAATCTGATCGAAGGCGCGCTGCTGGTGGTCGTCGTGCTGTTTGTGTTCCTGGGGAATATCAGAGCAGCGCTGTTAACGGCCGCTGTTATTCCCATTGCCATGTTGATGACCATTACCGGCATGGTGCAAAACAAGGTGAGTGCAAACCTCATGAGCCTGGGTGCACTTGATTTTGGTCTCATCGTCGATGGCGCGGTGATCATTGTCGAAAACTGTCTGCGGCGCTTAAGTGAAGCGGGGCGCAACGGGGAACAGCCTTTGAGGGACCGGCTGGCGGTCGTGTCGGACGCGACCCGCGAGGTCATTCGCCCGGCGCTGTTCGGTGTGTTTATCATCACGGCGGTCTACCTGCCGATCTTCGCCCTGACCGGGGTGGAGGGTAAGATGTTTCATCCCATGGCCATCACCGTGGTGATCGCCCTGCTCAGTGCCATGCTATTGTCGGTGACCTTTGTGCCTGCCGGCGTGGCATTCCTGTTTCGCAAACCAATTCGTGAACAAGACAACATCATCGTGCGGCAGGCGCGCTCACTCTACCGACCGCTGATACTGGCGGCATTGAAGTTTCGTTGGTTTGTTATGGTCGCCGCCATCGTGTTCGTGGGCGTCTGCGGCTATCTGGCCACTCGATTGGGCTCAGAGTTCATCCCGAATCTGGACGAGGGCGATATTGCCATGCACGCGCTGCGTATTCCGGGCACCTCGCTGGGTCAAGCCGTTCGACTGCAAGAGCAATTGGAACTGGAGATCAAGAAGCTACCGGAAGTGGAACGGGTGTTTGCGAAGATCGGCACGGCGGAAGTCGCAACCGATCCGGTACCACCCAGCGTGGCGGACAATTTCATTATCCTCAAGCCACGGGACGCCTGGCCCGATCCCGATAAACCCAAGTCGCAAGTGGTGGCCGAACTCGAAGCGCAAGTCACGCCCATCCCGGGCAATCGCTATGAGTTTCTGCAACCCATCCAGATGCGCTTTAACGAACTGATTGCCGGCGTGCGCGCGGAACTCGCCGTGAAAGTCTTCGGCGACGATTTTGATCAGCTCATCGCACTTGGCGATGCCATTGAAAGCGTGATCGCCGCAGTGCCCGGTGCCGCGGATGTGGCCGTTGAGCAAGCTACCGGGCTGCCGGTCATGACGATCGAGCCGAAACGCGACATGCTCGGCCGCTACGGCGTCAGCATGACACAGCTGCAGGACCTGGTGGCAACGGCGCTGGGTGGCCGCGTTGCCGGACAGTTTTATGAGGGTGATCGGCGGGCAGACATTGTGGTACGTCTGCCCGAGGCGCTGCGCTCGGACCCTGACTGGTTAGCCAATCTGCCGGTACCCCTGCCGGGCGGGAGTTATGTACCCCTGGGTGAGCTGGCAGACTTACGTTTGGTCACGGGTTACAACCAGGTCTATCGGGAGAATGGCAAACGCCGTATTGTCGTGGGGACCAATGTCCGCGGCCGGGATCTGGGCTCGTTCGTCAGTGAGGTGCAGCAAGCCGTACAAGCGCGTGTCGATATTCCACCCGGCTATTGGGTGGAGTATGGCGGTACCTTTCAACAACTGGAATCGGCAACGCAACGGTTGGCTGTGGTCGTACCCCTCACGTTGATCCTGATCCTCGGTTTACTCGTGATGGCGCTGCGCGATGCCGCGGTGATCTTTTCGGGTGTCCCACTGGCGCTCACCGGCGGGATCATAGCCCTCTTAATCAGGGATATTCCGTTTTCGATCTCGGCGGCTGTCGGCTTTATTGCACTCTCAGGCATCGCCGTGCTCAACGGCCTGGTGATGGTGGCCTTTATCCGGGATTTGCGGCATCACGGTCACGCGCTTGAAGATGCGCTGATTGAAGGCGCGTTGACCCGCCTGCGCCCGGTACTGATGACGGCTCTGGTTGCGTCACTGGGATTTGTGCCCATGGCATTTAATACCGGTATCGGTTCGGAAGTGCAACGACCGCTGGCGACCGTGGTGATTGGCGGCATTGTGTCGTCAACGCTGCTGACCCTGGTTGTGCTGCCGGCCCTCTATCGCCTGGTGCATGCGCGAGATAAGTCTCGTCGAGTACGCCCGGATACAGCGTTGCAGCCCGCAGGAATCTGAACGTTCGCAAACTAAGGAGAACGGTGAACCATGCTGTCGCCCCTCTCGGATCGCACGTATCGCCGTTTGTTCAGTGCGCAGGTAATTGCCCTGGCGGGCACCGGTCTGACGACCATTGCGCTCGCGTTGTTGGCCTACGACCTGGCCGGCGGCAACGCCGGTATCGTGCTAGGCATAGCCCTTACACTCAAGATGGCAGCGTATGTCATCATCGCACCGATCGTGGGCGGGCTTGCGCATCGTCTGCCACGCAGAGCGCTTCTCATTACGTTCGACTTGGCACGCGCAGGCTGCGTCGCCTGCTTGCCCTTTGTGACCGAAATCTGGCAGATCTATCAGTTGATCTTCCTGTTAAATGCCTGTTCGGCAGGCTTTACGCCGACCTTTCAGGCGACGATACCGGATGTCCTGCCGGACGACGCACAGTATATGCGTGCGCTTTCCTTGTCCCGGCTGGCTTACGATCTCGAAAATCTGTTGAGCCCAACGCTTGCCGCCGCCGCACTCGTCGTGTTGAGCTACGATGCCTTATTCGCCGCGAACGCGCTGACCTTTCTACTCTCGGCTCTGCTGGTCTTCTCAGTGCAGTTGCCTTCGCCGCCACCACGCGAGCGTGACAGCAGCTTGTGGCACAACCTGACCTTCGGCATCCGCGCTTACCTCTTGACACCGCGACTGCGCGGGTTACTGGCGCTATCGCTGGCGGCTGCCGCCGCCGGGGCCATGGTCATTGTCAACACGGTGGTCTATGTGCGTGACCATCTCGGTGGAACCGAAAGCGACACCGCCATGGCGTTCGCCGCGTTCGGGGCGGGGTCAATGGTCGTGGCTTTCACGCTGCCGCGTTTGCTGGACCGTTACCCTGATCGACCCTTCCTGCTGGCCGGCGGGGGACTGCTGGGGGCCGCACTCCTGCTGGGTCTGTCGGAGTCAAACCTGTTTGCCCTAATGTCGATCTGGTGTCTGCTGGGCGTCGGCTCATCGCTTGTTCAGACGCCCGCGGGCAGGCTCCTCAAACGTTCCGCTAACGACAGCAACCGACCCGCCCTCTATGCCGCACAGTTCGCCTTGTCACATGCCTGCTGGCTACTCGCGTACCCACTCGCCGGCTGGATTGGCGGCACGCTCAGCCTGGGGGCTGCTTTCGTGGTACTGGCGTTGCTCGCTCTGGCGGCAACGGGCGCGGCCTTCGTGGTCTGGCCAGCCAGCGACCCTGTCGAACGCGCGCACGTGCATGAACCCACCGAGCACACGCATTGGCATGCGCATGACGACCACCATCAGCATTCGCATGCGGGCCCGCAAGGGCCAGAACCACACCGCCATCCGCACGGGCACTCCGCGTTGCAGCACAAACATCCCTATGTCATCGATCTGCACCACCCGGTATGGCCAACCGAGAGATAAAACCCGCTATCAAGACCCTGCCATGTCTCGTAGCACGGGGAGAGACCTATGTCTATTCCAATAGCGGTCCTTGCACTGATCACCAAAACGGCTGCCCTGTTCTCCTACTCGTGGCCTTTCATTTTGACGTATGTCAGTCACTCGAATGTTGAAATTGAACTTCTGTCACACCCACGGGCCAAATTGTGTCGGCATGCTTCTGGCAGGACCGGCACGGCGTTATAGTACGCGGAGAGTTCACCCTCAAGCCAGTCAGCGGGAGCCCCCTCGCGGGCCACATCGATATCGCGATAACCACTCAGGACGAGCTTGGCAGGGTATGCCCATATTGCGAAACACAAAAATCGGGACGGTTGGTCGAAAACTCTGATGTTGACCAAGTACGATAGAGTACCAGCAGACCCTCCTGTTGATTTGCAATTAATGTGGGTTCGGGCGGATGGTAACAGTTCAGTTGCAGATAAAGTGGGTACAGAGACCGGTCGAGCGTTTTACATTATATCCACCCGTTGTATGATTTATGCGCGCACGCCGCTATATGCTTGGCGAGTACGCGTTGTGCGGCAAATACACGACGCATCCCGACGAAGACCAGGAAAACTTCTTCTTTGGTCTGCAGAAATAATGCGTCACCAACGGCGTCATCAGCGAAGGTTTTCTGCGAGAGGAAATGAGCGCCAACCGCCTGCGTCATGATGCCTTTGAAGTGATGCAGCACACCTGACTTACCTACGACTCCGTCACATCCGCTGTTTCGGCAAATATTACGTGCCGCCGCCGCTTATAAAACTATAGAATAAGAAACCGCCTGCCGACCAATTTCTGCCCGCGAAACGTCTAAATAGCAGTGATGAAAAAGCAAACCAATATTCCCTGCCTCGACGATGTTCGATTGGCAAAACGACTGGATGCCGGTGATGAGGCTGCGTTCAAACAGTTCTTTGACGAGAACTACGACCGCATGTATCGATTCGCGCTCAGCCGCCTCGCAAACGACCACGCAACGACGGAAGATATTGTTCAGCAGTCTTTTAGCAATGCACTGGATAGAATCGGCAGCTATCGAGGAGAAGCGCAATTGTTCACCTGGCTATGCAGTATCTGTCGGCATCAAATCATTGATTGGCAACGTAAACAGGGAAATTATCAAAAACGCATCGTGTTGATCGAGGATTATCCCGAGATCCAGGCCGTGGTGGATTCGTTTCAAGCGCCAATCGGCGACGACCCCTATTTGGCAGCGCAGCGCGAAGAAGCGGTGCGCCTTATTCAGGTAACACTCGATCGGCTACCGGTCGCATACGGCGACATACTCGAATCGCGCTATTTACACGGCGACTCAGCCAGGGAGATAGCCGCGCGACTGAATGTTAGTGTTGAGGCCGCGAACTCGCTAACGGCACGCGCAAAAAAAGCCTTCATCGAAATCTACGCGCCGCTTGCGAAAGCGGTCACACCAGCGTGATCGCGGGCGATAAAACGTGATGAATTGTTATGAATGACATCAATGAAAGAAAACCAGGCAACGGGCAAGATCCACTAGCCGACTTGCTCAAACGTGGCAAACCTCGTGAACCCGCCCCACAAGCCACGCGTGAGCGAGCATTTAAGCAGCTGCATGCGCACTGGTCCGAAGGTGCGCAGCGCAAGCGTCAGCGCCGCAGAGTTGTCAGCTGGGCGGTAGCAGCGTCGACATTTTTTGCTGTCGCCATCGTATTCAACGCGGTTAACAACGGCAGCTTCAGCCCTGGCGCTAGCGTGGCGGAAATCGCACGCTCCTCCGGTACTAATGTGCATGTGCGAATGCATCGATGGTCGCAGCCGACGGCTCTTTCCTCGCTTGATGGTTTGCCGGCCAACAGTACGCTCACAACCGGCACCGCCTCGCGCCTGTCGCTTGCCTGGAAGAAAGGCGGCTCGTTACGTGTGAACGAAGACACGGAGGTGTATATCGTCTCACCCGAACGGGTCAGTTTGGTCGCCGGTTCGATTTACTTTGATTCCATTTCCAGCCAAGGTACCGCCTCTGCGCCGCAGTCGTTGTCTATCGAAACCCCGTATGGCCTAGTCTCCCACCTCGGCACCCAGTTTTCGACGCGACTGCAGGACGATGTGTTGACCATCAGCGTTCGCGAGGGTGAAGTAGCAATCGCGAGCAGTAAGGATCGTCTATTGCTCTCTGCTGGTGACGAGTTCGATATTGACCAGGCTGGCCTGCGTGAACAACGGCACGTAGAGGCGTTCGGCGAGCAGTGGCAATGGGCTCAGAACATAGCGCCTACGTTAGACTCAAACAAGCGCTCTGCGTACGAGCTGTTGGAGTGGATTGCCCGCGAAACTGGCCATAGCGTTCACTATGATAGTGACGACATAGTGACTTTCGCGCGTCAGGGAACTTTGACTGGCATGCAAGGATTGGCACCGATGCATGCTCTAAAAGCACTGCCGTACGCTACTGATTTACAGTATGATATCGTCGATGGCGTCATCAATATCAGAGCGACAGACCTGCCGCATCGGGTCCGGCAAACGCCAGCAGAAGGGAAATAATAACGACAGTGGTATGTGGGTTGTAACAGCGCATTGCTGTTGTTCGAGCAACTCAATGGGATCGTCACGCTTGTATGTGATCAATCAATTTTCACTGCGTCTTTGTCGCTGGCGTTCTCGACAGCCACACTGTGCGCCGTTACGCCTGGTCACAGCGGTATTAGTCTGCACCCTGTTTACTTGTCCGCCCGTTCGAGCGCAACAAGAGTCAAACCTCATAACTCAATTTGTCGTCGGTCAATCGATCAAGCGTATTCTCGACGACTTGAGGCAACAAGGCATGCCATTCGCGTACAGCAGTATGCTGTTGCCGGCCGAGCTGGTCGTGCGTCAACGACCGAAGAGTAGCGATGTATTAGCCGCCGTTAAAGAGGTGTTGCGTCCGCACGGCTTGACGATTGAAGATGTCGACGGACTCTATGTCGTCAGTCATGATAACCGCGCGAAGCCCAGGGTCCGTAAGCGAATACAGGTTCAAACCGACGCGGAAACACCGGCTCTCTCCGAAGTCATCGTGTCCGCCAGCCGTTACGAGTTATTGCGAGACGCCGTACAGGCACCGCAAGCAATCGATCAGCGCGCCATTACACAATTGCCGGATCTTGGCGATGACCCCCTGCGCGCCGTGCAGCGATTACCGGGTGCGGCCGCTAGCGGCGTGTCGGCGCGCACCCATTTGCGCGGCGGGTCTGACCGCGATACAGGAATTGTGCTCGACGGCCACCGCCTGCTGGACCCCTTCCATGTGCGCGACTATCAAAGCCTGTTTAGCGCGATTGACGTGCGCGCAATCGACGGCATAGAAGTCTACACGGGAGGCTTTCCCATTCAATTTGGCGATATCACCGACGGGCTGGTGTTAATTGACACACTTTCGCCGGAGGAACCCCGGCGCACAGAGGTGGGGGTAAGCGTTTTTAATACGTCGTTATTGAGTGCCGGTCAGGTCGCCAATAATGAAGCGCAATGGGTATTTTCAGCACGCCGTGGCAATCTCGACCAGGTAATAGACGAAAAATTTGGCAGCCCTTCCTATTACGATGTGTTCGGGAAAATTAGCGTCAATTTTACCCCGACTACAACAATTGCCGCCAACGCATTTATCGCCAATGATCAAGTCAACATTGTCACTACCGCCGACCCGGACGAGCGTGAGGAATCGACCAACGATACCCGCAATACCCAATTCTGGATTTCCTGGGATCAAGCATGGACGCCGTCGCTGGCGAGCAAAACCCAATTTTCTTTCAGTGATTTTGATAGTGAGCGCGAAGCCTCGATCAATGATCCAGAGCAGATCGTTGGTCAGTTAAGCGATCTGCGAACCGTTAGCATAGCTCGTCTCCTGCAGGATTGGTCGTATGAGTTGAACGACAGCCATCGCCTGACATGGGGCGCGGAGTTGCAGCAGGCGACGGCAGACTACAGCTATGCATCCAGCACTGAGTATTTTGGTTTCTTATTCAATCTTGCAGGCAATGAAAAGTCGCGCGGCAGGAATCTACAGAGAGCCGTCGACGCGGATATGTTCGCGTTCTATCTCGCGGATCGCTGGCAACCCGGCGACAACACGGTAGTCGATCTTGGGCTGCGCTGGGACAAACAGAACTACACCGACACAGCCAGCGATAGCCAGTTCAGCCCTCGCGTAAGCATTCTTTACGCTATTAACCCCAAGTTGAATATTCGAGCAGGCTGGGGACGCTATTATCGGTCGCAGGGCATTCACGAATTGCAGATCGAAGACGGGGTCACGGAATTTTTCCCGGCGCAACAATCCGACCATTGGATAGTAGGCCTGCAGTACCAGTTAGGCGAGCGTTATTCACTGCGCGTCGAAGCCTACTCCAAAACCAGCAAGCGCCTTCGACCGCGTTACGAGAACCTGTTTGACGTGTTTACAATCATACCGGAGTTAGAGCCAGATAGAGTCGCGATCGACGCAGACAAGGCAAACGCACGCGGCCTGGAGCTTTCGGTGGACTACGACAACGAAGAGGGTTTCAACTGGTGGGCGACCTATGCGCTAGCCAGGGCAGAAGACAGCATCGATGGCACCAGGGTGCCGAGAAACTGGGACCAAAAACACGCGCTACAATTGGGTTTCGCGTGGAGCGGAGAACGCTGGAGTTTGAGCGCAGCCACAAAATGGCATAGTGGATGGCCAAAAACGGATGTCTTCCTCGATACATCGTCAGCGCCCGATGCACAAACGGTCGTATTCGGTGAGCGCAATGCCGCTCGCTACAGCCACTTTTTTACGCTGGACCTGCGCGTTGACTACAAGCGGCCGCTGCCGATCGGATCGCTCACCTGGTTTTTCGAACTATCCAACGCGACCAACCGCAATAACCCCTGTTGCGTGGATTTTGATCTGGATGAAGACAGCAGTGGTAATGTAATTTTCGATAAGAAGGAGGAGTACTGGTTCCCCATCATTCCAGCGACTGGGCTTTTATGGGAATTTTGATAAAGCTGTGCCGACTTATTGCAGTCCAGAACTGCGGCCTGATGCTATACAAACGCTACACGAACCTCCTATCAGCTATTTTGGGACTAAAGGCAAACCTCATTTATGGTGTTTACATCTTAAAAGTACGTTATACGCTATTAGTACTTATCCCTGTGTTAGCCTCCTGCGCGACGTATCGGCCTGCACCCCTTGACGATGCTGCCGTGGTGCTTTCGGCACCCGTGGTCGCGGTATTGAGCAAGGCAACGTCGGCAATCGAGCGCGATTCTCTGCGTGCAGCTCCGGTTGATATCACGGCACCACTCGACGGCAACGCCATTGCGTTGATTGCCCTGATCCGAAATCCCGAACTGCAGGCATTGCGGGTGCGCGCAGGTGTTGCCGACGCGCAACTGTTTGATGCGCGGCTGATTCCCGACCCCGGTCTGTCGCTGGGCGCGGAATTTGTGACATCCGGACCGGTGACAGCGGCCTCTGGCGCCTTCACCGGTCAACTCGTGCAGGATCTCAACGCGCTGCGCACCCGGCGTGCACGGGTAACCGCCGCCAAGGCGGCGCAACAGCAGGTACGTCTCGATCTTGCGTGGGCGGAATGGCAGACAACTGGTGCTGCACGGCTGGAGGCCGTCAGGCTGCTGCACTTGCAGCGTATTGCAGATCTCGCTTTAGCTAACCGGAAGAGTGCGGAAGATTTACTGGCGCGCTCATTACGCGCCGCCGGACGTGGCGACCTGTCGCCTGACCAACTGACCGCCACCCGCCTTGCCGTGCTCGACGCCGTAAGTCGTGCGCAACAGACCAATATCGCATTGGTAACATCCCGGGTTGAACTGCGTCGTCTCACCGGGGTGCCGCCTGACTGGCCGTTAACGATCGCCGACCGCGCATTACCGGCGCCGCCACCGAGCCTGGAGGCGCTGTTTACGATAGCGCGCGCGCAGCGGCTCGACCTGGCGGCACTACAAGCGGGCTATACAGCGGAGGAGGCATTGGTTCGGCAGGCAATCCTAAATCAATTCCCCTCACTTAACATCGGCGTTTCCGGGTCGCGTGACAGTAGCGAAAATGGCTTCGCGGGCCCGCTGATCGATTTCACCCTGCCGCTGTGGAACCGCAACCGCGGCAAAATCACCATCGAACGCGCCACACGCGCAGCGTTAAAAGCAGAGTATGAAAACCGGCTGTTTCAAACCCGCGCCGAACTCGCCGCCAGCAGAGCCAACCTGTCGGAACTTTATAGCCAGCGTGCCGAGATTGCGCCTGAAATTCCACCACTGACGCAATACGTGGAGGAAACCCGGTTGGCGGCGGCGCGGGGTGATCTGGCGGAAGCAACCGCCATCACGGTTGAACAATCTTTACGCGACAAGCAACTGCTGCTTGCCGCTATCGACCAGGCGATCGCCGAGCAAAGTGTCGCGCTGGAACTCCTTACCGGTCTGCCCAGGGAAAGTTGGAACCTATGAAACACGCGTATTTTCTTGTCACGTTGTTGGCCGTCATCATGGCTACAATCAGTGCGTGCTCCAAACCGTCGCCACCGGCTGCGACGCCCAGTGCGCTGGTAAAGCTCACTACCGCAACAACCGGCACTGTGACGGATACCCTGACGGTTTATGGGGATGTTTCTGCCGATCTCTCGGGGCAACAAGATCTGGTTGCCCCGGTCGAAGCGCTGATTAAATCAATAGCCGCACCGTTAGGCAGTAGCGTGCAGGCCGGCAGCGTGGTGGCGACGCTGTCGCCCAGTCCTGCGACCAGCGTGGTCATCGCGCAGGCGGCGGCCAGCGCCAACCAGGCCGACGCGGCCTATGATCGCGCCAAACGCCTGCGCGCCGACGGCCTGGTCGGTGATGCAGAGGTAGAGACCGCCAAGGCTGCTGCTGAATCCGCCGACACGGCGCTCGCCAGCCTGCGCGGTCGCGGACTGGTGCTTAAATCGCCGGTCGAAGGTACGGTAACCAGCATCGGCTTTGCCACCGGCGATCTGGTAACCGCAGGTGCCACTGTGGCAGTGGTTACTGTTGACGGCGACGTGCGTGCTCGCTTCGGCATCGATCCAACGCTGGCGCGACGCGTTTCCGCTGGCGATCCGATTCGGATCGCGCCAAGCAGCGGTGGCACCGCTTTGAACGAAAAGGTCATCGCCATCGATCCCGTCGTCGATCCCGTCACCCGGCTGGCGTCGATTTTTGCGGTGATTCCAGCGGCAGCCGAAATCTCGGCCGGCGAGCCACTACAGGCCGAAATCACGATTTCGCGCACCGAAAATGCCGTGACCATTCCCTATGCGGCGGTGCTGAATGATGGTGGCCAGTCCTATGTCTATACGGTGAAAAACGGCATCGCACAGCGCGCTGACATCGTTATTGGCGGTAAAAGCGGTGATCTTATTGCCGTGCTATCAGGCGTTGCGGCTGGTGATGCGGTTGTCACTACCGGAGCCGCCGGAGTGAGTGATGGGCTTGCTGTGCGCACCGAAGCGCCGAACAGTGGCAGCGCCAAGTCGTCATCAGGCGGGTCTTCTCCTCCATCGGCAGCTTCGCCTCAGTCCTCCAAACCGCCTCAGGCTGCGTCTAAATGACACTCACATTGCAGAAAAACAGCGCCGCGATCTGGCTGGCCGCGCTGCTGATCACGGCGGCGGGTGTCTTTGCTGCTATGCAGCTGCCGGTCAGTCTGTTTCCTTTCATCAGCTATCCTCGCGTGACCGTTTCCATTGAAGCCGGAGAGCGCGATCCTGCGGCAATGGCGGCGGCGATCACTCGTCCGATAGAAATCGCGCTGCGCGCTGTGCCGGGAGCTAAAAGCGTGCGGTCTACAACCAGTCGTGGCTCGGCTGAGGTCTCGGTCGATTTCGCCTGGGGGCAGGATATGGTGGCGGCTACGCAGGGAACGGAGTCGGCGCTCGCGGCTAGTCTGCCGGACCTCCCTGTCGGCACCCGCTTTCATGTACGCCGCTCCGACCCCACCATTTTCCCCGTGCTGGGCATCGCATTGACGTCGACAAGTCTGAAGCCTGCCGACCTGCGGCAGATAGCCGAACTGGAATTGCTGCCGTCGCTGATATCGGTCGACGGCGTGGCCGGTGTCGACATATTGGGCGCGGCGCCTCGGGAATACTCGGTCAACGTCGACCCGGCCCGGCTCGGTGCGCTGGGCCTGACGCTGGCCGATGTCAGTGCGTCGCTCGCGGCACAAAACTCCGTGACCGGTGTTGGTCGGATCGAAGATCAACATCAACTGTACCTCGTGCTGGTGGACGATCAGATTGCGAACATTCAGGATTTGCGCGAAATGCCACTCACCGTTGCCGGTTCGCCCGGCGCTGGTGGGCCGAGTGTCAGTACACCACCTGCTGGCGTGGTCCGATTGGGCGAAGTCGCCAGCATCCGCAGCGATACACAGCCCGTCTATACGCTAGTGAACTCCAACGGGCAGAGCGCCGTGTTAATCAACGTGCGGCAAGCCCTGGGTGGCGACACGGTGAAAATTGTTAAGGCCGTGCAGGCTCGCTTTGACGCCGCCGCGCTGCCGCCCAGTGTCAAGGTAACGCCTTTTTACGACCAGTCGGAGCTGGTGCTGGGCGCGGCGAATGCGGTTAGGGATGCGATTCTAATCGGCGCGGTGCTGGCCGGCCTCGTGTTGCTACTGTTCCTGCGCTCCTGGCGCTTAATGGTACTGACTGGCCTGATGCTACCCGCCGTGCTCGCGGCGGCGTGCATCGCACTGTTACTGCTCGGCTTAGGTTTCAACATGATGACGCTCGGCGGCATAGCGGCGGCAGTGGGGCTTGTCATCGACGACGCCGTGGTCGTGCTGGAGCATATGATGCGCCGCTTGCACGAGAGGGGAGCTGGCAGCTCTGAAATGCTGCTCGCCGCTGCCGCCGAGATGGGGCGGCCACTGGTAGGCTCTACCTGTGCGACGATACTGGTGTTCCTGCCGCTGGCGTTTATCTCCGGTGTCACCGGCGGTTTCTTCAAGTCGCTGGCCGTCACGATGGTGGCGGCACTGTTAGTCTCTTTCTTCTTCGCCCGTTACATCGTGCCGCTAATTGCCGCACGCTGGCTGACAGCGAAGGACGCCGATCAGGTCGAACGCGGGGAGAAGGTCATGACGCCGTTGCTAAGGGGTTATGCCCGTGCGAGCAACGGTGCCCTTCATAGGCCAGGGGTTGTCGTCGCCGTGGTCGGCATCGCGCTTGGCGTGGTTGGTTATATATCCTTCACGAATGTTCCTTCTGGTTTTATGCCGAAAATGGACGAGGGCGGTTTTATTCTTGACTATGTCGCACCGCCTGGAACGGCGCTCGAAGATACGGACGCAATGCTGCGCCAGGTCGAGACTATCATCACTGCAACGCCCGAGGTCGCCAGCTATTCCCGCCGCACCGGCGTGCAGCTCGGTGGCGGTCTGACCGAGCCGTCGGAGGGCGATTATTTTATTCGCTTAAACGGCGGCAAGCGGCGTGACATCGAAGCGGTGATGACGGACATTCGCGACCAGGTGGCGGCGACCGTTCCCGCGCTGCAAATCGAAACCGCGCAGCTAATGGAAGATCTTATCGGTGATCTCACCGCCGTGCCGCAGCCTATCGAGATCAAGCTCTTCGGCAATGACGAAGCCGCCCTTGAGAAGACAGCCGCGGAAGTCGGTGCCGCCATAGCGAAAATTCAAGGCGTGGTTGAAGTGGTCGACGGCTTACGCGTTGCCGGCAGCGCGATCAATGTTAAGGTTGATCGCGGCGCGGCGGTTCAGGCAGGCCTTGACCCGCAGGCGGTCGCCGATCAATTGGCGGCGTGGGTGGACGGCCAGATCGCGACCGATGTTCGAATCGGCGAGCAACTGATTGCTGTGCGGGTGCGCGCGCCAGCAGATCTGCGGCAGCGAGTGGAACAGATTGGCGATTTCATGCTGCGCGCGCCAGACGGTCACCGGGTCAGCGTGCGTCAGGTCGCTGCCGTTTCAATCGCCGCCGGCCAGAAGCAGCTGCAACGAGAACAGCTAGCCCCTTTTATCGGTGTGACGGCCCGACTCGACGCGCGCGATCTTGGCTCAGCCATGACCGAGGTGCGTAAGGCAATCGAAGGGCTTAACGTCCCGACAGGGATCCGCGTCGAGTACGGCGGACTGTATCCCCAACAGCAACAAAGTTTCCGCGACCTCGCCATGGTGTTCAGTGCCGCTCTGCTGCTAGCTTTGCTATTGATCACGATCCTGTTCAAGCATATCTATTGGTCGTTGTCGGCAATTGTAACCATTCTGCTGGCCGCGGCCAGTGTATTGCTCGGTCTGTGGATCACCGGCATCGAGCTGAACATCTCGGCGCTGATGGGCCTGACCATGGTGATTGGCATGGTGTCGGAACTTATCATCTTCTATCTGGCGGAGATTCCATCTGACCGACCGCTCGACGTAGCGGATCTCCTCGAGGCAGGTTCGAAGCGGTTGCGGCCAATCCTGATGTCAGCGCTGATCGCTATTCTCACCCTGCTGCCACTGGCGCTGGGGTTTAGCCGCGGGGCCGGGCTGCAGCAGCCGCTGGCTACGGCCATCATCTTTGGCCTCATCGCCGCCGTGCCGCTGGTGCTGCTATTTCTTCCGGCGATGATAGCGCTGGGACTGAAGAGTCCGCGCCACCCAGGTGTTAACCCTGGACGGCTATGACGTTGTCAGACCCAACTAGAAATTTATCTCCTCGCAAGTGACTAACTGCAACGTGGCTGACCCTTATGTACGACTGGTCGTCCCGGTGGGTCTGACTCCCGCTAAAGCAGATCTACAGCAAGATAATTTAAATGAAGGGTTGGATTGATACTTACCGTGTAATTGATCAAAGCATACCCAGCTCACGCACTGTGGTGAAAGATTTCGCCCCGCCGTTCATGTAAGCTATATATGCAAGCTACGGAGAATAGAACATGGATTTCTGGCTGGCTTGCAAGACCGCGATGCTTACGGAGGGTAGCAGTGATGTGGACCAGGCGTAAAAAATTTGCAGTATCCTCGGTGGTGCTGCTGTTCATCGTATTGATAGCGAGCTATGTCACTGCGCAGCGCTTATCGCTTGATCGTTACGCCACCCAACCACGAGTCGTCGGCTTACCCGCAGGCTATGACCCCATGGCCACCACCGATCCCTACGTCGGCCGACACCCGTCAGAAAAAGGCCGGCCGAAGGATCCTTACTCGTATCCCATACCTATTGGCGCCGCCGGGCCAGTCACACCAACCTACGGCGGCCCGCTGGAATACCCCTACGCCTGCCGCAGCGAGCGATCGCGATTAGGACAACCACTGCCCGATAATCAGGATGGCGCCGGCACAATCGTCTATGCCCTCGACGGCGATGGCAATAAGACCGACGAGATTGTTGGCTACAGCAAAGACTGCAGCGTAACGACAAGGGTGTATTACTATTACCGCCAGCGCGAGTCCGGCGATTTTCTGCGACTGGCTGCGGATTCCAGCGATGTGGATGAAATAGTAATTAATGGCGAGACCATACCCTTTATTGTCCGCCTGGAAACGGGCACGATTAATAGGCACATTTATCTTATTGCCGTGTTAAGAGGTCCCGACGATACGCCGGAAAAACCGGACTTGCGCTATTGGAATCAGCGACTCATTTACCAGTTTCGTGGCGGAGTCGGTATTGGCTGGCGGCAGGGTAGTAACAAGCCCGACTTGATTCCCGAGCGGCGCGTGACGGAACTGGAGAAAGGCTATGCGGTTGCGTACTCGACCGCTAATCAAACATCGAATGGCTATGACATTGAGCTGGCCGAAGATACCGTGGCCCGTGTCAAGCGGCAATTTTCAGCCCGTTATGGCAAACCGCTGCACACAATAGGCATAGGCGGTTCCGGCGGTGCGATACAACAGTATCTTATCGGTCAAAATCGACCCGGTCTGCTCGACGCTGCTGTTGCGTTGTACTCGTACCCCGACATGATCACGCAAACCACCCCGGTTATGGACTGCGAGTTGCTGGAATACTATTTCGACGTCGTCGACGCCGATAATGAGAAGTGGCAAACCTGGTCGCAGCGTTCCTGGATTGAGGGCTATAACGCAAGCGACGATGTAAACAACCCCTATGCAGGTCTGTGGGCGTTACAGACACTCGCAAACGGCGGGTGGCCAAGAGGCCAGACTGAGTGTACCCAAAGCTGGCGTAATCTGACGCCGCAGATTGCGAACCCACGCTATACGTATTTCGCGTCGCTGTTTGCAGACGATATTGTGGCGCGAACACGGTGGACTTATTGGGGCAATCTGAAGCGGGTTTACGGCACAGATGCCCACGGCTTCGCCCGGCGGACGTATGATAATGTTGGCGTGCAATACGGCCTCCAAGCGCTTAAACAAAAGCGTATCAGCCTGGCGGAATTCATCAATCTGAATGAACAAATCGGCGGCTGGAAACCGGCAGCGAGCATGCAGCCTGAGCGTTATTGGTTGTTTCCTGCAGGCCGGTCCAGCTTGTCGGAGCTTTCCATCTGGAGCCACCACAATATCAGGGCAATCGCCCTACGAACCCGACATGATCATGCATGATAGGAACACGTTTTAGCAATATAGCTAAAGTATAAAGCGAAGCAAGCAG
>RCMY010001928.1_pt1 | contig 23324 bp, 12 predicted proteins | sample 2041341 | NCBI WGS metagenome assembly RCMY01 (sample SAMN09708234, study PRJNA481090) | Marine sediment metagenome, whole genome shotgun sequencing project.
ATAAGGGACTTGTTCCTGAGTTCGCTGTTACAGCAATATTTCCATCAGGGCTTAAAGTTAATCCATACGGGTGAGGAGCTGTTTCAATAGTTATTCCGGCAGGTGAAATGAACCTTCCATTTGGTATAACAGTTTTACCGTTCCTATCAATTTTTGTAAAATCATTTCCTGCTGGGGCAGAGAGTATCCATAATTCATTTTCTTTAGAATCATTTTGATTGGTACATGAAGTGATGAATAGAATTAAAAACAAATAAAATATTGATTTCATAATTTCCTTTTTAAAAAGATCAGCATAAAGCTAAAAAGTATGGATTCTTTAAATTCTACTTTTCAAACAATTCATTATTCTTGCTATTTAATAAAGTCTATTCTAACAAAAACTGGTAAATGGTCGGAAGGATATTTACAATCTTTGGAATCGCTTAATACAGCATATTGCAAAACTTTTATGTTTTTCTTACTTTTAAAAATATAGTCAATTCTTCTAGTTACGGGTTCATTAAATTTAAACCCATTAAAAGTTCCCAATGGTCCAAATGGTTTTCCCAGACTTGATTTAAAAGAATCACTAAGGTTTGTGGATAGAAATTGAATAGGAGCACTATCGGGTTCTAAATTAAAATCACCCATTAAAATTACCGGCAAATTATCTGAATTTAACGCAGTAATTTTCTTGTATATTAATTTTGCACTTTCAATTCTAGCCTGTTCACCAATATGATCAAAATGGGTATTAAAAACCCAGAATTTTTGTTGAGAAATTTTATCCTCTAATAAGGCATAAGAACAAATTCTCTCCATAGCGGCATCCCACCCAACTGAAATTTTATCGGGAGTTTTTGATAGCCAAAATGTGGAATGATCAAGAACTTTAAATTTATCGGCATTGTAAAAAATAGCACTATACTCACCTTTTTCTTTGCCGTCATCCCTTCCAATACCAACATATGTATAGTTGGTAAAACTACTATCTAAATACTGCACCTGAAAATGCAAACCTTCCTGAATTCCAAAAATATCTGGTTTGTAAAATGCAATTTGACCTTGCAGAAAATCTTTTCTAAGGTTCCAATGATTTTCTCCGTCATTTGCATTACCAAATCGAATATTATAGGTCATAACTTGATAGGTTTGACCAATAACCGCATTAAAAAAATACAATAAAAATATAGTTAATAGAAGTCTGTTTTTCATAATTAATCAATAATAATTTCATCAGCAAAAATCCATGCTGGTGTTCCAGCCGCATGGTGCCAATAGGGAGGTTCCAATAAACTTTCACCAACCACTTTTACATAGCGGGCTTTGACTGATGGAAACTCCAAATTAAAATATTTAATGTCATTTATTTTACTTGTTTTCAATAAGGGCTTATCGTTTTTAAGCATTCCAAGTTTTGTGAAATTCTTTCCGTCATGAGAATAAAAATAAGTCACACTTTTTGGAAAAAAGACTACATGGTTAGTTACTTGTAAAAATGCCATGGAAATACTATGAATCTCAGTTTTTTGCTCTAAATCAACTACAGCTTCCAAATGATTTCCTTCAAAGCCCAACCAATTAGCATAAAAATTATTTCCGCCAAGCGCACCATCGGTTAAGGTTTGTGGATCTTCATTGGCATATTTTTTTGGCTTTGTAAGTAAAATAACTTTTTTACCTTTTGCCTTGTTTGGTTTGGCTGCAACTTCCATCGCTTTTTTATAACTATTGTAATATTCATCAACCGTAAAACCCATTTCATTCATTAAGGTTATTGAGGCATTATTACAAGTATTATAAAAGCTTCCCAATTTTTTTTCGATGAACGGATTTGCAATTTTTTGGTTATCCGAATTGGTGTTTACCAAAGAAAATTGTTCCGTAAGATTCTTCTTACTTGCTTCTAAAGTAGCGTAATCCACACTAATTCTTGCTTGTTTTACTCTTTGTAAAACTTCCGGTTTATCTGCCACTGCATTTTCGGCTTCATTGTAAAAATCATTGTATGTTTTTAATAATTCAGGATTTAAATAGGAAGAAAAAGCCTGAGATGGATCACCATACAAAAACAAGAAAAAATCTTTATCCTTGGCCAATTCATCATGAATTAAATCAATATAATTCCGAATATAGACTCCAGCTTCTTGATAATATCCTTCTGTAAATTCAAAAATTAAATCTTCAAAATTAGCATCGGGATTCCAAAGTAATTTTGCCATAATATAGGATCTTAATTCGAATAACTCACTCGGATTATTACTATGTTGTTCGAAAACCCATTTGGTATGATTATCTCTAAACAACTGAATATTGGGTTGCAAAGTTTTTAAATTTGGAAAAGGAGCCAAAAAATTAGTGAACTGCGTGGTATAATCCCAAATTCGGATATTATCGGTAAGTAATCCCCATCCTTTCAAATCTTCTGAAAAATCTTGACATTTTTCTTCTATTGGAGCACTTCGATCACATTCAATAGAACAAAGTGTAATCAATACATTTTTTTTTGGTTTAGTTTTGGAAGGTTTTCGAGTATGTTGATAGGCCAATGTAGATATGGTTTTATTTGGAAATTCTTCAGCAATTCTATTTACAAATCGAATTGTTTTACCTGATGGGCTCCCTTCCTCAAGATCAATGGCAGAACATAAATCACATTGACAATATTGTTGGTTATCATTTTGACTGACAGAAATGACAGTTGCTTCTGGGTATTTTTCAAATAATTTTGTAACAGAATCCCTTACAATTTCAAAAACCTTTTCATTCGTTAGGCAGAGTTGTGTTGGTGTTCTTTTATTATTTCTCAAAGAAAAATATTCCGGATGTTCTTTAAAATAAATCTCTTCCGGAATAAATTTATGAAAGGTATGTACTCTGGCTACTGGAACATAGTATGGAAAAGATTCGTTTGTAACTTTGTGCTTTTGAGCAAAATCGGAATTTTCATAAAAAAGTTTGGAATGCACTGTTCTTGTGGAAATATAAGGCTCATAATTATAAGAGAGTGGTTTTTGCAATTTTACTATAGTCTTCTGCGGTACATCTTCCACATTTGGCGCCCACCATTTACAATTTAAATAAATTTCTAAAAACTCAAAAATTGCATTATTTACTGCTTCATCAGAACCTCCCGAAATAATAATATCATCATTAACTGAAATGATTTTGATTTCATTAGTATTCAGCAAGGAATCTAGTTCTATTCTAATACTATTTTTTGAAGGGTTTGCATTATTCTTTGCAACTATTGGCAGTTCTATTGCAGTAATTTTTTTTAAATAATTCTGTAAAATCATAGCACTCTCCTTAATTTTTAAAGAGGGAGTATTTTCAGTAATTATTTCAAAATCGGAAGTTCCTTTATCAGCAACAATCAATTTATTGTTACTGCAAGAAAGTACAATATTAGCTAAAAGAAAAAGCAGTAAAATAGTTTTAAATTTTCTAAAATTTTGATCTTTAAACTTTACATATATCATAATATATCTTCTTTTTTATTGTGCATATCTATTAAAAAAACAACTATTCAATTACTTCAAATTTGGTCTTTATTAAATCTTGAGAATTTCCGCCAACCATTACTTCAAATTCTCCTGGTTCTACAACTTTTTTCATATCTCGATTCCAAATTGATAATTCTTCGGATGTCAACGAGAAAGAAACTTTTTTCGTTTTCCCTTTACCAATATAAACTCTTTCAAATCCTTTCAATGTTTTAAACGGTGTGGTAACACTACTATAAACATCATTTATATATAATTGAACCACTTCTTCTCCGTCTTTAGAACCTGTATTTGTAACATCAACACTTACGATAACTTTGCCATCTTTTTTAATTCTTTCTGAACTAAGTCTCAGATTATCGTAGGAAAAATCTGTATAGCTTAATCCATATCCAAAAAAGTACAACGGATTTTCACTTTCGCTAACATACCTATGAATAGCAGATGGTTTTTGATTGTAATAAATTGGCAATTGCCCAACCGATTTTGGAAAAGTAATAGGAATTCTTCCTGCAGGATTGTAATCGCCAAACAACACATCCGCTACAGCTCTTCCTCCAGCTTCACCAGGAAACCAACCTTCAATAATTGCAGGAATATTATCATTAATCCAATTTATAGAAAGTGGTCTACCGTTTAAAAGCACGCAAACCACAGGAGTTCCTGTTGCCTTTATTGCTTGAATTAATTCCAATTGCATTCCGTGCAAATCTAAGGTAGCAACATCGCGATTTTCTTCTACTAATTCCCTTGATTCCCCAAGGACAACTATTGCCACATCCGATTTTTTTGCCAGATCTATTGCTGGCTGCAGGTTTTTCAAGATTCCATCTAAAATGAGCTCTTGCTCCATAGCCACCTTCCCACATTTCTATGCGAATTTTATATTTTTTACCGGCTTCAATATTCTTTGGAGTTGTTACAATATTAGTTCCTCCTTTGGACCAATTGTCAATAACAAGCTCATCATCCACCCACATTCTAATACCGTCGTCTGAGCTCAAACCAAGCCATCCTTCAAAAGATATATCCGACTTTAAAAAACCTGTCCAACGTATTGAAAATTCATCATCATTTACACCTGTTCCGGGTGACCATGGCCAATCAAAATCAAGCTGTTTATCGATACGTTTAAGAACCGGTTCGCCTTCTAAATTTCTATTATTATAATAGGTCGCCTTCATTCCGTGCTCCGTTTCATCAGGAGTAAATAAATAGGATGTTGGAATTATTTGACCTTTAACTATTAATGGAACACCTTCTTCATATACGACATTGGTATTGGGGCCCACCACTTGTTTGATCCCTTCAAAAACCGTAATCGCTCGTTTATTTTTTGTCGAATAACCTCCTAATCGAGGTGCATTGGCATTTGGACCAATTACAGCAATATTTTTAATTTCTTTTTGAAGTGGCAAAAGTTCATCCTTGTTTTTCAACAAACAAATAGATTTATGCCCTGCTTCTAAAGCAAGTTCTTGGTTCTCTTTTGAATGGAATCGTTGATCAATGAATTTCTGGTCTGTAAATGGATTTTCGAATAAACCGAGTAGAAATTTAAGTCGTAAAACACCTCCTGATGCTCTGTCAATTATTTGCATAGGAATTTTATCTTCCTTAACTAATTCAATAATTGTGTTTTGCCAAAATTCATTAGAAAAATCATAAAATTGCATATCTACTCCTGCTGTGAGCGCTTGAAGAATCGTTTCCTTGGGTGAAGTAGCCACATAATGATTGGTTTGAAGATATTTAATAGCTCCTAAATCTGATATTACTATGCCTTTAAAGCCCCATTCCTTTCTCAACACATCGGTTAATAGCCATTCATTTGCAGCACATGGAATTCCATCTAATTCAGAATATGCGCACATGGTTCCCAAAGCACCACCTTGAACAAAGGCTTTTTCAAAAACAGGCAAAAAATCTTCTCTGGCGGTACGTTCTCCAACAAGAACAGGAGATGAATTACCACCTCCTTGAGGTGCACTATGTACAGCAAAATGTTTAGGCTCTGCCACAATCGATCGATCTGAAGACAGAGATTCTCCTTGAAGACCTTTTACCATACCTAAACCTATTTCGCCCGCCAAATAGGCATCTTCACTAAAAGTTTCTGCTACTCTACCCCAACGAGGTTCTCTACCAACACCAAGCACTGGTCCCAGACCATAGTGTACGCCATGAGCCCGAGCTTCCGTTCCAATAGCCGCTCCAATCTTTTTCATCAAGTCCGCATCCCATGTTGCACCTAAGCCAATACTCATTGGAAAGGCTGTACCTCCTTCTCCGGTATATCCATGAAGCATTTCACACATGATAAGAGCAGGAATTCCCCATCGATTGTTATCTATGACAAACTTTTGCAAATCATTGATCATTTTAGCCGATTCCGGATATATATCATGTATTGCTCCTATGCCGAGTTTATTGACAATAACTTCTGCTTTTTTCTTCGAAAAATTTTCTTCCTTCTTAAAATCACCTCCACGGTACATATCCATTTGCCGTACTTTTTCTTCAAGACTCATTCTGCTCAATAAATCATGTACACGGTTTTCAACAGGTAATTTTGGATTTTGATAAGGATAATTATTTTGTGAAATCGTTTTACAGAATACACCTAATAAAAGAATTAAAAGAAAAATTGATTTTTTCATATACATAATGGTCTATAGTTTTAAATCTGATTATAAAAAAATACGAACTTTAGTTATTCTTCAAAAGTTAAATACGATGACATGAGCCAATGATTTAATTTATCATCTTCCGCTTTCGTCGCTGGTATTTTAATTTTAAAAGTGTGTTTGCCAGCATTTAAATCGCCTAGCTCAACAACAATTGGAGCAACAGATGATCCAGGGCACCAATTCGATCTGGAAAGATCAGAAGAGGCAATTCGTTCTTCAATTTCCTTAATTTTATATGCTTTTGCCTCGAAATCGATATAAGAGGCCGAATCTTTTTTTAGCCAAACCCCTGAAGTAGGATTAAATCTGCGAAACGAAGCACAATCATCTCTCCATGGAATGGTATCTAAAACCAGTTTATTGTCAAAATAAATACTGTTTTTTATTTTTATAAATTCATCACCTCCACTATGACCTCCATGACCTGTTGTTATATAATGTAATTTTACATTTTTCACCTTTTTTTTAAAGCTAAGCCGATGTTCTAAAGATGTTACCGCAAAAAAATCAGGTAATGATTGTCCATCAACATAGGCAATTGTATTAACTAGAGGCATCACTTTAATTTTTTTAAGAGGTCTATTAGAGTAGGTTAAAGAAACATCAATAGTATATCCTTCTTTAGTCCATGAATCAACCCATACACCAATATAGAATGTTCCCGTTACCTCCGAACTCAAGTCAGAAATATCCTGTTGCCAAACGACTTGTTTTTCCCAATTTGGAATATAAACAGGTCTTCTGTGAGAATCTTCATTAGTACTAAAATGACCAACTCCAAAGGGAGTGATAAATCGAATAAGCTCGAGAGCGGGTTTGTATTTTTCTGCAGCCAAGACTCCTCCAAATTTTTCATTGATATAAGATTCTTTGGGAAACATTTGTTCTTTCTTCGAAACATTTATCAAATTTATTTGATCGGGGTTGGTAATAACAAAACAAGAACCCGATTTGTCCCAGCGATCACCATTAGATCGTAAGGAAATTTTAATCGACACATCCGTTCCTTTTGAAAATTCGGAAACCGTCACTTTTTTCAGAACTATTCGACCGCTTTGTAAACGAATAACATCGGAATCCTGACCAATTTCACCATTAAAATTAATAGGTTCATTTTTAAATATATCGTATTTTAACTTGTCTTGAGCAAATCCATTTAAAGCAATAAAAATGAATAAAAAATGAATAAAAAAGAATTTGATTTTCATAACTGTTATTAAATTTCAATTATAAAAATAAATATAAATTAATCGAACATCTATATTAATTCGATAAAAGACATTTTTAGCATCGTGTATGCGTTCTTTTATATACTTTTCTGTTAGGTAGTTAATTTCACCTTTAAACAGGAAGGTTCTACTCTTTCCCAATTGGTTATCATGGCATTTCAATCGACTTTATAAAGTTCAATTAGTCAATACTTTTTCAGCAAACTCCTCCTGTTTTGTATTGAGCAGTTTAAATATAACCACTGAATGCTTTTGCAAACACATAACTTCACCAACATTGCCTTCTATTCTTATCGCTTATTTATTAGCATCAGTTTTCTGTCTTTAGTAAGATGAATTTTGCTTCAAAATGTTCAATTAATAAAGGTGTTGTTAATTGCTGTAATTCTTCGCCTAGAGCATTAACCTCATACACTGATTTTATATTTGAATTTTGCAGCAACTTTGTAATGTCCAAAACGGCATGATCTCCTTCTGTTTCGCGCAGATGAAGTAATATACCCTCCCCATCAGGGGTTGGTCGCGAGCTAATCAACAATAGATTATCAACGGTATTTAATTCCAGAAAAGATTTTGAAGCTAGCTTCGCTGGGGAATTTAATTTTCCCGAATTTGTTCTTGTAATCATTGGAACGCGATTACCCCAACCAAATTTGGTTGCAAAAGAATTGGAGTTGTCTGAAGTAGATGTGATCTGGTATTTCCAGTCTAATTCCCCAAACTGACTGGCTTTAAAATTGGTTGTCCAATAATTGTTGAGTACCCAGGAGTAAATATGTCCATTTTTAGGCTCGTGTTTGTAATAATATCGTCCAGTGTTTATGTCACCAAATTGAACCAAAGGTATATCGTTACTGCTAAATACAATTTGAGAATTATTTGACTTTACAGCCGCAAAGTTTTGTATGGTATTCCAATCCGAAGCAGAACCCCCTAATTGATTTTTTCCAGGCTGCACAACTCCTCCCTGAACTTCAAATGCAAGTTGACCATTATTATCATTAGTAAACGGAAATGCAATATACACTCCCTCAGGATCAGTATTGGCAAGCTTTCTCATATTATATAACAACTCTATCTCTTTTTTATGGTTATATAAACGAATTTCAATATGCACACCAGAAGCTTCAGCACATTCAGGGATTTGCGCCTTACACTGGATACTTTTCCATATCTCACCATCTTTTTTATCAACAATTTTAAAATCAGATAGCTCGATATGTTTTTCATTCAATGGTTTATATACGGTATCTCTGATCATACCGGTTAACCTTTCGAGACCACTTCTGTTTTCTAATATTTCATATATAAAACTGCCTAACTTATGCTTGCTTGTCGGGTCAATTAATTCCCGATTTAGTTCTTTGTCAAAAATGCTGGACAAACCATTATTATTTTCATCAATTTCTATTTTATAAAACTCATTTTCGATACTATTTGAGATTGGCATATCAGTAGATTTAGATGTATTGGGTTTGCCTGATACCTGAATTTTGTAGGTTGCATAGCCCATAGCCGGAATATCCTTCACCCATAATGCCCAATAGCTTCCTTCACCTCGACTTTTAATAATTTGAGCAGGGATTTTATTTCCTTTGCCATCAACAATACTATACGCTTTGTCAAGAGGTAAAATATCGTGGTCAATGAATGCTTCGGCAACACCCGATCGATTCCAGTTTAAAGTGTTAAATACAGTAACCGAAGGTTCTTCTGGAATTTCCACAAAAGGCTGAATCAACCCAATCGCTTTTTCCCTGAGTAAGTTAGCTTGTTGATTGGCCGACCAAACATAGGAAGATTTTTGACTCCACTGGTCCATTGAATTTTTGCTTGTTGGATCCGTTATACTTTCAGCTGCACCAAAAGTATGCTCACTGTATAATAGAAGATTATCATAACAAATTCTCATTTCATCTTGAATCTGATCTGGAATAACAGCTCCCGATGCCTGCACCATTGACAACAATCCCATTGTAGCTAACATTTGAGAATAAGTTGTTCGCGCTGTTTTAGTTTCTTTCATGGCAGAACCAAAGCCATCTGTCCACCAATCGGGCCAGGCTTCCCGCTTAGTTTCGATTTTATCAGGGTGGTTTTCATCAATATATACCATGAATTCACTTGCCAATGATAGTTTAAGTTTTGGCCATTCATATTTCTCGTTCCATTCTTTTACAATGTCACAGGCTTTTGTTGACGGTGGCGAATTATCGGTAGTATATCCCGAAAATTGAAAGGCTACCCGATCAAATGGGTATTCTTTGGTTTCCAATTTAGTAAGGTATTTTGATAGATTATTTCTAAAAACGTCTATTCTTCCAGCTGTAAGACTAAGTGCATTACCATGCATATAATGTTCGCTTCTATAAGCTAAAAGACGTTTACCAGATGGTGATTCCCACCAGAATGAAGTGGGTTTATCAAAAGGTAATCTGGCGCGATGCGCATGAACGCCCATTGATACATATTTGACTCCTGTATTTTGGTACATGTCAGCCATGCACCACCCAATACCATTGACATCATTTTGCATGGCAGTAGTTACATCAATACCTTGCTCTTTGAAGTTCTTCAAGCTTGCCAATTGAATAGCAAGTGCTGTTTCATCTACTATCTCTGAAAAATTTAAAAACATTCCCGCCACCTCAATTCGGCCTTCTTTTATTCGTTGCAGAAGCCGGTCCACTTGCTGTTTTGGGCGACTATTTATATATTCTCTAACAGTCCAAGTCACTTCACAAGTCCATCGAAACTGAGCATCTTTAGGATAACTATCAGTCTGATCACAAAAATCAAGAGCATCATCAATATACCTTAAATGTTCTGACAAAATTTCAGATTGTTGCCGCGTATAACCAATATCTGTATGACTGTGTTGGACCAGATAAACTGTCCATTCTTTAACCGGCTCTAGTTCAACCTTTTTCTCCTTCACTGTATTTCCAATTTGTACTCTAGTATTAACAGTTGTGGTTTTATCCACTTTAGGAACTAGAAAGTCAATCTCATTTAAACCTGTTATCAGCGTCACCTCTTGGGATTTGTCGTCAACCCAAATTGTTGCGTTTTCAGATTGGCCAAGATGAACTAAATCAAACCGAATCGTATTATACAACTTATTGTTTTCCTTGCTAACCGTTTTAAGCTGTTCGATTGAAAAGTCACTATCAAGTGAGCGTTTAAAGGTCATATACCATGCATGGCTATTATTATCCACTCCATCTACTTTAAATCTTACCGGTTGACCTGGAGTGACCATTTTGGTTGGTAAGGTGAGTACGGCATATCCCATTTGATCTTGATTATTATCAATCATCGATTGATGAAAGGTCAATTCTACTCCCTTTTCTCCTTTTGCTTTCCATTCCTTCTGAATGTTAGTGACAGGATTTGAGAACTTAAGAATGACCTTTTCATTGAGGGATAATTCAAAATCTTCACTTTGAGTTGTTACATCTATTCCGTAAAGCCAAATAAATGATATCTCTTTTTTATTGTAGGATTCAGGAATGACTTCAGTTTCCCATTCCATAAAAGAAACGTCTTTCGTTGCTCTGGTTAAATAGCATTGGTCGTTATAGGAATAAGGAGATGGGTAAGCAAAATTTACTCCCGCCACCTCTTTTTTATACCCATTTAGGTATTGAATTTGCGAAAATAAATTATTCGCGAAACACAATAAAAAGAATGCTGTGTACAGATAGTTTAAATGTTTCATAAATTAAGTGATTTATTTGTTTTAGTATTAATATTCAATATGTTTATTCATCTATTTCCAATAAATAGTATTTTTTGATGCTTTACTTTTCGTACCATCTTTAGCCACGGAAATCACTTGAATTATTGCTACTTTTTGATTTTCCTCTTTTTCTAAAGATGCAATATAATAATCTGTACTTCTAGTTTTTCCTAGCCAAGTTTTTCCTTTTGCATTAATTTGATAAATATTATGATAAACCGCATTTTCATCCCCGTTAATATGCATAAATAATTCAGCACTATTACTTTTTGCAAAGGTGGTAATTGTCACCTTGGGCTCTTTTATTATAAGCGCCTTATTTTCTTTTACGGCTAGGGCTCCTAGATGAATAACATCTTCTTCTTTCCCTGTAAATTCCAATCCTATTTTAATAATTTTACGCCCTTTTAGTTTTGCTAAAGAGTGACTCGTTTGTGTCCATTCTAGCTTTAAGCTGATTGGAAATGAATACTGTTCACCATCATCTGTATTTACAATAAGATTTAACTTTCCCGAGCCTTTAGCTACAAGTGAAATTTTTTCATTATTATTTACTCCCAATGACGTTTTATACAACGAAATAGAAACAGCTTTTACATCTTTTTTTGAAGAAATTTTTATTGAAGAACCTCCTGTGTAACTATTTTTAAAATCAAAAGTCACAGCTACTTTTGTAGTATCTGTGTGCCATTGCCAACTAGGCAAAACATCTTGAATACTTAAATTATGCCACTCTTTATTTGATAATCTTTTACCTTCTTCATTATAAAAACGTCCTAATCCATAATTAAAATGTGTAATAAAAGGAATTGTATTGATTACTGAGCGAGCCGGTATGTATTTGGAAAACCCCTTCCATTCTTTCGATTGCCATGAAGGTGTATTTTCTTTTAAAATTGTTCCATTCCAAAATTTTTGTTCTTCTTCATAAACCGATTCCGGTTGTTTATTTTTGGCGATATCGAATGTAGAATTTGGCCAATACAATCCAATAGAGGTTGTATAAGGTTTATCATTTTTATATAAAGCGCCCCAATTTGTTCGTGTTTTATAACTTTTAGCTTGAACATCTATTCCAGAATACACTTCCCAAGGGCTTCTACCCAGTTCTTTTGCTGTTAAATGAGAGTCTTCTAATTGAGTCGTACTCCATCCAAAATCTACAAATATAATATCTGATAATTTTTGTTCTCCATTTTGAAAATACACACTATTATGATTATTTAATTCATCTTGCCAAATAACCCTGCCATCTTCAATCATGGCATCGTACCACATAATTTTAAACTTTCCAGCTGATTTTTTTTGATAGTACCTTAAAAAATTCTGCATGGCATCGGCTTCTTTTTGCCCTAGTCCTTTTGTTTCTTGATTAATGAACCAACCTTCAAAACCATGGTGCTTCGCCACTTCAATCAGTTTATCAGCAACAGGAAAATTTCCCTTAGCATCCTGAAACAAAAATTCGCGAACCCACTCCTCTTTACCACCATACACAATTGGCGGAAAAAAAACAGTTCCTAAAATCTGAACCCCATTTAAATGAGCCGATTCTATCCAGGGCACGGCAGGGGTTACAATTATACCTTCTCCGGCTGAGCCTCCCCATTGAACCAAGTAATCGATATATTGCCAATAAGTAAAGGCATATTGTTCAACCGTTTGAAAACCTTGTGAGGGATGATAATTTGTGGTATGCGGCGCAATTAACGAAACAATGGATGGCTCAGTACTTAATTCTGGACGAATCTGTGTATTTACATCATCAAATCGATCTTTTAATGGAACGTGACTCCTATTAAATTTAGCATCCGAATCTGTTTCTGGATTCCAATTCAAAAATTCATCAATAAACCAATAAGAGGAATAAGGTTGATGCTCTCCATATTTAATTTGAGCATTTCCGTTTGTAAAAAAAATTACAAGTGCAAATAGAAAAAATAAAAATTTTAAAGATTTTAAGTTCATTTTTTTGATTTATTTTAAAAAATTGTTCCCCAATTTTTATTTGGTTCAGGCCCCATTTCAAAAATCAACTCACCACCAGCAATTAGGACAACATGCTGCAATTTGCTCGAATTATAAGACTTGCCATTTAATAGAGCCGATTGGATATACATATTTTCTTTGGAATTGCTATTGGCTATTATCGTAAAGACTTTTCCATTACCAACGTTTAATTGAACCTTGTCAAATACAGGGCTACAAAGTTGATACGTTGGGTCTCCAGGTAAAGCTGGATAAAAGCCCATCGCTCCAAAAACATACCAGGAGGATACTTGACCACAATCATCATTACCTGGTAAGCCTCCTACATCATTAAAGAAGTATTTAGCAAGCATATCACGGACAACTTTTTGAGTTTTCCATGGAGTACCTAAACTATTATACATATATGGGGCATGCATGGAGAATTCGTCGCCTACGTAATACATATCGTTATCAAAAAAGTCATCCAAATAGGCCACTAATTTGTCATTACCTCCCATGAAATTAGCTAAACCTGGAATATCGTGTGGCACTAATAAGGTATGATTCTTATAGTACACTTCCGTATCATGATCTGTTCCTTGGGCCCAAACACTTATGCTTTTATCATAAGGTGAAAGCCACTCACCGTTTAATTTTTTTCCACGAACTAAACCTGTTTCTTTATCTAAAACATTAACATATCGCTTTGAGCGATTCATATATTCGGTATAAAAATCGTCTTTCCCCAAAGCTTTTGCCATTTGAGCAATACAATAATCATCATAAGAAAACTCAAGCGTTCTTGCTACAGGCTCTCCATAAAACCCGTAAACATCAGCAGGTACGAAGCCAATTTCATTAAAGTATTTAATACCCACTCGACCCGAAAAACCTCGATTCCCCTCTTCATTCGCGTTTTTCAACATTGCCTCAAAAGCCAAGTCGGCATCAAAACCTCTTATGCCTTTTACATAAGCATCAGCAATAACTGCATCAGCATGAGTTCCCATCATAATGCTACGATACCATGGATTAGGCCATTTAGGCAACCAACCACCTTCTTTATAGGCATTCAACATGCCATTAATAACATCATTAGTTTCATCAGGCTTTAAAATTACCCATAGCGGATGTAAAGACCGGAAGGTATCCCAAAGAGAAAGATCCGTATACATTTGACCCTCATGAACCTGAAAGTCAAAAGGACTAAAATATCTACCATTTTCATTCAAATTTCGTGGATTTACAAAACATTTCGTTAAAGCAGTATAAAATATGGCTTTATCATTTTCTTTACCTTCAACCTGAATCCTATTTAACTCTTTCTCCCAAACATCTGCGCCTTTTGCTACGGCTTTATCAAAGTCAAAATCTGGAAATTCTTCTTCCATATTTGCTCGAGCTTGCGCTATATCAATTAATGAAGTTGCCACCTTCATCTTTACTTTTTCTTGACTTTTTGTGGCAAAAGTTACATAAACCGCATTCCCATCTGCTCCTTTAAGTGCCAATTGAGGACCTAGTTCTGGGTTTAATTTTACGGGTTCAGCACATCTGAATTGCATCTCGGTCGTACTTGAACCATCATAATATTCTATGCGGATACCGTATTTTTCCCCTTTGGTAAGATTTACCTTGTAACTATTGGTACCAGTCGCTCTATACATCCATTGGTCAATTACCATTTTTCCGTTTATATACATTCGAGTACCATCTTTGGTCGTTAACTCAAATATATGTTCACCTGTGTATCTAGGTATAAGTGTACCTGTGTAGGCAACAGAAAAGAAATCAGCATTAACACCTTCGGCTGGTTCTTTTAGCCAATTGTAATTCAATTCAGAATAGTTCACTAATACATCTGGCTCTCCTTCTAACTTATCGTTATTATAATATGCGGCTTTAAACCCATTAGGAACCAAATTGGCATCAACCACATTTGGTAACATATCTACATTGTATACTTCGAATTTCTTATCAAACTTCGCAACAAAATGATTTCTGAAATGACCTGCAATAACAGTATATCCCTCAATCTCATTTTTCTCGGGTATCACCTTGTAGTTGCCTGGAACATACACACCATCCAATACAACTGTTGAAGTCTCAGATTCTGGAAAAGTAAATTGAAAGAATCCAGTTTTAGAAGCCGCAGTAAATTCAGTTTTAATATCGTAATCATCTAACTTTACGGAGTAATAGTGTGGTTTAGCGACCTCATTATCATGGCTAAATTTTGAAGCACGTGCATCAGCGTCTATTTTAACCTCACCAGTCATTGGCATTAAAGACATGGATCCCCAATCACCAACAACAGCTCCATTTGGATATCGTGTACCGCGAAAACCTTGAATTTTTTCTTGATCGTACCAGTAAGGCACTGGCACTGTAATTACCCGATCTGTCCATTTAGCTGTTTGCGGGGTCCAATGTGTTAATGCTGAAGGATTTCCAACAATTGGTGAAACATAACCCATGGGTTCTTCTACCTCTGTAACGGTTATATCTGCGATGCTTGTTGCAGTCCCAATTCGAGTATCCACATAGCCTAAATACTCTTTTTCAGGAAGCGGACTCTTATTTTCTTGAATTTCACTTTCCCCTTTTTGCTCATTGCAGCTAATACCTATCAAGGCAATACTACAAATCACTATAATTTTTTTTATACAATACTTCATGTTATTTAATTTTTATCATTACCCCACAGTTTATTAGCAACGCTTCCCATTTCCAATTCCAATATTCCTCCAGCATGTATTTCAGCATGGTTAAAAAAAGGTTCATTTAAAACTTCACCATTTAGCTTAGCCGATTGAATATATTTATTTTCATCAGAAACACCATTCGCAATAATTGTGAAAGTACCCTCGTTCCCTAGATTTATTACGGATTTTTCAAAAATTGGACTGCCAACATTATAAATTGCTGAACCGGGAGTCACTGGATAAAATCCGAGTTGAGAAAACACAACAAATGCCGACAAACCTCCCCCATCTTCATCTCCTGGGATACCCATTAAATCATTTCGAAACCATTGCTTCAACAACCCTCGAATCCGCTTTTGCGTTCGCCATGGCTGCCTGGCATAATTATACAAATAGGGAATATGCAATGACGGCTCGTTCCCCATTGAAAATTGACCCACATTCCCGGTATGGTCTGGTAATTGGGCATAAAAATTATTTTTACTTCTACCAAGTGGTTCATTAAAAGTAGCTTCTAAATTATTAACAAAATTCTCTCTACCTCCCATTAGTTCTATTAAATCCGGCACATTGTGTGGTACATCCCAACGGTACACCCACCCATTATTTTCATCGTAATACTCGCGTACTCCCATTCCTCCGGAAAAACGGTAGTCTAAAGGTGTTATAAAATTATTTTTATCATCTTTAGGGTGAAAAAAACTGGTTTCTTGATTGAAAATTTTTCTATAGTTATAGGAACGTTTTAAGAAGTATTCGGCATCTTCTTTTTTACCCAAAATATTGGCAATTCCTGAAAGGCACCATTCATCATAAACTGTTCCTAGAGTTACTGCTACCGCCTGACGTTTTTCAAAGCTATGAATTACATTTGAAGTTTCTATTTGTCCATCCCGTAAAGCAGGAAAGTAACCATTTTCTTTAAAAAAAGTATCTACATCGCTTGCAGGTTTTCCTGACCAAGGAGCCAATGTTTTTTGGGTAATTGCATTCTTGCAAGCTAAATATGCTTTATCAAGGTCAAAATCCTGAACTCCCTTTGTGTAAGCATCTAACACAGTTGCTACTCCATGATTTGAGTTCATGGCATGGACGTCTCCGGTTACTGTGGGAAAAGTAGGCATCCAGAAATTATCCATTTGTTCTGCCATACGAATAAACGAACGAATTATATCTCGTTCCATTTCTTTTTCAATAAGAAGCCGTAAAGGATGAGTTGCTCTATAGGTATCCCAAATCCAGTCGTCGGTATAAAATGGTGTACCTTCGTCGCTATGAACTTGCATATCAAATCCACTAAAATAATTACCATCTTCCGAAATACAAATTGGACGCTCATAGGTTCTGTACATTGAAGTATAAAAAATAGTTTTATCATCCTGACCACCACCATCAACCATTATTTTCCCCAAAGCATCGTTCCAAATTTTTCGACCTTCGGTTACTAACGTATCTAGGTTAAATCCTTTCATCTCCCTATTGAGGTTTCGCTTGGCCTGTTCAACACTAATAAACGATACTCCGTAACGGATGCTTATTTCTTTTACTTTCTTGTCGAATTGTAAAACAGCACAACGATCATTTCCTTCAGCTTCCTGTTCTTTCCCAATTTTTCCATATTCTAAAATTCCAGTTTTTACGGACTTCTTATTGGGTTCCATATATAAATAAACTTTCGATTGGATTTCTCCAGCTTCATTGCCAATTATTTGATACCCTACAACTGCTCCATCACTTATGGCAATCTTTCCTTTTTCATTATTAATTATCAGATTCTTAGGCCCTTCCTTATTAAACCTTATTGTATATATACCTGACTGATGCGAGACACCAAATTTTACATCGATTTCAGCTTCATCCAAATAAACATTGTATGAATATGGCGTTATTTTTTCTTGGTCGTAGCTATAGTTATATACTGGTTTCAAGTTTTCGTCTTGTCCTTCAATAGGACTAATTGTAAATGCCGACCTACCTCGATGGCCTGTTGTTATTACAGATAAGCCTTGCAGTCGGTCACTAGTGAAATCAGCACGAGCCGGTATCATACGTAACATACTATTGGGCAAATGCACCGTCGGAAAAGTAGGAACCAACAAATGACTTATGTTTCCGATGTAGGGATTTACGCAATCTACAGGTTCTACAACTAAGTCTTTTTTTACAGGAGTTGTGCAAGCCAAACTTGCCAACAAAATTAATAGAACCATTAAATGATTGATATAGCCTAAGATTTTATGATTTATTACCGTTAGATTACAAGGTTTATTTTTACTTTTTTTTATAAACATTACTTTTCTTTTTTGATTTGTATTACAACAACAGGTACAGAACCTGTACTTTTAAAATTTGAAACGTTATCGAACATTTTTTGAAACCAATTATAGATTATAACACAACCTCTTCCCCATAAAACTTAGTAGCTATCAACTTCCCCTCTTCGTATACAGAGAACGTTTTTCGAGTTAATTTTACACCAAACGTTCTACCTTTCCATACGATATCAGTTAGGGTTGCCTCTCCAATATCTTCATGGTTAAATGGTTTAATAGTTAATTTATCTTCTTCCATTTTCACTCCGAAAGTTCCGAAAACAATGGCTTCTAAACCAGCTCCTGCTGAAATTTCTAAAGGCATGGAAGAGCGGTCTTGTTCTGGAGTATCAATACGAGGATTTTGTGGCAAGTATGGAAAATGTTCTACATATCGGATATTACGCTTTAATACATCCCAGCCTTTACCAGCAAAACCTTTTTGGTACAAGTTACGGGAAATTCGACCCGGCATTCCTGCGTATTGTCCACCACCTCCCCAGTCGGAATCAATCAGATCCCAATGAACTGAATCTCTTCGGGCGATTGAATACACACCATATTTCCCTAAGAATTCACCTTCTTGCAAATGACTTACCAGGCGATAGGCTTGATGATCAGGTAAAAAATCAGTACCCAAAAGATCAAATAAATGGTAGGTCCATATGGTGCCTTTTGCGCCGTCTGGATACAAGTTATCAAACCAACCCAATTCTTCATTCCACATGTATTTATTTACTAAGCCTTTCAGTTTTTCCGCATCCTTAAAATAAGTTTCCTTTAACTTTTTTTCATTTCTTTTTGCCGCCCAATCCGACATGGTATATAATAAATCAATAGTTAAAGTATTCGTAATTGGTACGGCATGATTATATCCATCCGTTCGGATTTCAATTATTTTTTCAGTATTATATCCTACATCTATTAAACCCAATTCATTGGTATAATTGTCTTGAAGTTCATCTACCCAACGCTGCATCCACTCCCAAACAGAAACACCTACTGCTTTTTCATTAAAAATTGAATAGTCACCTGTATGTCGAATATAAGCTTCAATCATTATTTGAAGAGCAAACGGTTCTTGTATGTATAAAATATCCCAGTGAGCACCGTTCCAACCTACATAAGTCTTTTTCAATTGTACCTGCTCAAAGTCCGTTAAGATGGCATTTTTCAAGCTTTCAGCATCAAGCATGGCAATCAAATCAGATGCATAGGAAGTATCCCAACTTATGGTATATGGCCAAGTTCCTACCGCCCAAAACACATCGGATATATAACTTGAGTTCTCATAACGACTCATTAAAACCGATAGCATACAACGGTAATAATACTCTTCAAACTGCTTATTTGAACTCGTTAATTTGGGCAGCTTGTTATAAGCCCACGACAGCATTTCGCGCGTCTTAGAGTCAGCTTTCGTCATTCGTTCTTTGATATTATCCTGATAAATTGCTGGGGCTTCATCTTGTGGCTCGTAAAACTGAACAGCAAAATAAAAGGTTTCTGTCTGACCTGATGGAATGCTGATTTCAAAACCTTCTTTGCTTGTTTTTTGTATGGATGAAGACACTCGAGCATGCGCCAATTTACTTCCTATAGTAAATGCATCCAATGAATCTGATTTATTTGAACCTTCCACAGCACCCTCCTTAGCATAACGTTCCATAATCTCAGCTACCTGATTTGGGATAATTGTCATGTTCAAATCTTTCGAATTACGGTTGGTCAGCGTGAGTTTTATAAAAACTTCATCCTCATCAAAGGAAACATTAGTCCAGCTCTTTGCAGAAAAACTTACCCACTTTTTGTTGTATTCTTTATGAAATGTAGCGGTTCGTTCATATTGATTAGGTTGCCATTTTTCGTCTTGTGTTACCATAATTGACGGTGAATTAGGACGGAAATTTGACCCTAATGGATCATAACTTCCTCCATCATCTATCCATGATTTCCATTTCGTTGGAACATCATCTTCTATTAAACGACCTGTACCTTTATCAAAAAAGTTTAGATTAAATTCATAACGAGGCGAACCTAGAGGCAAAAACCAAACATTCGTAAATTGCGTTACACTGTATTGTCTTGGGGAGACAAATCCGCGATGATTAAATAGCAAAACATGCTCATCGTCAAAAGCAATATTTTCCCTATCCATAGCATAATATTCTGGGTCGGCAGGTGTAATCTGTTTCTGTGCAATGGTATTACTGGTTGTTCCTAGAATTAGAATACATGCAAGGCAACCAACAAAAAAGTTTTTTACAGCTTTTGTATTCATGCTTTTTTAATTTAAATCTTTAATTTATTTTTAAAATTCATCGTGTTTTACCCTCTATTTCGATTCACTGTTAATCATTGAAATGGCCGCTTTCATATACCCCATAGCAAAGGCCATTCCCGCATACCAAGGTGCATCACAAGTCATTTTCGGAGTATGGTCAGGAATCAACACTCCTTCAAAATTGTTTTTCTTTAAAATTTTCAAAATTCTAAACATATCAATGTCTCCTTCATCAATAAAGGTTTCTTTGTATTGTGGTACTTTTCCCACAACATTTCTAAAATGGATGTATCCTATTTTATTTTGTTTGCTATACGTATCTGTAGCATCGTAAACATTTCCTTCTGTCATCTCGGCAATAGAGCCTAAACAAAATTCCAATCTATTTGAATCACTTGGCTTTATATCGATGAGTTTTTGATATAAGTCTGGTTGGTAAACTAACCTTGGCGTATTTCTAACATAAGGCATCGGAGGATCGTCAGGATGTGCAGCAAGTTTAACCCCAGCTTCTTCTGCTACTGGAATTAGCTCTTCTAAAAAATATCCTAATCTATTCCAAAGTTCATCATGACTAATTTTTGGAATAGTTCCTTCTGGAGCATTTTCATCATATACCATATTCCATACCATTCCATTCGGAATTGGAGTATCATTTCCACCATCCATTCCAACGGAAACTGCGTTACCTCTTGCATACTCCCCTTGAACTCGAGCAGCAACACCAGCTAAAGAAAAATTATAACCAAATACCGGAATTCCGGCTTTACCTACATTGCGAATTAGCTGCTTTAAATTTTTAATTTGTTCTTTCTTTTTTGGGCCATCTAATAAAATGTCATGCCAATGAGCAGGATCAAAATTCTCAATGGCCTCTAATTCCAATCCGTGATTATTAATTTCCTTTTTAATAGCTTGAAGTTCCTCTAATGACCATATTGCATTTGCAGTACCTGCTTTTCCCCAACCTTCATTTTCTCCTATTGGCTGATTTGCATTCTCTTTATTATTTTTTTCATGACCAAAATAATCCACTAAATGAATGACCAAATGTGTCGCTCCACATTGCTTGGCAAATTTATAATGCTCTGTATTGAGCATGTGTCTGTAAAGTCCAAATCCTAACTTCATTCTATTTATTTTTAGTTATTAATGTGCTAATTTTTCATTTTTTTAATCGCAAAATTCCCTGCGTATTTCTTCTGCATGTTCATTCAGCAAGGGTGCTGCTTTGTATATTTTTTGTGGAGTATCACTAAACCACACCGGAAAACCGGTTGTTTTTACTTTCCCAATAGTAGGGTGGTCTATTTCAATGATCATTTCATTGTGCTTGATCTGCGGGTCATTTACCATTTCGTCAAATGAATTTACCTGAGAACACCAAACATCCTGTTCCAAAAGAATTTTAAGCCATTCTTCTGTAGTTTTGGTCTGAAAAACGGCGTCAAAATCAAAACGTATTTCATCTCTACTTTCAATAATATTATTAGATACAAATTCATCAGAAGAATACTTCTCCAAACCTATAACCTGGGCTAATCTTTGAACAGAATTCATACCAATGGCCACGTAGCCATCTTTGGTATTATAGAGTCCGTAGGGTGCTCCCAACCAAGGATTTGGAATACCACTTTCGCTTCGTTCCGGATTACTTCCTTTATGAAGGTAGGCTGTAACTTCCTGAACATGAAATCCCACAACGGAGTTCAATAAATTGGCCTCGATCTTTTGCCCTTTCCCCGTTTGGGATCTGGAATATATCGCTGCCAAAACGGATTGATTGATAAATAGACTGGTCAACAAATCGGCTTGTCCGACTGCCGTAACGACGGGCATATCCCCTTTTTTTCCATTTAATGCCGAACCTCCACCTATAGATTGTGCCAATAAATCTTGGCCAGGTCTATGTAAATACGGTCCCGAAGCCCCATAGCCCGAACTGGAACAATAGACCAAACCTGGATTGTTTTTTTTCATTTCCTCGTAACCAAGTCCCAATCTATCCATTACTCTAGGGCGAAAGTTTTCAACAAGAATATCAGCTTTTCTAATAATACTCTGGGCTATTTTTATGCCTTCCGGATCTTTTAGATTTAAGGCAATACTCCGCTTATTCCTATTGAAACTTACAAATGAAATACTTTCCCCATTCGGGTATAGGTTACCATAGGCATAGTGCCGCATCCAATCCCCTTTTTCAGGTTCTATTTTGATAATATCGGCACCCATATCGCCCAACATTTGGGTTGCCCAAGGTCCTTGAGCCAACTGTGTAAAATCAGCTACTACCAACCCTTTTAATGGACCTACCTTTTTATTGCTATTAATACTCATTTATTGTATTGCGTTTGAAATTAGGTATTATTTGAATTACTAATAGTATCCTTATTTTATTTAGTAAATCGGTTTAGTAATTTTGTTATTTTTAAAAAACTACGCAAACCGGTGACAAAATCTCCTTGGTTCGATACCTCTCCTTTAATTTTCCATCTTGTTCAATTTGATAAACAACCGTATCATGGGAATTCTGATGACAAGCTATTAACCATTGACCATCTGGAGTTATATTAAATTCTCTCAGTTCAACCCCGTTGGTATACTGATAGGCTATTAGATCCAAATTATCCTTATCGATTCTGAATATGGTAATCGCTTCCAATTTTCTATTTGCGACATATAAAAATATTCTATTAGGGTGCATACGTATAGCAGATGCACTTGGTTGCCCCTTATAATCTTTAGGCAAAGTGGAATAGGTTTTTACCTCTTCAAATACCCCTTCATTACTTTTTAAAACAGATACACGGCTAGTCAACTCATTGATTACATATGCTAAGTCTCCTTCCCTATTAAAAACCATATGACGTGGTCCATTTCCTTTAGAAATTTTACAATCCTTT
>RCMY010001363.1_pt1 | contig 23316 bp, 15 predicted proteins | sample 2041341 | NCBI WGS metagenome assembly RCMY01 (sample SAMN09708234, study PRJNA481090) | Marine sediment metagenome, whole genome shotgun sequencing project.
GGGTACTCGTCGGTGTACTCCTGCTGCGAGTTCGGCCCGTACATGCGGTCGAGCGCGTGCTCGACGATGACGGCGATCTCGAACGAGAACGCGGGGTCGTAGCTGACGACGCCGGGGTTGGTCATCGCGATCAGCAGCGAGTGACGATCCTGGTGCTGGAGTCCCTCGCCGTTGAGCGTGGTCCCACCGGCGGTGGCGCCGATCAGGAACCCGCGGGAGCGCTGGTCCGCCGCCGCCCAGATGGAGTCACCGACGCGCTGGAAGCCGAACATCGAGTAGAAGAAGTACAGCGGGATCATTGCCTCGCCGTGGCTCGCATACGAGGTCGCCGCGGCCGTGAAGGTCCCCATGGCGCCGGCCTCGGTGATGCCCTCGTTGATGATCTGGCCCTTGGAGGACTGCTTGTAGGACAGCAGCAGATCGTGGTCGACGGACTCGTAGGTCTGGCCGAGCGGGTCGTAGAGCTTGAGGCTCGGGAAGAGCGCGTCCATGCCGAACGTCCGCGCCTCGTCGGGGATGATCGGGACGAGTCGCTGGCCGACATCCTTGTTGCGGACCAGGTCCTTGAAGAGGCGCACGAGCGCCATGGTCGTCGCGACCTCCTGATTCCCCGAACCCTTCTTCAGCGCGTCGTAGCTCGTGGACTCCGGGAGCTTCAACGGGCGGTAGTCGACGCGACGCTCCGGGATGCCGCCGCCGAGGGCCTCCCGACGCTCGCGCAGGTAGGCGTACTCCGGGTCGTCGGGCGTGAAGCTGATGTAGGGCGGCATGTCGCCCTCGAGCTCGCTGTCCGCGATGTCGAGGAACAGGCGGTCACGGAACGTCTTGAGCGCCTCGAGGGACAGCTTCTTCATCTGGTGCACGGCGTTGCGGGCCTCGAAGTCCGGCCCGAGCGTCCAGCCCTTGACCGTGTGGGCGAGGATCACGGTCGGAACGCCCTCGGTGTCCATCGCGGCCTTGTACGCGTTGAAGACCTTCTTCGTGTCGTGGCCGCCACGCGGGAGCTTCTCGATCTCCTCGTCGCTCAGGTGCTCGACCATCTTGAGCAGCCGCGGGTCCGTCCCGAAGAAGTCCTCGCGGATGTACGCACCGGGCTTGACGGTGTAGGTCTGGAACTGACCATCCGGGACCTCGTTCATGCGCTGGACGAGCAGCCCGTCGACGTCGTTGGCGAGGAGCTCGTCCCATCCCGCGCCCCAGACGCACTTGACGACGTTCCAGCCGTTGCCGCGGAAGATGCCCTCGAGCTCCTGGATGATCTTGCCGTTGCCGCGGACCGGGCCGTCGAGCTGCTGGAGGTTGCAGTTGATGACGAACGTCAGGTTGTCGAGGCCCTCACGGGCGGCGATGGAGAGTGCGCCGAGCGACTCGGGCTCCGCGGTCTCGCCGTCTCCGCCGAAGAACCAGATGTGGTTGTTCGACGTGTCCTTGATCCCGCGGTTGTGCAGGTAGCGGTTGAACCGCGCCTGGTAGATCGCGCCGAGGGCGCCGAGACCCATCGAGACGGTCGGGAACTCCCAGTAGTCCGGCATCAGCCGCGGATGCGGGTAGGAGGACAAGCCACCCGGCTCGACCTCACGACGGAACCGGTCCATCTGGTCCTCGGTGAGGCGACCTTCGACGAATGAGCGGGCGTAGACGCCGGGCGATGCGTGGCCCTGGAAGAAGATGTGGTCGCCGCCGCCGGGGGCGTCCTTGCCCTTGAAGAAGTGGTTGAAGCCGACTTCGAACAGGCCCGCGATCGAGGCGTAGGTGCCGATGTGGCCGCCGACGCCCCACTCCAGGTTCGACCGGTGGACCATCGCCGCAGCGTTCCACCGGATGTAGGCGCGGATGCGTCGCTCGAGGTGATCGTCGCCGGGGAAGTCGACCTCACGCTCGGGCGGGATCGTGTTGATGTAGTCCGTCGACGTCAGCGACGGGATCCCGATGTTGGCGTTGCGGGCCCGTTCGAGCAGGCGCAGGAGCAGGTAGCGGCCCCGGCCCTTGCCACGCTCGCCGACCACCTGGTCGAACGACTCGAGCCATTCGGCGGTCTCGACGTTGTCGACGTCCGGCAGCTGCGCCGGCATGCCATCGGTGATGATGGCCGGGTCGGTGAACTGCTGGGACTCTCGAGCCTCTGCCACGCCTGCTCCGCTCGCTGCGACGTCGAACCCGCACGATACGCGCGCCAGCCTGCGCGCGCCGTCGACTTCCCGGACGCCATCCATCGACCGTGCACCGGACTCGGCCACGGAATCCACACCGCAGCGACACGCGACGTGGTGACCGCGAAGACACCTGCCCCGCCCATTCGTCCGGTTCGCGCGGGTCCGGAGCGGGCACCATGGAGACGACCCGACCCAGGACCCGTCCATGCGCACCATGACCTCTGCCCGCCGCCTCGCGACGTTCGGGGCCATCGCTGTGCTCGGCCTGTCCGCCGCGGCCTGCGAGCAGGTCGGGGCCGCCGTCGACAACGCCACCGCGGCAGCCGGCAACGCGGTCGACCGGGTCGAGTTCTGTGCGGCGGCGTTGCAGGCCGTGCAGGCCGCGAACGACCGCGACCTCGACGGAGCAATCAGCGCTGGCCAGCGGATGGTCGACAACGCCCCCGACGACGTGAGGGCCGACGCCGAGTTCATCCTGCGCGAGGTCACCGCGGCCAAGGAGTCCGGCGATCTCAGCCGTCTCGACTCCCAGGAGTTCCGCGACACCGCCCAACGGCTCCAGACGAACGCACGCGACAACTGCGATCCGCGCTGAACCCACACCGATCGATGACTAGCGTCGCCGTCCACACCCACGTGAAGGGCGGCCGTTGCCGGCACCACATCCTGACGACGTCGCCCGGCACCTCCTCGGCGCGCTGACGGTCGATCAGCAGCGCGCGAGCATCGAGGCGGACGCCGCCCGCATCGCCGAGATCGTCGAGGCGATCCCGGAGGCGCGGGTCCCGTCGTGCCCGGACTGGTCCGTCGCTGACCTCGCCAAGCACGTCGGCTTCGTCCTGCTCTGGTCCACGCGTGCGATCCGCGAGCCGTCGGCGTCAATGCCCGGCGGCGTCGAGCTGGGCTGGCCCGACGATGGCGGCCGAGGGTCCCGGCTCCGTGATGCGGCCAGCACCGCGACGACGGCCCACGCCGAGGTCGATCCGTCGACGCTCGTGTGGACGTGGGCTTGGGGATCCGCACCAGCCGGCTTCTGGAGCCGTCGGCTCATGCACGAGCTGGCGATCCACCGCGTCGACGCCGAGCTCGCCGCCGACGACGTCCGCCCCGTCGTCCCTGCCGTCGCCGCCGACGGGATCGACGAGCTGCTGACGACCCACCTGTTCATGCGCGGCACCCGGCAGCGGGGCGAGCCGCTCACCGGCGACGACACCGACCTGCACGTCCACCTCACCGACGTCGACCGTGACGGCGAGTGGCACGTCGAGCTCACCCCCACCGGCCCGATCGTCACCCGCGCGCACCGCACGGCCGACGTCGCCATCCGCGGGCGCTCCGAGGACGCCCTCCTGTGGCTGTGGCGCCGCCGCGACGACGCTGACCTCGAGCTGTTCGGCGCTGACGCCGACGTCGCAGCCTGGCGCGAACGACTCGCCGGGCTCTCCCTGTGAGGAGGACCCCATGAGCCCACGCCCCCACATCGCCAACGCCGACCTGCGCGCCGTCGACGTTCCCCCGTCCGACGCCCCGTGGCCCGAGATCATCCGCTTCGGCCACGCCTTCCACGCCTACCGCGTCGCCGGCTCGGTCCAACGCGTCAGCGCCCTCGCGGCGGACGCCCACGACGTCTGGACGGCCGACGGCCCGCTACCGGCGGACCTCACCAAGCTTCGTGTCGTCCTCTTCGCCACCGTGCGAGCCCTCGACAACACGACCCCCACCGACGACGACCGCGACTGGGCAACTGCGCTGCTCGACGCCATCCGCGCCCACCTTCCCCAACCCACCTGACCGGCCGAGGCTCTGCGGCGAGCGACGGCCAAACCTGCACCACGCAGGTTTTGACATCGCTCGGCGAATCGGGCTCTGCGGCGAGCGACGGCCAAACCTGCACCACGCAGGTTTTGACATCGCTCGGCGGGTCAGGGGCGCGGGGCGATGGAGATGAAGTAGTCGTCGTGGGACGGGACCGGGGGGGTGACCCTGGTTGCGGTGGCGGTGGCGCTCAGCGAGCGCAGGGCATCCGCGGTGGACGGGGCATCGGTGGCGAGGCGACGGGCGACCTCAGGCGTCGTCGGCGCGATGGGGATGGGCGGGCCGATGTGGCGACCGTGCCCCCAGAGCGCCCCGATCCCGCGCTCCTTCACCTGGTCGTCGAACCATGGTCCGGCGGCGACCATCGCCGCTGCGAGGAGCAACAACGCGAAGCCCATGCCCTTCACGCCGCTCGCCAGCGCCGGGGCGGAGGACAGCATCCCGCGGGATCCGAGCAGCTGCCACCAGTCGTGCGAGGACTCCGGGCCGAGCAGCGGGAGCATGCGCCAGGGAGCGTCGGCGATGTAGACCGCGGCGTCGGCGAGCGACGTCGCTGACCACCCGATGCAGAGCGCCCCGCCGAGGAGGTCACGTTCCCGGAGCAGGAAGACGCCCGCGAGGAGCAGCGGGAGGAGCGCCTGCGTGCCGTTGCCCATCACGAGCATCACATCGGTCGGCGCCCAGAAGAACGCGACATGGCCGAACTCATGGATGGCCAGGTCGATCCAGCCGAGCAGCGGAACGCGGACGCCGCGCACGAACGGGTTCACGAGGAACAGCATCAGCAGCATCGCACCACCGAGGTACGGCGGCACACGGGTGGCGGTTCTCGACGGCTGGATCATGCCGTCAGCATCGGCAGGAACTCACCCCGCCTTGACGCCCCGCCCCGCCGAGCGATGCCGGAACCTGCGTGGTGCGGGTTTCGACATCGCTCGCGGGGCGGGTCAGCCGAGGGCGTGCGGGACGTTGTTGCAGGAGACGGCGCCGTCGTCGGTCAGCACGACGATGTCCTCGATGCGGACGCCGTGGAGGTCGGGGATGTAGATCCCGGGCTCGATCGAGAACGACATGCCGGCCTCGAGGACGACGTCGCCGCCGGCGACGAGGTACGGAGCCTCGTGGCCGTCGAGGCCGATGCCGTGTCCGGTCCGGTGCGTGAAGTGCTCGCCGTGACCGGCGGCGGTGAGGTGCTCGCGCGCCACCGCGTCGACGTCGCTCGCCCGCATGCCCGGCCGTGCCGCGGCGAAGGCGAGCTGCTGGGCCTCGACGCACAGCGCGTGCATCGCCCGGAACTCGTCGGTCGCCAGCTGTGGCCCGCCGACGACGTAGGTCCGGGTGCAGTCCGACCAGTAGCCCTCGCGCGGTCCACCGATGTCGACGACGACCGGGTCGCCCTGGACCAGCAGGCGTGGACCGTGGTCGTGGTGCGGGATGGCCCCGTTCGGCCCTGAGCCGACGATGACGAACCCGACCGCGTCGTGGTCTGCAGCGATGAGCGCCGCGATGTCGTCAGCGACCTCGTCCTCGGTGCGTCCCGCGACGAGCAGCGCCTGGACCTGCTCGTGGACCCGATCGATCGCCGCGCCCGCGGCCTGCAACGCCGCGATCTCCTGCGGCTCCTTCACCATGCGCAGCGGCGAGATGACCTCGCTCCCACCGACGAAGCGTGCTTCGGGAAGGGCGCGTTGGAGCCCGAGCAGCCACCCGGACGGCAGCGCGTCGGAGATCGCGATCGAGGTCGCATCGCCCAGGGCGGCGAGCACGGCTCCCAGGCCGTCCTCGCCGTCCGACCATCCGACCAGGTCCGCGAGATCGCCCACGCCGGCACGTGCCGCGATCGGGACCTCGAATGCGGGGGTGACGAGCACGACCGGCCCGTCGGCGCGCACGACCGCCACGGTCGGACGCTCCGAGAGCTTGATCGCGAAGCCGAGGAGCCAGCGGAGGTCCGTCCCCGGGCCGACGACGAGCGCGTCGACACCGCGGATCCGCAGCGCATCGCGGACGCGCTCGAGGCGAAGGATGGTCATGGGGGTTCCTGTAGGCAGAGGCCGAGAGCGGCGAGAGGTCTCGCATGGTGTCGTGGTGACCGTTCCCGGGCACGGCTGGTCACGCGGACGCGGGTAGCCTGCCGCATCGTTGACCCCGAGGCAGATGGAGTGCGGAGAGTGGTACGTCCTCGCTTCAAGCCTGTGGCCCCGGATCAGCGCATCCGGGACCTCCGCAAGGAGGACAAGGCTGTCCTCAAGGATGAGCCCGGCCCCGAACGCGCGGCCCGCCTCGCGGCGCACATCCGCAACGCCCATGAGGAGCGACAGCTCAACATGGCGATGCACGCCGCCCAGCTGTGCCTCGACGAGGATCCCGACAGCCCTGAGCTGCTCGTGGGCGTCTACCTCGACGACGAGGACGACGCAGAGGTCCACCTGCGCAACCGCAAGGACCTCGCCGACCTCGGCCGCTACCTGAACCGTCCCGACATCGTCGACCGGGCGATGGCCGGGGCGATGGATGCAGCGGAGTCGTGGGTCCGCGACGGCGACGAGGGCGAGCAGCGCTTCCGTCTCCGTCGCCTGATCTCGATCTTCACCCGCGAGTTCTCCGACGACGTCCGGGACCGTCTCCGCTGAACACGGACCTCGCGGGGTCGGCTGATCGGCCGTTCATTCGTGGTCCGTTGTGGTCACGAATGGCGCTTTGCCCGCATCGGCTGTTTTCCGTACGCAGAGCGCGCAAACCGGACTCGGGTTGCGCGATCAGTGCATGCGAGGTCAGCCGGTCTGGCGCGTCGCTCCGCTGCCGCCGACTGCCGAGAGCGTCGAGCGACCGACGACGATCGGCTGCTCCTCGACGCGGCCCTGCTGCGCCTGGAGCAGACCGTGGACCTCGGCCGCGCGGTAGCGGCGGTGCCCACCGAGGGTCCGCAGCGCCTGGAGCTTGCCCGCAGCAGCCCATCGGGTGACCGTCTTGGGGTCCACACCGAACAACCGGGCGACCTCGCCGGGGGTCAGGAGCTCGACGGCACCGTTGTTGAGTTCGCTCATCGTTCTGCTCCTGCAGGGCTGCGATCCGGAAAGCGTGAGGCGGTGAGAGCACCGCCAGCCGGATCGAGGACCAGCGCGGTCCTGACTCGACGACACACGGAATATCGGTGTGCGTCACGTCGCTGTCACGCTGTGTGGCCAAGTGTAGGAAGCGTCCGTCGCGCCACCGGAGGCGGCCTGTCAACCCGTGGCTAGTTCTCCCGGGTCCGCGTCCATAGGTCGGACCACGTCGCGCGCACCGCTTCATAGGCCGCCGCGGCTGCGGCGGCATCTCCGTCCTCAACCGCGGCCACCGCGGCCTGGAGCTGCTCGCAGGTCCGCTCGTCGCGCCAGTCCTCGCCCAGCAGCCCAGCGATGCGGCCGTAGTCGAGCTCGACGATCGCGTGGTCGTCGAAGGCACGCATCCAGATGCCGAGGCGACCGATCTCATCACGGAACTCACGGATCCGGGGGTCACCGAGGCCTTCGAGCACGTGGCTGACCCGCGCCAGACGTCGGCGGGCCGGACTGATCTGGGTCAGGAAGCGGATCCCGGGCCCGGCGCCCTCCGGGTGATCCGACACGTGACGCTCTTCCGGAGCACCCGCCGCGAGCCAGTGGATCGGGACGAACCACGCCTGGTCGCGGACGAACACCCGACGGTCGACGTGCTGCAGGATCCGCTCCGCGGCCCGCGTGACCGACGGCCCGAAGAGCTCGTCCGAGACCGCGGCGGGGAGCTCACGAGAGCTCACCACCACCGCGCTGGCGACCCGTCGCTCCAACAGCAGCGGACAGACGTGGACGCGTTGTCCGACGCGGCGGATCTCGACCATGCCGACCGCACGCTCGAGCGCCGACGACATGGGCCCGGTGGCGAGCTGCGCCTTGGCCACCGCCTCCTCGATCGCGACGACCTCGCCGCGTCCGAGGGCGCGCCCCCGCTCGATCGCGGCGTCAGCCTGGATGCGCTCCACGGGCGTCAACGCGTCGATGGACTCGTACACGCGGAGCTGGGCGACCGGTGGCGAGGCGTAGGCCACCGGACACCTCCTGCTCAGACGACGCCCGGCGGGACGAGCCCGGGGCACCTGACGTTACGCTCTGCACCGTCGGTGGGCCACGCCCGCCCACCACCTTCTCCCGAAAGCCCTCCGTTGACCGGCTTCTTCGATCTGCGCACCGGCCACGAACAGGTGATCCACGGAGCCGATGACGCCAGCGGGCTGCGATGCATCATCGCCATCCACTCGACGGCGCTCGGACCGGCGCTCGGCGGCACACGGTTCTTCCCGTACTCCTCCGAGGAGGCCGCGCTGCAGGACGTCCTGCGGCTCTCCGAGGGCATGTCCTACAAGGCCGCGTGTGCTGGCCTCGACCTCGGCGGCGGCAAGGGCGTCATCATCGGCGACCCCGCCGAGCTGGGCAGCGAGGCGCTGTTCCGCGCCTACGGCCGCATCATCGAGTCCCTGAACGGGCGCTACATCACCGCCTGCGACGTCGGCACCTTCCCTCGGGACATGACCCACATCGCACGCGAGACCCGGTGGGCGACCGGCGGTCCCGCCGAGCTCGGTGGCTCCGGAGACTCAGGCGTGCTCACCGCCTGGGGCGTGTTCGTCGGGATGCAGGCGACCGCCACCAAGCTGTGGGGTTCCGACGACCTCTCGGGCCGTCATGTCGCCGTCCAGGGTCTCGGCAAGGTCGGCCGACGCGTCGCCGAGCACCTCCTCGAGGCGGGCGCACGGATCTCGGTCGCGGACGTCGACACCGACGCGGTCGCACAGGTCGCCGCCTCCCGCGGCGTCAGCGTCGTCGGCGTCGACGAGATCCTCGAGGTCGAAGCAGACCTCCTCTCCCCCAACGCGATGGGCAACGTGCTGAACGCCCGCACCATCCCGGGCCTCCGCGTCGCCGGGGTCTGCGGTGGCGCGAACAACCAGCTCGGCGACCGCTCCGACGCGGTCGCGCTCCGAGAACGCGGGATCCTCTACGCGCCGGACTACGTCGTGAACGCTGGCGGCGTCATCACCGTCTCCGACGAGCTGCACCCGGACGGGCACAACTTCGAGCGCTGCAAGGCGAAGACCGGCCGGATCAGCGACACGCTCGCGCAGGTGTTCGCGATCGCCGAGCGGGACGGGGTGGACACCGAGACGGCGTCGGAGTCCGTCGCGCGCAGCCGCATGGAGATGGGGACGCACCTCCGCGCCTTCCACCTGCCGGACCGCCAGCGGAACGACTGAGCTCAGGCGACCCGGACGCCGGGCTGGTCGGTGACCCGGCCCAGCGTCCACGCGTCGATCTGGTGGTCCGCCAGGAGGCCGATGAGGTCGTCCGCCTGCGCGGCCGGCAGCATCGCGGTCATGCCGACGCCACAGTTGAAGACGTTCAGCATCTCGTCGTCGGTGACGGGGCCGTGCTCGGCGAGCCACGAGAAGATCGCCGGCATCTCCCACGACGTGAGGTCGACGTCGACGCCGAGGCCTTCGGGGAGCACGCGCGGCAGGTTGCCGGGGATGCCGCCGCCCGTGATGTGGCACCACGCATGGATGTCGACGGCGCTGCCCGCCGCGAGACACGCTGCCGCGTAGATCCGGGTCGGGGTGAGGAGCGCCTCGCCCAGCGGCGTCTCGACCCCGTCCACGACCAGCCCATGGGACTGGGCGAGGTCGCGCGTCCCGATGATGCGGCGGACGAGCGAGTACCCGTTGCTGTGCACGCCGGACGCCGCCAGCGCGACGATGACGTCGCCGGGACGGACGCGGTCCGGACCCAGGATCTCGTCGCGCTCCACCACCCCGACACCGAAGCCGGCGAGGTCGAACTCATCCTCGCCGAGAAGGTCCGGATGCTCCGCGGTCTCCCCGCCGACCAACGCGCAGCCGGCCATGTCACAGCCGTCGGCGATGCCACGCACGAGGTCCGCCACGCGCTGCGGGTCGAGCTTGCCGACGGAGATGTAGTCGTTGAAGAACAGCGGCTCCGCGCCGGTCACGACGAGGTCGTCGACCACCATTGCGACGAGGTCCTGCCCGATCGTGTCGAACCGCCCCATGCGCCGCGCGATCTCGACCTTCGTCCCGACGCCGTCGGTGCCCGAGACGAGCACCGGGTTGCGGTACTTCGTCGTGTCGAACGCGAACAGCCCACCGAACCCGCCGATCGAGCCCATGACCTCGGGTCGACGCGGACGATCCAGCACGGCCTTGATCTTCTCGACCGAGCGGTCGGCCGCCTCCAACGAGACGCCGGCGTCCGCGTACGACACCGGGGTCCCGTCCTGAGCGGCCTGCGTGGTGGAGGGATCGGACACGGCGGGCTCCGTGGGGCGAGATGGGAGAGGTGAGGAAACTAGCCCTCCGCCTCACCACCCCGGTCCCCGAGCAGCCATGCACCGGCAGCCAACATCGCGGCGGCGAGCACCGCGAGGTGCTGCGCCGGCGAACCGGTCGCGGGGAGCTCACCGCTCGGGGCGGGCTCCACGGTGCCGACGGCGTCGTCCTCGTTGTCGGCGGTCTCGGACTCGACCCCCGACACCGTGACGGTCGCGGTGTTGGCGATGTCGCCGATGGCCGAGGGGTCGACCAGCGTCACGATGCGCAGCGTCACGCTCGTGCCGGCGCCGATCACCTCATCGAAGACGCACCGCACGGCCGTTCCGTCGAGCGCGCAGAGCCAGTCAAGGGTCTCCGTGCGGACGTACGCCAGAGCGGACGGGAGGTTGTCCACCACCGTCACCGGCCCGGACGTCGGGAAGCGCGAGTCGTTCGTGATCACGATCTGGTAGACCGCCTCGGCCCCGGCGACGAGCACGTCGTCGGCGAGGTTCTTGGTCAGCACCAGGTTCGGCACCGGGATGAGCCCGAAGTCGACGTTGGTGATGTCCGCCGGCTCGCCGATCTGCACCACCGGCGTCCGACCGGAGGTCGGGTCCGCGTCGGAGTCGAGGTCGTCGTCGCCACCCTGGTCGGGCGGTGAGATGATCATGTCGCTCGGCGGGTCGATCTCGACGATGTAGTCGCCCGGCAGGAGCCCGTCGAAGATGTACTTCCCGTCCTCGTCGGTCACCGTCGTGTCGATGACGTCGCCGTCACCGTCGATGAGCGTGACCGGCACGTCGGGGACGCCCGGCTCCCCGTCGTCCTGGATCCCGTCACCGTCCTCGTCGAGGAAGACCGTGTCGCCGATGCTCGCCGGGAGCAGCCCCGCGTCCAGCGTCGGATCGTGGTCCCCACCCTCGAGGCTCGTGGCCGCAGTCCTGCCGGTCGTCGGGTCGGCGTCGGAGTCGACCGTGTCGTCGGTGCCGGCGTCCTGGGTGGTGAGCGCGGCGCCGATCGGGCTCGGGTCGAACATCACGATGTAGTCGCCGGGCGGCAGCCCGGTGAAGCTGTAGCTGCCGTTCGCGTCCGTCACGGTGCCGAGATCGATCACACCACCCTCGCTGGCGACCTCGATCGGGTTCCCGTCGCCGTCGAGCAGCCACACGAGCACGCCCTCGGCTCCCGGCTCGCCGTCGTCCTGGACACCGTCGCGGTCCAGGTCCCAGAACACGGTGTCACCGAGGCTGACCGGCTGCCACATGCCTGCGTCGAGGGTGAGGTCCTGCTCGCCGAGGGCGAGCGGTCCCGTGGCTGACGTGAGCCCGGTGTCCGGGTCCGCGTCGGAGTCGGCCGCGTCGTCGGCTCCTGCGTCCTGCGTGGTGATCACGTATCCCGTGGGCGGCGTGAACTTCACGAGGTAGGAGGCCGCAGGCAGGTCGGTGAAGACGTACCGACCGTCCGTGTCGGTGGCCGTCGTGCCGATCGAGGTGGTCGGGTCGGCCGCGTCGAACAGCATGACGGTGACGCCAGCAACGCCGGGCTCGCCGTCGTCCTGGACGCCGTCACGGTTCAGGTCCAGCCACACGCGGTCGCCGACGGAGACGACGCCGGGCACGGGGACGATCCCTGCGTCCACGGTCAGGTCGCGCTCGCCCGCATCGAGGGTGATCGGATCGGTCCGCCCCGTCGTCGAGTCGGCGTCCGAGTCCAGCGCCGGATCGGTACCCGCTCCCTGCTGCGTGAGGTTGCTGCCCGGAGGCGGCGTGAACTCCACGGTGTAGTCACCGGGGACCAGGTCGTCGAAGAGGTAGTCACCGTTCGCGTCGGTGGTCGTCGTGGCCACCTCGTCGAGGTTCTCGTCGAGCAGCACGACGACGACGTCGGCCACGCCATCCTCGCCCGCGTCCTGGATGCCGTCGGCGTTCGTGTCGTCGAAGACGCGATCACCGATGGCAGCGGGGCGCCAGACGCCGAAGTCGACCGTGAGGTTCGAGTTCGCGTCGCCGTCCTCGGACGTCGGCTCGCCGCCGACCGTCAGGGTGACGGGAAGCGAGGCGATGCCGTCCGCGGTGGCGTCCGGTCCGTTGTCGTCGTCGTCGACGTCGTCGTCCGGGTCCGTGGCGGGGTCGCCGCCGGTCGAGGACTCCCAGCCGTCGAGCACCTCGCCCGTGGCGAAGTTGTCGCCACGGATGATCACGACGTAGTCGCCGGGGTCGAGCTCGGAGAAGAGGTACAGGCCGTCCGCGTCGGTCGTGGTGGTGGCGATGACGGTCCCGTCGAGGGAGAGGTCGACCACGACGCCCTGCACGCCGGGCTCGCCCACGTCACGGACGCCGTCGTTGTTGACGTCGTCCCAGACCAGGTTGCCCAGGCTGAGCACGCCCGGCTCGGTGACGAGGCCGGCGTCGACCGTGAGGTCACGCTCACCCGGGCTGAGGTTCACGACCGCGGTGCGGCCCGTCTGCGGGTCGGCGTCGGAGTCGAGCGCCGGGTCGGTTCCCTCGCCCTGCAGCGTGAGGTCCGTCCCGTCCGGGGCGGTGAACACGACCGTCCAGTCGCCGGGGGTGAGCCCGTCGAAGAGGTAGTCGCCGTCCTCGTCGGTCGTGGTCGAGGCGTACTCGACGAGATCCTCGTCGAGGAGGGTGACGGTGACCTCGGCCACGCCGACCTCGCCGTCGTCTTGGATCCCGTCTCCGTCGGTGTCGAAGAAGACCCGGTCACCGATGGCAGCGGGCTGCCACACACCGAAGTCGACCGTCAGGTTCCCGTCGGTGTCGTCGCCGTCGACGTCGGTGTCCGGCTCGCCGTTCTCGGTCAGGGTGACCGGGGCGGACGCGATGCCACCCGCGGTCGCGTCAGGGCCGTTGTCGTCGTCGCCGACATCCGTGTCCGGGTCCGGCGCCGGGTCGTTGCCCGTGGAAGAGATCCAGCCGTCCAGGATTTCCCCGGTGTCGAAGTTCGACGCACGGATCACGACGACGTAGGTGTCGGCGTCGAGCCCCGTGAAGAGGTAGAGGCCACCACCGTCGGTCGTGTCGGTCGCGATCGGCGTCTCGAGGTCGACGTCGACGCCGTCACCTGCCGAGTCGAGGTACAGGTCGACGACGACGCCGTCGATCCCGGACTCCGTGACGTCCTTCATCCCGTTGTTGTTCGTGTCGTTGAAGACCAGGTCGCCCAGCGACATCGGGCCGGTGACGACGTAGCCGAAGTCGATGGTGTGGTCGTTGTCACCGGCAACGCCGGTCGTGATGAGGGCGATCTGACCGTCGAGCGTGGTCATCCCGTCGGAGTCGATGCCGTCGGCCCCCGCGTCGGCGGTGGTCGCGCGGTAGCCGTCGAGCGCCTCGCCGGCGCCGGTCTGGGATGCCGGGATGCGGACCTCGTAGTCCATCTGCGGCAGGAGGTCGTCGAAGAGATACTCGCCGCCGTTGGCGGTCGTCGTCGTGTCGACGAGCGAGCCGTCCTTCCAGAGCTCGACGCTCACGCCGTCGACGCCAGCCTCGCTCGGGTCCTGGATCCCGTCAGCGTCTGCGTCGATCCAGACGAAGTCACCGATCTGGATCGGGGCCGCGTCACAGGCGAGCTCGATGTCGCCGACGCCGGCGGTCTTGCCGAAGGTCCGCGGCTCGTCGATGAGGAAGAGCGTCGTGGAACGCTGCCGGCTGCCGTCCACCGTGGACATGCTGATGAACCCGCCCGACTCCCATGACTGGTTCGAGAGCTTCACGGTGTGGCCGGCGTTCCAGACCTCGCCCTGGACGGGGGGCGGGTCGTAGGCGTTGATCACGATCTCGCTGGAGCCGTGCAGGTAGCCGATCGAGCCGAGCGAGGTCTCGGCGTGGATGATCGCGCCGGCCAGCGGGTAGCGCTCGCTGTCGTAGAAGGAGTCGACGTCGCCGGGCGCTGACCACGTGCCGTCGAGGTTCGACGTCAGGCGCAGGGTGTCACCGACGGAGATGCCCTTGCCGCCACCTGGGGTGTTCTGCGGGTCGTTGCCGAACTGGTCGCCGCCACGGTCCGCGACGCCGACGACCATCTCGCCGTTCGTCAGGATCTCCATGTCCATGATCCACGGCTGCGGATAGAGCGAACCGTTGACGCCGGGGTCGATGTCTGACACCGCCGGGACCCACGGCAGGAAGTCCGAACCGTTCGCCGGGATGCTCAAGGCCGAGCCAGCCTTCCCGCGGCCGGTGTAGTCGAGGCCGAAGGTCGCCTTCTGGGTCGACGCCCCGGCGCCGTCGATGGCGTAGATGAACCCCTCCAGGTCGCTCCGGAGGCCGGACGTCTGCGCGGTGCAGGTCACTGATGCGTAGAGGGTTCCGTCATGCGCGAGCAGCCCGCCGGGAACCCAGTCGCCGTTGGAGCAGTCCGTGTCCGCCGACGCGAAGGGCAGCGTGGTCGCGGCCCCGGCAGAGACGGTGTCCCCTGCGGTGACGAGCGGAATCACGTGGATCGAGCGGTCGAAGAGGTTGACGGCGTACAGGACGGTCTCGTCCTCGGAGAGCTCGAGGTCGCCCCAGCCGGTGCGTCCGACCGCGTCCCAGACGGTTTCATCGACGAGCAGGTTCGTGTAGTCGTGCGCGTCGTCACCGGCCTCAGCGGTGTAGAAGACCCGCGCGCCGGAGCCGGTCGTGGTGTCCATGACCCAGATGCGGTCGGGCCCCACGTCGTCCGGACCGTTCGGGAAGGCCGTGTGCCGCTTGGTGTGGGCGCCGGCGAACACGACCTGCAGGTTCTGGCTGTGCGCGAGCCCCTTGACCGGGCCAACGACCGACATGTTCGCCTGCTCGGTGTACGGCGTGTCCTGGGTGCCGTCGTTGCTCGCGGGGGAGGTCGTCCCGGAGCTCGCCGTCATGGAGATGACCGCGGGGCCACCGATCGTGGCATCACCGCCGAGGAAGCAGGTCGTGACGACTTCGGCCGCGCTGTCGCAGTAGTGCGCAGGGTTCACGAGCCCCAGGTCGATCCGGACGTCACCGGACGGGCCGAACTGGACCGCACCACCGTTGACGACGGTCCCGCTGGGAGCCGGCTTGATCGGCCCGCTGTGCAGGAAAGAGCCCCAGCCGGAGAACTCAACCCGGTAGGGGCCGGCGTCGAGGTCGTCGAGCGCGAGCGTCCAGTCGCCGCCTGCTCCGGAGACCGTCGACGCAGCAGTCCCGAGCGCGTCGGTGACGGTGACGGTGACGCCGACCTCTCCGGCCTCGAGTCCGTTCTGGTCTCCCGAGAAGTCGATGTCGCGGAACACGCGGCCAGCAAGGGTGTCGCCGGAGCCGGCTCGCGCGACGTGGATCATGTCTGGGACCATGGCGGCCAGCAGCACGAACACGAGCAATGCGATGTGGGTGCGGCGCAGGCTCACGCGGAGATCCTCGAACGGAGGGACAGCAGTCACCGCATACTGACACATACCTTCGGGGTGTGTGTGCGAACGGGGATGCAGAAACGCGGCCGTTCAGACGGTTCGCCCGCCCAGCCGGCGGCCATGTCGCCCGGAGCGGACGACACGGACAGGAGCCGACCGCTGCGGGCCGCGGACGGCCCGGCGCCGAGGTCAGACCGCCTCGAACTTCGTGGCGGCGAGGTCCTCGTGCTCCCCGGGGACCCCGATCGGGTACTCCCCGTCGAAGCAGGCACGGCAGAGATCGTCGCGGGCGTCCGGCGTCGCGCTGATCAGCCCGTCGAGCGTGACGTAGTGCAGCGAGTCCGCACCGAGGTGCGCGGTGATCTCGTCGACGGTCATGTTCGCGCCGATGAGCTGGGCGCGCGTCGCCATGTCGATCCCGTAGAAGCACGGGTTCTTGATCGGCGGGCTCGTGATGCGCAGGTGCACCTCAGCGGCTCCGACAGCGCGCAGCATCGCGACGAGCTGACGCGAGGTGTTGCCGCGGACGATCGAGTCGTCGACGACCACCAGCCGCTTGCCCTCGATGATCTCCGCCACCGGGGAGAGCTTGAGACGGATGCCGAGCTGACGCAGGGAGTCGGTCGGCTGGATGAACGTGCGTCCGACGTACCGGTTCTTGACGAGCCCCTCGGCGTACGGGATGCCCGACTCCGCGGCATACCCGGCGGCAGCGCTGGTGCCCGAGTCCGGCACCGGGATGACCAGGTCAGCCTCGACCGGCGCTTCCTGAGCGAGCACGCGACCTGTTCGGTGACGGACCGCGTAGACGCTGGATCCGTGCTGACGCTGATCCGGACGCGCGAGGTAGACCCATTCGAACAGGCAATGCTTCGGGGCCGCTTCGGCGAAGCGGCGCGAGACGACGCCACCCGCCTCATCGATGCAGACGAGCTCACCGGGCTCGACGTCGCGGACGTAGACGGCGCCGGTGATGTCGAGCGCCGGGGTCTCCGAGGCCACGACCCAGCCTCCGCGGGGCAGACGGCCCAGGACGAGCGGACGCACACCCTGTGGGTCGCGGAAGGCGTACAGGCGGTCCTCGTCCATCGCCACGATGGAGAAGGCGCCCCGGAAGGTCGGCGCGATCCGCATGATCGCCTCCTCGAGGGAGACGTCGGCATCGCGGGCGAGCAGCGCCGCCATGATCTCGGAGTCGTTCGTGGCCGCCGTCCCCAGCGTCCGGGCCAGATCAGCCGTGTTCACGAGGTTGCCGTTGTGGGCGATGGCCACGCCGCCGCCGGTGGAGGACTCGTGGTAGCGCGGCTGGGCGTTCTCCCACGTGGACGATCCGGTGGTCGAGTACCGGGTGTGCCCGATGGCCAGGTGCCCTTGGAGCCCGGCCAGCGACGACGGCGAAAACACTTGGTTGACGAGACCCATGTCCTTGTGGACGACGATCCGGTTGCCGTCGGACACCGCGATGCCCGCCGACTCCTGCCCACGGTGCTGCAACGCGTACAGCGCGTAGTAGGTCGCCGTGGCGACCTCTTCGCCCGGCGCGAGGATGCCGAACACGCCGCATTCCTCGCCAGGCCCCTCCCCGTAGGTGCGCAGGTCAGCGTCCGGAGGCATCGCTGCCGGATCCGGATGCATCGGGAGCGAGCGGCGCGGTGCTGCCACGGTTGCGCGTCCTTGGGTGCGCGGCCCCTGGAGCGGCCGCGGTTGATGCAGGAAGTCTAGGCGGTCAGCGCCGACCCGCGAGATCGCGGGCCAGACGTTCGCGACGCTCGTCGAGGAAGGACCGGGCCTCCTCCGTGGCCTGCGCGAGGCGCGGCGAGGTCATCGGCTGCGTCCGTGCGGGCCGCAAGCGTTCGGCAAGGCGCGTCGACCATCGGACCCGCCGGTCGAGGGGCCCGCGCGGGCCGGACGGGCACGGGAGGGAGGCTGGCAGCTGCGTCTGCGGTGACATGCGTCAGCCTTCGTGGTGAAGGGAGGAGGGTGGAACCACGCGCTCGCAAGTGTACGCGAACGCTTGCTCTGGCTCATGCGTGTTTCACGCACCATGCCCAGATGACGACCACGCGTAACTCCCGACCTCGCCAACAACCGGACAAAAGTGGACGAAATGCCACGAAATGCCTCCACAGACCTCACGTGCGGCTCACGGCCGCGCGGACGTCGCGCAGGCTCAGTGCAGGACGATCCGCCGGAACGCCTCCGCATGGGCGAAGCCGCTCGGCGCACCCGTCGTTGCCGTCCACGTCCGGATCCTCGGCCCGATGTCCGCTCCCCGCATCTGCGTCACGTGCGCGTGGAGCGCGTCGATCTTGAGGTCCAGCATGTCGGTGATGTCGACGACGTGCTGGGACTGGCCCGGGCCCATCAACCAGATCTCCTCGAGCCCACGCCACGGCTCGAGCCCCTCGTCGCGCACGAGCTCCGGGAACCAGCCCGCCGTGGTTCCTGCGGTCAGCGTCACGTCGAGGCTGGCGACGCCCATCTCGCGGTGGTCGGGATGGTTGACGAACCCGTCGCGCGGGAGCAGGTCCGGGACCATCGAGAACTGCCGGTGCGGACGCACCGCGCGGAACTCGCGAGCGATCGCCTTGAGGAGCGCATGGTCGTTGGTGACCTCACCGTCGACGAACCCCAGGAAGCGGACGTCGCTGACGCCGACGATCCGGGCTGCCTCCACCGCCTCGGCCCGACGGAGGGTCGCGTACTCGGACGGGTCGTCCTCGATCGAGTGCGACCCCTTCTCCCCAGCCGTCGCGATGACGTAGGTGACCTGCCAGCCGTCACGCACGTGCTGGGCGATGGTCCCCGCGGCACCGAACTCGATGTCGTCCGGGTGGGCGCTCAGCACGAGACATCGTCGCACGTCGTCGGTCATGGCGGCCCTCCCGTCATCTCCGCCCGAGCCGACAGCCTAGACAGGATTCCCCGGGCCTCCGCGGTCACCGCAGGTTGAGCACGAGACCGGACGGGTTGGCCACGTCGCGGCCCGAGTTGATCGGCTTGTTCGTGGCAACCCGCAGGAGGTAGATCATGTTGGTGCCCCCGAGCAGGTCGCCCTGGGGATCCAGGAATCGGACGTAGACCGCGGTCGAGATGCTCGTGTCGAACGTCACCGCCAGCGGTCCGGACGCGAGCGCGGAGTTCGACACGACGGTGCTGCCGTTGACCGGAACCGGGTGGCCGAAGACCCCCACGATCGGGCTCGACTGGTCGTTGTCCGTCACCACGGGCACCTGGATGACCTGGAACGATCCGTCGCTGCGCAGCCCCGCGCCGTGGACGAGCAGCGTCGAGGTGGACGCCATCGCCGGGTCGACGATGACTGCCCCCGTGAAGTGCTCGCCCACCTGGAGATCGACGCTGCCGGCGAACTTCGTCATGTGTGCGGCGAACATCCGCCCGCTGGCGATGGCCGCGTTGAGCCCGGCATGCGACAGGTCCTCGGTGACCAGCATTGTGGCCATCGGGTTGTTCTGCTTGTGGACCTGACCGCTCCTCGGCAGGTGATCATCGCTGACCCCGTTGGCGAACAGCACGTAGCCGTTGGCGGTGAGCCCCTCCCACAGCCGCAGGTGCTCGAGCATCCCGACGTTGCCGCGACGCCGGTAGAAGACTTCGAGACCGTCGACGCGCTCGATGACGTCGTTCTCCTTGCGCCCAGCGGTGGCGAAACGGGTGAGCGTGAGCTCGAGGTCGGCCGCGCGGTCGCTCCCCTGCTGCAGCTCGCCCTCCTGCGCCCCGAACGGGTGGTTGTAGGTCGTCAGGCCGCCGAGGCCGCGAGCACCCGCGAGGATCTCGTACAGCTCTTCGAGGGTCGCCTCGGCCTTCGGACGTGTGTACGCCGACGGATGCAGGTAGATCTCCGAGCTCGCGCTCGGGAACTGGTTGACGTGGGTGACCAGCGAGAGCTCCTGGCCGAGGTCGACGAGCAGGTCGTGGTCGCCGGCGTACTGCGCGAGGATGTCGCGCATGACGCCTTCCGGGTCGGAACCCGTGTGCAGCGTCGAGGTGATGTCGATCCCGTGCCAGAAGCCGGCAGCGATCGCGCCGTTGCGCGAGGCAACGCCGACATGGAGGTCGTGGAGGCTGTTGTCCTCGGCGACGAGGAAGGGGTCGATCCCGAGCGCGACGAAGGCCGCCTTCATGTCTTCCACGGGCTCGACGGCGTGCTGCTGACGGCCCATCGCGTGGATGTTGCGCTCCACGACGATCCGGTGGCCAGCGTTCTCGAGGTGGTAGGCCGACCCGGTCCGGCGCAGATGCGGCAGGCGCCCCCATCGGTAGGTGAGCAGCTGATGGCCGCCGGCGCGCGTGCTCGTGCGCCGGTGGTACGACATCTCGATCGTGAGCTCCATGAACCCGTCGTTGTGCATGGTCCCCGGGTCGAAGTCCGCGACGAGACCGACGCCGGTCAGGTTCTGACGGTTCGCCTTGCCGCGGTGCTTGGTGTCACCGGACGCGAGCGTGCTGAGCAGCTCTGGGCGGTCGTTGACGATGCGCAGCCAGACAGCGTCACGCTCGGGGACGAACTTCGCGTTGTGGTTCCCCAGATCGGCCTGGCGCTCCCACGACCACTTCCAGCCGAGCTCGCTGCCGGGGTTCGACTCACCGTTGAGGTTGTTGCACGCCGCGCGCGGGAGGGCGTCGACGGCGCGCTGGCGCCAGTCATGGTCGGTGAAGAAGGCAGCGTCGAAGCCGAGACGATCGAGCTCGGCCAGATGACCGCCGATCGAGCCCTGCCCCTCGCTGAAGGACGAGTGCAGGTGCATGGCCGTCCGAGCGATCGAACGGCCGTCCGGCGTCTGCTGCAGCGAGGGCGTGCTCGCCCATGCACGGGGGAACACCAAGCGGTCCAGCGCCGGAGCTCCGGCCCGTGCGATGCCCGCGGCGGCGACGAGACCCGAGCCGCGGAGGAACCCACGCCGGGTCAGACCGCTGAACCGCCCGGTCTGGACGTCAGGGCCCACCCGTGGCGCACGGTCGTGTCCGTGTTCGTGTTCCGTGCACATGTCCACCCCCGGCGCGTCTCGGCTGCGCACTGTACGAAGCCTCGATGCTTCAGCCGGGGCGTCCGGGCCATCTGGCCGAGATGATCGGCAAGGCGTCCGTCAGGCGCTCAGCATCTCCGGGAGCGCAGTGGTGAACGCCGATGAGACGTCGTCGAGGTCGAGCTGCACGACCGGTGTGCTCGACCGCGAGATCGCGATGCTCGTCCCACCGGTTCGACCGATCTCGCGAGCCGCCACGCCGGCATCCGCAGCGACCGCGACCAACGCGTCCAGATCCCCCGACGCGACCGTCACGACCACGCGACCGGGCGACTCGCTGAAGAGCAGCTGTGCGACCGAGAGGTCCGCGTCGATGTCCACGTCGACGCCGACGCCGCCGGCGATCGCCGACTCGCAGAGGTTGACGAACAGCCCGCCGCCCGACACGTCGTGCGCGGAGCGGAGCAGACGCTGGCTGGCAGCGTCCTGCAGGGCCGCGGCCAGCCGGAGCTCGAGGTCGAGGTCGACCTTCGCGAGCGTGCCGCCGAGGGCGTCACCGCGGGCGTGGAGGAACTCGCCGCCAGCGAGCCCGTCGACGGTGTCCGCGCCGAGGAGCAGCACCACGTCGTCCGGACCGGCGAACCTGCTGCGGACCGCGGTGGTCGCGTCCTCGAGGACCCCGAGGATGCCGATGACCGGCGTCGGGTGGATGGCCTGGCCCTTGGTCTCGTTGTAGAGGCTGACGTTGCCGCCGGTGACGGGAACGCCGAGCGCTTGGGTGGCTTCACCCATCGCCGCGATCGCGGTCGCGAGCTGCCACATGATCTCGGGGCGCTCCGGGTTGCCGAAGTTCAGGCAGTTCGTCGAGGCGAGCGGCTTCGCGCCCACCACGGCCACGTTGCGGAACGCCTCGGCGATGACGCGCCGCGTGCCCTCGGCCGGATCCAGCGCGCACCAGCGGCCGTTGCCGTCGGTGGCGCAGGCGAGCGCACGCTCGCTGCCCGGGAGGCGGACGACGCCCGCGTCACCGTCGCCGGGGCCCATCACGGTGCCGGCGCCGACGAGGTGGTCGTACTGCTCGGTGACCCACGCCTTGGACGCGACGTTGGGGTCGCCGAGGAAGTCGAGGCAGACCTGCTCGAGCTCCTCGCTGCCGGCCTGCGGCAGGTCCGGGTGCTCGACGTCCATCGCGGCGTAGTCGTCGAGCCACGACGGGCGCTCGTACGGTCGGTGGTAGGTCGGACCCTCGTCGGCGAGCGAGCGCGCGGGGAAGTCAGCGATGACCTCACCGCGGCGGGTGAGCTTCAGGTTGCTGCCCTCCACGACGGTGCCGATGACCGATGCCGGGACCCCCCACCTCTCCGCGATGGCGAGGACCTCGTCGAGGTTGGGCGGCGAGACCAGCGCGAGCATCCGCTCCTGTGACTCGGAGCAGAGGATCTCCCACGACTCCATCGACGGCTCGCGCAGGTGGACCTTGTCCAGATCGACCTCCATGCCGAGCGAGGCGGCGGACGCGAGCTCCGAGGTCGAGCAGGCGATGCCGGCTGCGCCCATGTCCTGGATCCCCGCGAGCAGGTCGCGGTCATACAGCTCGAGGCAGCACTCGATCAGCAGCTTCTCGGCGAAAGGGTCACCGACCTGGACGTTGGGGCGCTTCGCGTCGAGCCCCTCGTCGAACTCCTGGCTGGCGAGGACGGAGGCGCCACCGATGCCGTCGCGACCGGTCGCGGAGCCGAGCAGGACCGCGACGTCGCCGGGGTTCTCGGCAAGCGCCAGCTGGACGCGGTCCTTGTGGAGCACGCCGATCGCGAGGACGTTGACGAGCGGGTTTCCGGCGTAGGAGTCGTCGAACACGGTCTCCCCGCCGATGTTCGCCACGCCGACGCAGTTGCCGTAACCGCCGACGCCACGTACGACGCCGTCGATGATGTGGCGCGTGAAGGCGTTGTCGGGGCGCCCGAACCGCAGCGGATCCATCACGGCGATCGGGCGCGCGCCCATCGTGAGGATGTCACGGATGATCCCGCCGACCCCCGTTGCCGCGCCCTGGTACGGCTCGACGTAGGACGGGTGGTTGTGCGACTCGATCTTGAACGTGACGGCGATGTCACCGCCGACGTCGACCACGCCAGCGTTCTCCCCCGGCCCGACGAGCACCTGCGGCCCGGACGTGTCGAGCTCGCGCAGGTGGACCTTCGAGGACTTGTAGGAGCAGTGCTCCGACCACATCACCGAGTACATCCCGAGCTCGGACGTCGACGGGGTCCGCTCGAGCGTCTCGACGATCCGCTCGTACTCCTCTTCGTTCAGGCCGAGCTCACCCGCGAGCTCCAGGGCCCGTTCCGGCGTCAGCGCCTCGTCAGCGGGGAAGGTCAGATCAGTCACGTCGTCAGCGATCGTCACGGCGTCTCAGGGCGTCCGATCCTAGGACCCCGCCCTCGCCAGTCCCCATCCGCTGACCGCCCTCAGCTCAACGCTCCGCCCCGCGCACATCGCGTGTCCCCATCCCGCCACATGTCGCGGATCGAGGACACGCGTTGCGTCGGACCGTCAGCGCTGGGCGGCGCGGAGGTCGGAGAGCTTGATGCGGCCGCCGCCCGCGAGGATGGCGGCGGTGTGCAAGCGGGCGGCGACGCG
>RCMY010001364.1_pt1 | contig 23296 bp, 30 predicted proteins | sample 2041341 | NCBI WGS metagenome assembly RCMY01 (sample SAMN09708234, study PRJNA481090) | Marine sediment metagenome, whole genome shotgun sequencing project.
ATAGAACCTGTGTGCTACCTACAGGTCAAGAATAAAATTATAGGGTGTTTGATTAGACAATCCCGCACTAAAATCAGAGTGAACCCTAACGTGATGAACCGATTGGGAGTCAGTGATCTTCCCGAAACGTGCCAGAACAGCAATTTTCAGTAAGGTATGATCCTGTATAATTCACGTGCCTGGTAAAATGCTACGCCACCAGCAATAACTCCTCCTAATATTACGAAAGTCAGTGTTGTAAGGATGATCCATCGACGTAACTCGAGTTCTAAGGATTTCTGTCTGATCATTTAATGACCATCCACCCCATTCTCCGGACATTCTTGATCGTATATTTACCCAGTTTTCTTCGCAAGGAGTGAATAATAAACCCAATGGCATTGCTGGCCACTTATTCATTCCATCCATATAAACTTTCTTTTAGGTTATCCCTTGAGAATATAGTGTCAGCACATCTTGGAATGCTTGTTTGACAGAACTATGGACAAGCTCATCATCTTCTACCAAAAGGATGCGCATCGGACTTGCCTAACAATATGCCATCCAGATAACCGAATGGCATATTGTATAACGAGAAAGGTTAATTGCAGACTATTAAACTATGTTTTAGCTAGTACTGAAGTAGTAGAAAAACTGTCCTTATTATTTTGTAACTAAAATGTAATTGTTCTAATGAGCATGCGCTTTACTCTTTTTATGCGCAGCAGACTCTTCAGTTACATGGTCGTTACTATCAGAATGCCCCATGTTACTGTGGTCCATTTCATTCATGACTACTTTTTTATTTGGCTTCTCTAAAGCCTGAATATAATTCACCACGTCCCAGATTTGATTCTCTTCGAGAACTGTTTTCCATGCTGGCATTGGGCCTCGGCCATTGGCAATTTTCCAGGCGAAATCTCCGTCTGGATGTACACCAGCCATAGAAACTAGATTCGTTGGCTTAGGATTGAGCATGGCTCCAGTAGGGCCGTTACCTAAAGCTGTAGCACCATGACAGGATGAACAATATTGAAAATATGATTGTTTACCTCGGTCAACCGATGCCAGATCGCTTTTTATTGGGTTGATTTTTGCTGCAGCTGCTTTTGGTGATAGCCAGTGAGCTCCCGCCCCGTGGCCATGGTTACCTTCTGATAAGGCAATTGAGATCGTACCTGCAGAAATTAAAGCTCCTGCAACTATGCTGATAATTAATTTATTCATTTATATCTCTCGTTTTAGCTTTTTAAAATTAGCTGTCTAAATTAAAGTTGATAAGAAATGTTGCAGATTTAAAATCTTCCATGTTTTATCTCCAAAGTATAATTAATAATGCTTTTCATTTTGTGTTAGATGGAGGATAAAGCTTGAAACTTAGCTAACACATAGGAAGTTAAATAAAACTGCTTTTAATTTCGTTAACTCCAAGAATATGTTTGTTCAGTGTAAGTTTATTAACTCTCTAACCTAATTAAATACACCCCCCCATCATTAACCTATATTTAATCTCATCCAATAGAACTTGATTGTCATAAAATTTGTCATATCACTATGCATGGCTAGGTATTATCACTACGCTAATCAAACATATTTCTATTAACAAAAAAAACAATTGTCTGAAATCTTTCAAAAAGTAGGGGGGGGTGTCAATGCCGTTGAATTAAGCCTATAACCCATTGATAAAAAGCAGTATAATAGAATTCAAATTGAGCATTTAGACAAGGAATAATCCATGGAACATTCAACCCTGATCTAAAAATATCTATATCTGCATTAGTAATACTTATAACAATAGTGAATTTATAAAAACACATCGCGTTTCACATCATGACTTCACACGTAAAAGTACGTTAAGCTTTCCCAATTTAATAGAACTCCTCCTTAATACTTCACATCGCTCAATAAAGTCGGAGTTAAGTGCCTTCTTTGAGAAGAAAAGTCCTCAATCATTTCGTAAGCAGCTATTAAGCAAAAGTGCTTTTACAAAAGCACGGAGCAAATTTAAAGAAACCGCTTTGATTGAGTTACTCAAGAATAGTGTGGACTATTTTTATCGTAACGTCCCTTTACGCCAACGCAGTCAATGGCATGGCTTTCGTACCTTAGCCGTTGATGGCAGTGACCTCGTGGTGCCTGATTATCCTGAGATTAGAAACACCTTTGGGGTGCAGACCAATTCCTCTGATGTAGGCTTGCCTATGGCCAAACTATCCTATCTTTACGATACGGCTATAGATATGCCGATTGATGTGCAATTGAGTGGGAAACACGGCAGTGAACGTGACCTTGCGGTCAGTCATTTAGCGCAAACTCAGAGTAACGATCTAATGCTTTACGATCGGGGTTACTATGCGTATTGGTTTGTTTTGATGCATCAGTTACAAAACAGGGATTTCTGTTTTCGCTTAAGAAGCAATGCCAATAGGCAAGTCAAAGACTTCATCGCCTCGAAGAAGAAGCAAGCCATCATTACCCTTGATGCGACACAAGGCATGCAACAAAAAGCGCTAGAGAAAGGGTTAAAGATTGTTCCTTTAGAAGTGCGACTCATCCGTATCAAAACATCCAAAGGAAGTTATACCTTAATGACCAGCTTAAGCGATAAAAAGCGTTATCCTGCAAAAGACTTTTATGATCTATACCACCTGCGGTGGCGTGTTGAAGAAGGTTATAAAAAGCAAAAGGCTTTTTTGAACCTTGAAGACTTTAGTGGTAGAACGGTGCACAGTGTAAAGCAAGATGTGCATGCGAGTGCGCTTGTTCATGCACTCATCGCCATGGAGTGCTTTGCAGCCAAAGGGTATATCGAAAAAAGTATAGATAAACGTATAGAGCGCTATAAGATCAACTTTGCCGAAGCCATCCAATCCTTTAAACGTCGAGTTGTTGAGATGTTAAATAGGCAATTGACTACCATTGATCTATTTAAATGGCTTAAATCAATAGCCAGAAATTTAAGCACGATAAAACCTGAACGAAGCTTTGAACGAGAAAAGGTACGATGTCGACGAAAAAAGCTGAGAAAAGGCTACAAGGTATGAATGTAAAAACAATGACTTATGGGCTTAATTCAACGGCATTGGGGGGGGTGTCTTAATTAATAAGAATCAATCAATGATTCTGGAGTGTCTTTCCAACAATTTTTTATTTTCAAGAGTATGCAAAACGATATATCTATTTGTTCCTATGCACTAGTTTCAACCTCTACCTGAACCTAGTAGAGTGCCAATGCACGAAACGTCTGAATCCGAAGCTATTAACTCAAAATGCTTTGTTATGGGACTAGATCAGAGATCCCTTAAGGTATTGATACCTAAATATCTACATTCTCATTTACTGAATTCTTCACGCATATAGCCTAATACTGCTTTTATATCATCATCAGTTAAGCTCGGGCTTCCTCCCTTTGGTGGCATGGCCATAGGTGATCCCGGGCTTTGATAGCCATCAGTGATATTTTTAATTAGGGTTATATCAGGTTTGGCTAAACTGCCATTTACTTCCGTCAAGTCGGGAACACCAGGGAAAGCTCCGGCACCATCAGCACCATGACAGGCAACACATGACTGTTGATAGATTACTTTTCCCGATATCGTTAGTTCTGGATTGCCCGCCGTCACGATCGTCATGCTCAAGAAACTTATAACAACAGTATTGACTAGAATCATCTTTGCTATCTTAAATTTTTTTAATTCATTCACGTCGTATTTATCCTAAAGCCATATACCAATTAAACTAACCAACGATTATAAAAAAGTGCAATTAACCATGCAGATATTCCTCCTAATAGCGCCCACGCTACGAGACCAACAAAAAAACCGAACCATGTAAGTGTCCATGCCATAGCAGATAAGTTTGCATGAAGCATAGCGCCTGTTAACGACATTGAAAGGTCGGGTATTAATGCAACAAAAGCACTACAAATGACCCAGAGAATTGAAAAAGCGATAGCAGTTGCTATGGCTAATTTATTGGTTTGTAATTTCATAGTATTATCCTCTTTCGATGATTAAAAAAACTATCCGTAAGTGGCTAATTTTATTACAAGCTATCTATATCTAGACATCGCGTTATGTAGCTAGAAATTTAATTTAACTCCATCACTTTCCATGATCGTGGCTATGGGGTTGTACTTCTAAACTATCTATGTGTGTCTCTTCCATAAAGTGAACAAAAGCACGTCTTAGCCTTTCTGCCAGGTCATTACCTAGAGAAACACCTGAGGTAACAATTTCTTCTTCTATCTGAGCCTCAGTCGCTTGCAGAAGATCATAGGTAATGTAGATTGTATCGCCATTGATCTCTATGTGATTAATACCCATCATTGCTTGAATATTATCAAGCACTTTTTTAGCTATATCCGCTGACAGGGGTTCACCCAGTTTCAGTTTTCTACTTTTCAGAATCACATCACCTTTCTGTTTCGGTGCTTTATTCCCTGGGTAACCAATATAAAGACGTGGATTGTTTTGAAATCGTTCACGGCATTGTTCCGAACAAAAAGCATAATGAATACCTTGATAATCTAGTGAAAATTCATCAGTTTTTACTTTCATTTCACAAACATAATCTTTAAAACCTGTCATATCATGTTTCATAAATATTCACCTCCTTGCTTAAAATACTCGCGTAATTCAATCTTTTAGGTTGCTCACGATATATTTACATTTCCCTTACTAGCCTTCAAAAAGCGAACCAAGCCTGGAAATATGTACTTAAGGTCTGGTTCCCCCCCCCCTCAATACATGAATGTGTTATATCTCATTTAATAATCGCCATCTGGTGTCCTTCACCGGCAGGCAGTTTTATTTCAGCTGTGACCTTCAACGAATTCTGGTCGATTACCCATATTTTAGGTGAATTTCTACTAGACACATAAACCTTCCCTGTACCTGGAATAGTGTTGAGATGATAGGGCGAGGGACTAAGTGCAAGCTCTCGTTTTTCTCCGCTATCTGTATCAATCGCCACCAGTTTTTCATCCTTCTTGCTACTTACAAACAGTGTTTTTCCATCATCACCTATATCAAGACCATGAACACTTTTACCGACCTCATATGACTTGAGCAATTTACCACTACCCCTTGAGATTACCGCGACGCTACCAGCACGTGGATTAGTGACGAAAATCCGGGATTCATCGTTTGAAAAGACCATGTGCTCTGGGCCAGGTCCAGATTCCAGAGTACGCGTGACTTTCCAGGTGTTCAGATCAATTTCGCTGATTGTGTTATCTCCTGAATTACTAACGTAAGCCAACTTGCCATCCTTAGTAATCAAGGTGTAATTAGGTACAGCCCCCGTTTTGATGGTTTTTTCGACTGCATTGGTTTTTAGGTTCACCACCGTAATAAAACCACGCATCGCATGTGTAGACAGTACATAGTTTCCATCAGGTGTAATTGCCTGGTGATGAGTCCAGCCCACTACAGGGATAGTGGACATAACATGACCATGTACGGGATGAATCACAAATAGCTTACTGGTATTTGTATCTGCTTCCTGGCCTTTCTTGGCGGGTGTTTCTTTCAAGCTACCCGCGATTAGATATTCGCCATCAGGGGTAGCTACCAGGCCATGCGCGTTTTCCACATCCATAAAGGTCTTAGTGATTTTATCCGTGGCAGCATCGACCTCGATTACCTGATTGCCAGATCCCAAAGGGATGTAAACGGTAGGTTTCGCATTTACTGTTAAAGTAGAAGTCATCAGTACGAGACTAATAGCCGAGCTTAGTAATTGCTTTTTCATAGTTATTCTCCATTTATATTGTTTTAATCATCTATCAAAGAGCGTACAACTTGTATGCTAGGCACAGGTCAAGACATTTCTGATGCTTTTATATATTTATATATTTCAGGAGATAGGATTAGTTGAAAGGTAAATAGAGTAAATCACCATAGCCCCAAATCACCGTACCAATGACAACTGAGACATGCGAAATTATTTCTAAGAATTTGTGTGTTTGTGAGGGGTGAATGTTGTTCAAGCTAGGTTGTTTATTTGGTTCTTTAGTTTTATTCAGCTTTTGATTGAGATACTCATCTCGTCCGTCTAATAACAGAAATTCCGCAACTACAGAAAACAAGACCATTAAGGACCCCGACCTCATAAACCAATTTCCACCATAGTTAGTCTCAAGATAGAGCGATATCGCTAAGCTTGCCCATGCTAGGACTAAAAAACAAAGAGGCAAATAAAAACTCTTCAACATAAGTTAATGGTTATGATTCTCCGTATTCGATTGATTTGTCTGTATATTAATTTCTGGTGCCTCATCATCTTCGGGACACTTTGTTTCGATCTGGGTAGTCGAAAAATAAACAGAAAATTCCACTTTTAAAAAGTCGTGAATCTTAATCAGCAATTTTTCCTTATCGACATCGCTATCAACCCTTACATGCATCGACACGATATTTTTACCAGAAGTTAATGACCACACATGAGCATGATGGACATCCTTGACTTCGCTAAAAGCCTCGATGGATTCCTGCATCTTTCCCAAATCAAAATCATCAGGTACCACTTGTAACAATATACGTGTTGAATCCCTGATAATCCCCCAGGACGCCCAGAACAAAACTAAGCCAAATAACATACCTAAAATCGGGTCAATTTGGTAAAAGCCAGTAAACTTAATCACTAAGGCAGCAATTATAATTATAATGCTGCCAACAAAAGTCTGTATCACATGCCATAAGGCACCCTTCATATTCAGGTTGTCTTTTTGTCTACCAAATAATAACCACAAGGAAATAAACTCAGTGATCAAGCCGCCTGCTGCAGCGATTAACATGGGACCAGCGGGTACTTCAATGGGAGCTTTGAGACGTTGGTAGCCCATCCAGAACACATAGATCGCCATAATCAGTAAAAATAAACCGTTAAAAAGGGCTCCTATTATTTCGGCGCGGATCAGTCCAAAACTTGCGGTGGTCGAAGCAGGTTTAGTTGCATAGTGTGTCGCAACTAAAGCGATCAGCACACCACCGACAGCTGAAAAGGTATGAAACGCATCTGAAATTACAGCAACCGAACCACTCCAGTAACCAATAGCTAATTCTATAAAAAAGTAGATGCCAGTTAACCAGCCCGTGATTTTTAAAGCTTTAGAATCTCCTGTAGGCATTTTGTGCCCTGCGTGTTCTGAACTCATAAATATCTCCTTTGCACGATGCCTGAATTAGTATTCATAATCATAAACAAAATTAAGCTTTTTAATTTTAAGTCGTCAAAAAATGACTCTTTAGATGAGTATAGAACCTATGTGTTAGGCATAGCTCAAGCAGAAAATGAATTAAGCCAACCAGTAAACTAAATTACCCTGGAAACCTTGACTTGTGCCTAAGTTACAGGTTGTAAGCTTTGAATATGAACACAGTAGAGTAGTTATATTCAGGCTATATGAATGACTGCGAATAGTTAGCAATATGAGGTGAGAAATGGATCAGGAATATGCATACGGCATGTGGGTAATAATGGCGGGATTTCCTTTTTGTACAGATTGCAAAGGATGAGCTTTAGGGATAAAGGACAATTAAATAATAACTAAATCGAATTAAACGGAAACCGATATTTATCATGCAAAAACTATCCGGATCTAACATGCAAAACCCTCCACCAGCCCGTCGCTTCTTGTCCCTGGGATGGAAGTTGGCTTTATCAACGACACTGTTAATCAGTATTGTTATGGGTGTTATCTCAGTCAGTCAACAGTTAATTGATTTGAAAAATGAGCGAAAAGTACAACAGGAGTTGTTACAGCTGTCATTAACCCCACTTGTTGTGCGCCTTGAGTCCGCACCTACCCTGGATGCCATGCGACGTTATGTAAACGAGTTTCATGAGGCTTATGTGAAAAAAGGCTATCCAGTGCATCACGTCATGCTGAACGATATGGCGGAACAACAGACTATTTCCACTCTTGATACCTCTGCCAACGATTCAATGCTTGATGATGAGAATAAAGACTATTTTCGGGTTGATATTCCGATTATCTCACCGCTGTTTGAAGGGGGAAAAGGCAATATGGTGGTGATTAAAGATAACTCATACCACACCGATGCGACAAGGCGTAGCTGGTTGCTTTGGCTTGCACATTTTACTGTTACGGTTGGTGTCGTTTGCTTCTTTCTTGTGATGATCACCTATTACCAAGTCACCCGACCAATTAACCGATTAGTTCAGGCAGTAAAGAAAATGGAACAGGGTTATTGGGGGCCGATCGATATTGGTGAGGGTGCGTGGGAGATTCGCTGGTTGACCTGGCGTTTTGGCAACATGGTACAAGAAGTCCAAAATACAATGAAACATCTGCTTGAAGCAGAACGAAAGGCCAGATCCATCACGTTTGATCGCACCGATACCGTTTTGCCAGACAGCCCATCATTAAATCCATGTGACTCAATATCTAAAGACTCCAATCCTGCCGACTCACCTGAGTATCAAAAACTGCTGGTGGTGTGTGAACAGCTGGAATCCGGAACGCCCGATGATGCCAAGGCCAAGCAGCAGGACAGAGTGTTTGGGAACAAGAAGTGCTTGAAGCTAACCGACTGGGTTTTCACCAGCTTAAAGCACGGATGGAAAACGCAGCTTTGCATCTGATAGACCCCGTCGCATACACAGCACTGGATGAACGTCTCAATACATATAAAGCATCTTGGCGACCTTGGGCAGAACAGCTCCGTGACACCATGCAGCGTAATCTTGAAATAGCGGGTATTCCCTGTGCAGGTATATTGCATAGAGTGAAGCACACAGCGGGAGTGTGGGCGAAGATGCAGGATAAGAATCTGGACGTAGACGAAGTCTACGATTTGTTCGCGTTTAGGATCATTGTACCGACAGAAGCCGATTGCTATGCGGTCCTTGACATTATCCATCAGACATACTTGCCCGAGGTCAGCCGGTTTAAGGATTATATCGCCACGCCGAAAGATAACGGTTACCGTAGTCTGCACACTTGTGTGAAAGCTGAAGAAGGACCAATCTTCGAAGTGCAGATTCGATCTATCGCCATGGATCGGCAAGCAGAGCAAGGAGGTGCGGCACACTGGGTTTACAAAGAAGATGGTCGAGAGTCAGATGACAAATCAAATAAGCAAAATTGGTGGTACAAAATTCTAAATAAGTTTTGATGAATTCAGGTTAAATATAATGAATACAGGCACTCATTCAAGATCAGTAAGGCTCTATGGATGGTTGGGGTTGTTGAGTATCGCTGTATTTATTAGCTCGCTTATTATAATTCATAGTGTAGAGACGGGTATTGACTGGCTACGTGACTACGTCAGTAATATGGCGAATGAACCTCTCGGTTGGGCCTTCAATGTAGGCGCATTTATACATGGTTTGGGCTATTTGTCCATAGCTCTGGGTTTACGTTATTCATTGTGTTTAGGCTGGTTGAGACGCTGGGGAGTGACCCTCTTTGTACTCGTAGCCACAGGGGCTTTGGTGGCGGGGTTGTTTCCAACCGATTCACCTGATCAGATCAAGACGACTACCGGTCTGATACACCGCATTGCTGCAATGGCTGCTTTTATGTCGGAGCTTACAGCTTTGTTTATTTTCTCGACTGCTTTCAGGCATGACTTCCGCTGGCGTGAATACCAGACGATTTCACTTTTTATATCAGTAATCGCAGCATTAGCAATGGCCGTCTTTATTGTCGCCATTCAGGTAGATATTGCACCTGGCCTAGCAGAACGTGTGGCCATGATTCCTCTATTAGTCTGGGAGGTTTGGGTCTGTATTCGATTGATTAAACATGGGTGAATATAACAAATCACTAAAAAATTTGACATATGTGTAATAGACAGGTTCTACGCTTTAAGCATAAAAAAATTAATAACCTAACTACCGGAGCAATAAAAGGTCATATCATGCAATTACCAGAATCAAGTGATATTCGGAAATCAGTTTTTGAGTTTTTGCAAAAACCAGACACCGTTTATCAAAAGCGCACCGGGTCATAGCAACACTATTTTTCGAGGTTTGACAGCGGCGGGGGAGAGGAAGACGCCATCCTTTTTGTCCGGCTGGCTAGCACTATGGAAAACACGATTACAGCCACCCCGAACCACTCGATTATCAGTAGTCGCTCGCTATAGAACAGCATGCCGATAAATAGAGCAATTACCGGCGTTAGAAAGGTATAAGTATTCAACACGTTCAGGTCTATCCTGCGTAGAACATCCAGCCACCAGTAAAAAGCCAACGCAGTCCCGAAGATTGAGAGTACGAGTAAATTTGTAATTGAGGTCAGGTCCCAACGCATGGTGTTAGTAGATTCAAATACTGACGCTGCTACAGCTAATGGTATGGCCCCCAATAAAAGTATCCATGCCATCGCGATAAGAGGGTCTACCCGATTGGCAATAGATTTAAGTATGACATTGCCGATAGCGACACCTATTGCACCAGCTAAAACGAGACCAATGCCAGCGACTGTGCTATTTTCTGATTGCCCAGTTAAGCTGGGATAGGCGATCACTACAATACCGGTAAATCCAATCAGAAGCACTAATCCGGTTCTCCTGGTTAATTTTTCAGTAAGGAAAAAATATCCCAGTAAAGCTGCTAACAGTGGCTGAACATTTGCGATAACTGTTGCAATCCCCGGTGTCACTCGTCCACCCGCGAGAAACATACCAGTAAATCCGAGCGTGGTAAAAGTTAATGCAGCAACAATCAAACCAGGCCATGTTGCCCTTTTTGGTATAAGCGATCTTTTTAATATGATGCCTGCAATAAGAAGACTCGCGCCTGCTAACAAACAACGCAACGTGGCAAAATGAAAGGGTGAAAATGCTTTGAGTCCTGTAGTGATCAGCGGGTAGCAGATTGCCCATAGTATGATAACGAGCAAAATTTGAACCTTGTCCCGCAGGCAAATAGTCGGCCCAGTGTCACCAGGAAGAGGTTGATCAGAAACACTTAAGTTCGATAATTTAATCATTTGAAGAATGCTTTGAATATATTTTGTCTTTTGACAAATTTAACTGCCATTTCCACGCGCTTACCACAAGCTGCATCATTATCGACATGAACCTGTATATCTTTTATAGCCATAACAAAATCCTTTGAAAGAGGTATTTAGAATACTTGCTTAATACCTGTGAGGATTATCAGGTAACAGCGATATAGCAACCTTGACGCCTATATGGTTGCAAGCAGCGACAACTACACATCACCCATTCTATTGGCACTTTGAACCATTTGCTTGATATGACTTTCCTCCAAAGCAACTAGCTGCTCAAGTAACTCTTTAGTCGATGCAACCTCTGCCTTTGAATATAAATCACGATAAAGAGTTATAATTTCATTGTGTTGAATAATCACTTTATCTATAACCTGCCCAGCCTCTAAGTTGTTAAATGGTTCTATACATTCATCATCATGTTTAATAATTGTAGATTTATTAAAATATTCATAAGTCCAAGTATTTAACGCTCTTTCATCTGAAGTATGAGTAAATCTACCGATTGTAGTTGCGAGTTCCTTCTCATGTTTTGATAAATAAATAAGCAACATTTTTACTCGTTCATCGTCATTTTTGTCTGCACAGGCTTTCATGCATACAGCAAGGTTTTGATGAAATTTTTGTGTCCAACTTATAAAATCTTTAAGTGTTTCTACTATCATAGGTATTCCTTACAGTATTAAAAAAATTAATGATTGGCGTGATTGGAAGAATTTGTTAGACCTTGCTTTCTGAGGAATACCGTTTCGACCGACGCTATGATTACCATACTGATTATCGCCACCACTACAACTAGTGGATCGGAAATGAGCTTGATCCAGAGAAATCCACCAAGTATCAATAGGTCAAGCATAATTGCAGTGACAAGAATCAGTAAATTGGCATGAATTTCTTGGCGCAAATAGCGCAGTACCCCCCAATGTACCGATATATCCATGATCAGGTAAAAAATAATACCCAGCGCGGCGATCCGGGATAAGTCAAAAAACGCGGTCAATATCAAGCCGATAATCACGGTATAGACAAGTGTGTGTTTCTGGATGCTACCTGACATTCCGAAGTGATTGTGAGGCACCAGTTTCATCTGGGTAAGCATGGCGAGCATTCTAGATACCGCAAAAATGCTGGCAATAATACCCCCGGAAGTCGCCAGCATCGCCAGAATTACTGTAAACCAGAGACCATAATCACCAAGTACCGGTTTTGCGGCGGCAGCCAAAGAATAATTTTTCGTTGCGATTATATCGCTTAGTGACAAATTACTGGCCACTGCAAATCCAACCAAGGTATAGATCACAACACAAAAGGCAATAGAAATAGTAATGGCTCGGCCCACATTGCGATGCGGGTCTTTTAGTTCCGAGCCACTATTAGTGATAGTGGTAAACCCTTTGAACGCAAGAATTCCTAATGCAGTAGCACCCAAGAATCCGCTGATCGTGGAGTCAGCTGTTGTCTGGGTATAATCCATTGCGATGCTGTCCGCCATCCACACGCCGACCACGCCAAAAATGATGATGCCACCTATTTTTAGAAAACCGATAAAAGACGCAACCCCTTCGATTAAGCGATTCGCAGACAAGTTTATAAGGAAGGCGACCAGCAACACGCCAACGCCTAATGCTGGAACCAGAATCTCATCCTCACCTGCATCAAAAAGCTGCAGGGTGTATGAGCCAAAGGTTCGAGCCAGGAAGCTTTGAGCAATCACCATGGAAAAATACATCAGTAGCGCATTAAACGCTGTCGCCAGAGAACTGCCATAGGCTTTGTAGAGATACATGCCAATGCCCCCTGCCGAGGGGTAGGCATTGGACAACTTCACATAGGAGTAGGCGCTAAATGAAACAATGACTGCGGCTGAGAGAAATGCCAGAGGGAAAAGCACTCCGGTCATTTCAGCCATTTGCCCGGTCAAAGCGAAAATTCCTGCCCCTATCATCACGCCGGTTCCCAAGGCTACCGCGCCTACCAATGTCAGACTGTTTTCTTGATATTTCGGTGCTCTATCTTCTGAATGTTCCATAGAATTTCCCATATAGTGGTCTAACGCCGCATTCAGCCTCCGTTGTAGGTGGCCTGTTGCACTTATTATGTCACTTCAGCTTTACTCGTTATCCTCGACTGTTTTGGAGTTCTTGATGAGTTGTTGCCATTGCCCGATACGAGGAATAAACATTGGTACAGATGCCTGATAATCACGATATTCATCACCAAACTGTTCGAGTACTTTTCTTTCTTCTCTACGTGCCAGCAGATAATAAGCCAGTACGATGACGGGGAAGATAGCGACTGAAAATAGAGTCGGCCAGTGCACAATTCCTTCGCCAAAGAGGCTGATAAACAGTCCTGTATACTGGGGATGTCTCACGAAACGATACAATCCCGTGGTTACCAGCTGATTTTTTTGCCGCGCGTAATAGACTTGTCGCCAGCCCTTTATGAAAATGCCAATACCGATAAACAGCAGCGCGTAACCGAGCAACATGGATATCAGCATCCCCAGTTCACCCACGCCCAGCAATGTTGACCAGAGATTAGCATTAAGATCCGGGCTGTCCAGTCCAAAAAACCTGACCAGTAGATAAATGGAGAGCGGAAACCCGTACATCTCTGCATACAGCGCAATGATAAAGGCCTGCACAAGACCTGCACCCGCCCACTCATGCCATGTTTTGGGTGCAAGGTATTTATAAAGTATCCATGAAGCAACCACAATCATGATTGCGGCCAGCGCCCAAACGCCAGAATGTGTAATATTTTCGTTCATAACCACTTCCTCTTTAACGAGTACATTATTTTCTTAATAACCATTTACAAATCATTTTTATTAAAAAATATAAAATTTTGAACCTGTTTATCTTCAGACCAAATTAATTCGTTGCAATCACAGGCATCAAGAGTCCCAGGTGGAATCCGTATGATCAGGACGTTTTTCTCCTTTCAGTGCAACGAAGTTATAAATCGGCACCCATATAAGTGCAAAGTACCAACCATATGCCCATGTTTCTAAGAGACCGACTAAAAAGCTCTTCCAGCTAAGCCAAACAAAACCAGGCACAAGTGCTTGCCATGACTGATACATGGCATAATTTGGAAACAGTAGATCAAAAGCAACGCATAAAATAAAACTGAGAGCTAGAAACAGACTGGTTGCATGGCCTACTGCTAAAAGTGGAACACCTGTTTTCATAATGCACCTCCTGCATGATCATGCTCACCATGAGTTGGATTTCTTACATATTTCTCAGGGTTTTCCTCAAATTTATCCAGGCAGTCTCGTGAGCAGAATCGGTACAAATTTCCATCATGCATTTTTCCGTAACCAGACTCGACATCAACTTCCATACCACAAACACGGTCTGTATGTTTTTGCGGGGTTTTATTTTGTTTGTCATCACCGTGTGACCCGTGACCCCCGTGTACCATGTGTGAACCACAACCAAAACGCATCATGAGAAAAAACAAACCTGCAAATATAAGTAATGATAATAGTCCTTCCATAATTACCTCCCAGGGTTATACCTTTAATTAACCAAGTAAAAATTCATGCAGCTCTGATCAATAACTTCATGCATTGATGTTATATAAATCATCGCGTCTGAACGGCCGCGGCAAGTTGTCATGCTGATGCCCTCCCAGGACCTGGTACACATTGATGCTGCCTTCGTCAAAATAATATGCACATCCGGACATATAAAGACGCCATAAACGGTAAGTTTCAATACTGGTAAGTTCAGTGGCTTTTTTCATGTTGGCTTCCAAAGCTTTAACCCAATGACGCAGGGTCAAGGCATAATGATGTCGTAGACTTTCTACATCGAGAATCTCAAAGCCGGCTTTTTCCATGGCATTGCTTACTTCGCTGATACGAGCCAGTTCACCGTCCGGAAAAATATACTGGTTCATGAAACGTGTCATAGACGTGTTACGCCAGCCATCTTTGCTAGTGATTCCATGATTAAGCAGCAAGCCACCCGGTTTCAGTACCTGTTTTATTTTTCCAAAATATTGTGGGAAATTTTTTACACCGATATGTTCAAGCATACCGACACTGACAACGCGGTCGTATACGGAGTCTCCTGGAAGATCCCGATAATCCCGCAGTTCTATGCTGACACGATCCTCTAGCTCGGCTGTATAGATTCTGCCAGTAGCCAGTGCGTATTGATCTTCGCTCAATGTAATACCATGGACAGTTACACCGTAATGCTGCGCCGCCCATAATGCCAAAGCCCCCCAGCCACAGCCGATATCAAGCAATCTCTGTCCGGGTTGCAGGCGCAATTTTCGGCACAGGTAATCAAGTTTGTCCTGTTGTGCCTCATCAAGAGATTGTTCTGTGTCCCGAAAATAAGCACAGGAATAAACCATGTTGTGATCAAGCCACAGACTATAAAAATCGTTGCCTACATCATAGTGATGTGCAATAGCTGTGCGTGAATTTTTCTGCTGCTTATATCCGGCATTTATTTTTTTCTGGTTGAAGGTCATGTTTAATGAGGGCAGACGAAGTGCATCAACTAACAGTTCCAGACTCACGCGAGAACTAGGCTTGAGATTTATACAATGAGGCTCAAGTCCAAACAGGGCTTCAAGCTCATCTGTTACAGTAACATGACCTGCAACAAACGCTTCTGCCAGTTTTAGCAGGTCACGGTGTAATATCAGGTCGCGAAGTACGCCAGGGTGGTGAATATGCAAAACACACCTTGTTTTTTCACTGCTGTTGAACAGGCTTCCGTCCCACAACTGTACAGCAACTGTACCCCGGTAACCGTCGAGTAAAGTGGTGATAATTCTATGACCGGCAGATATATCCGTGCCATATTTGTTGGAGCCGCTATCGGGATACTGTTTTATCCGTGTATGTAAGCTGCTTAGTTCTGATGTCTGCATGGCCAAACCTCATAGCTGTTATTAAACAAGAAGAATGTTACTACCGATTCTTTTATAGTTAGCCTACAACTTGTACCTTAAGCACAGGTCAAGCCTATTATGAAAAGTTATTTTTATATTCTTCAAAGTTCTTTAAACCAATTTCTTCTCTTAATTACATATCTCTTCGTCTGTTAATAGATGTTCCGCCTGTTTCCTGCAGCAACGGTGAACAATGACATGCCTCTTCGCTTGCATGTACAGCTGTATCCAAATGCTGATCTATTATCAGATTCTTATTTAAGATTTGCATGATGGCTCACCAGTTTTTATGGGTCTGAACAAAAACAGGAAGGTTTCCTAAAATGCTGTTCTTCGTAAGCAGCTACTAATTTATCTACCAGCTTTTCTGGGTTACTTTCGTAGATGAGTTTTGCACCGGTGTCCTTATCAATACTTTTTACGATGTTCGGCAAGGCATCCGTGATGCCTCCGCTATTTTCGAGGACACCTATCAACTTTCCTTCGTCATAGGCTATCGAAAACTCACCTAATGTCCCTGAACGGCCGCCTGCAATAATTACCATGTCACTTGAACGTATATTGGTAACTTCACGTCCCATTAAACCGCTGCCCGTATAGATGATCACATCGAATGCATCTGAGGGTGATTTATACTTGTGTATATGTTCATCCAGACTGAGTGCCGGCGATATACCAACTGAAAGCCCTCCTGAGGAACGGGCACCAAGAGCACTCTCATAAGGCAAGCCCGGACAGGCGCCTGTTATCAGCGTCAATCCCCGTTCTGCTATAGCCGCACCCAGTGTATTTGCCCGAAGACTTGATTGTTTGCTTTCGCTTGACCCTGCCGACCCCATAACGCCGATACTCAAGCTTTCTACTTTTACATTACCCTTGTATTTTTCGGGGTCGATCTCAAACTGCTTTTTACATTCGGCGCTGCAGAAGTAATAGGCACGACCTTGGTAGATGGACATGGCGCCCGCCTCCCGCATATCGACATCCATTAAACAAACAGGATCTTTCACGACTCGATTCCTCGCATATTTAGACGCACTTTTTTAAGCACCATGAACAGACCCAGTGCAGGATATTTGAACTGTGCGCTACGTAATATTTCCCAATGTTCTTCAAAATAATCACCCGTATAGACAGAGCCAAATACCATCAATCGAATATGATGATTATCGGGTGTTGTCGCCTTGTCTTTATGAACCAGTTGCTAAACAACCGCGTCAACATGTTTTATCAAACAAAATCCTAGACGTGCCAGAACAGTCCTTAATACGTTAGGACTCCTTGCGTTACGATTTAACTCTGCTTTCCCTTCCTTGATTTCACCTATCAGCATATCTGCCACATGGCCACTGACACTCAATACTGGATCCGGAGCAAAAGCACTGTGCGAATTTTTTTTCCCGTAATAATTCGGCCAGCGCCGGAGAAACGATACACCAGGATATCCAACAGTCGCTAACATTTATGTATGTGGAGCTAAACGCAAGCACTGCTTAAGGGTTTTGATAGCCCTGCATACCGACAAGCTGTAATCGCGGGTGATCCGAAAAACAGTGCGCTCAACTGTTCCTTAACTGTCGCCTTATCCACACTTAATACTTTGGCCAGTGATTTCGACATGATTCGAAGGTTAGGAGCAATTTGGTACTTTTTGTAATAGTCGCGCAGGAATGTGATTACCTGCCAATGCTGTTCGTTCAGCTGATATCCATCAATGTCAGCCATTGCCTCGGCAACTGCGGGCTCCCACTGTTCCGAATCAGTTAAGAAGCCGTCATTATCTAATTCGATTATCTTATCATTTATTTTAATTGACATAGTTAAACTCTCTTTTTTAAACCATTTGTTGTTTAAGTAATAACAGCAGCATATATATCACCCTGGCATTACTGATTTCGCGCGTCTATGATCCATTTCGCACTTTGCTTACTGGCTCAGCAATTGTTAGCATCGTTTCAGTGATTCTACTATTGGAAGGCTTCAATATAGGGCTTTTAGTCCAACTGAAGAGTCTGATCGTTATATGCCCACTAAGCCAAGCTCATCTGCAATATAGAAATGTATATATTGAGTTGTCCCTACTTATCTGGACCTGGACCAAGTGTCCGTGACTCCAGTTCAAGACCACTCAGGTACTGATATTGGAGTGCTGAATGACCGAATTTGTAACGGTGATCCTTGTGCAGTACATCGATCACAAGATCTTCATTAGAGAATTCCAGTACATAAATACTGGGAACCCCGACCTCTTCGCCTGCCTTATATAACCAACCCTGGTTTCCATTGGGTAAGGTCTCTTTACGTATAGGGCCTCCATGATGAGCAAAAGCATCCTGTGTATTAATCACGCCCAGCGGGTAATTACTCAAGATATTCCTTGGATGACTTTCAAGAGAAAAGGTTGGAGGCATTGATTTTTTAGATACATCTGCAAAACTGGCAGATGCCCAAAGCATTAATGCTGGCAGTACAACATAACCCCATTTCACTTTCCGATTCATTACATAGTCTCCTTATCAGGTTTAACTTACTTAAATCTTACAACCTATGCCCTGTAGACAGGTCAAGGGGATGATCACGGATAAATCAAAAAAAGTTAAAAAAACCAGATTAAAAGAAGCTAAAATCCGTGCTAAAAGTAGGGGGGTGGTGAAATTTTGTTTTTACCTGCCCACATTGAAAATGTAAACGACCTTCTAACTGGTATTGACCAACTATGATTTCCAATGTGTCAGTGTTTTTCAGTATCGGAAGAAATAATAGACTCGATAAGGTGACAGACGGAATGCCCGTCTGGTATACCATCCGGCATATCGGACCACTGTACTAATGCAGTTTCCATTCGATCCTGTAACAAAATGAGTTCTTGTAGGTGACGTCGGTTTTCTACTATCCGGCGTTCTAGCATCTCTCGTACCTTGTGACAGGGGGAACTACTCTGATCTCTATCCTGCATAATTTCTTGTATTTCATGCAGGGTATATCCCAATGCTTTTGCCTGACGGATGAATCTCAACCACTTCACTTCGCTGGGTTTGTACTGCCGATAGCCGTTTTCAGGGTTACGGGTCGGAGAAAGTAACCCCATACGTGTGTAATAACGAACAGCATGTGGAGTTGCACCGCTTTGCTTTGCTAATACTGATACTGTCATCATGGTTTTTACCTCTATTTTAAATTTAAGCTGCGGTAATAATTCCTTAGGCTTACTATTATCTTCAAAATTTCTTAATCTAGTTTAAACGCTCAAATCTTTTCTTTTCTGTTCGAACTCCTCTTTATCAATTTCGCCTTTTGCGTAACGATCCTTAAGAGTATCAAGAGCAGATTTGTTTTTATCAGCTTTGCTATTTCCACTGGATGACATTACTTTAGCACCCCAGAAAATAGCGACAATTAGTGCTATCCAGAATATCCACATAAACCCTCCTCCAAACCAATGTTCTCCACCGTACATCATATTGTCCTCGCCTTATTTAATTGCTACGTATTTATATACTCTCTGCAGATTCGTAAACACCTGTACCAAGCCAGAATATGAGTCTCTCATACTCATATTCTGCGGCCTGAGATCTAAAGAGTGACTATCTATTTATTTTTTGACAACTCGACTAGTTCTTTTAACGACGCTTCGATATTTGCCAGATGTGTTTCCATTTTAATCATATGCGCTTGCATCATTGCCTGTTTTTGCTGCATATTCTGCATCATCGGCATGCCGCCTTTATTTCCATGCATCATAGGCATTCCTCCCTGCTGACCTCCCATCATTGGCATACCACCCTGATTGCTACCCATCATAGGCATTCCACCTCGATTGCCATGCATCATACCCATACCACCTTGATTACCCATCATAGGCATTCCACCTTGATTACCACCCAACATAGGCATGCCGCCTTGGTTACTACCCATCATAGGCATTCCACCCTGATTGCCTCCCATCATAGGCATTCCACCCTGATTACCTCCCATCATCGGCATATTATCTTGACCGCCACCCATCTTAGGCATGGATTGCGTCGTGTTATCTGCTAGCTTGATAGGCATTTCTGATTTATTGTTTTGGTCAGCAAATGCACTTATTGAGATAACTGCGGCGACGGTTGAAACAGCTATCATATTTAAAATTTTCATCTTATAACTCCTGTTTTTGTTAAAGTTTCCAATATTAATAATTGTGTATATGTGAAGTCTACAACCTGTGTGTAACACTCAGGTCAAGGACTAAGATTTTGTTTTCTCTAACTGCTGTTTTACTCGCATAAGTCTGCCTTTAACTTCCTTGGCTAATTGTTCTATATCATCACGTTTGACCAGAGTTAGCACTGCTTCAGGGTCCATGAAAGCTACTGTAATCGAAGCATCTTCCTCTTCGCGCACAACTACGTTGCAAGGAAGCAACAAACCAATATCGGCTTCTGCTTGCAAAGCTTGATGCGCGAGTGCAGGATTACATGCCCCTAATATTTTGTAGGGACGTTGATCAATATCAAGCTTCTCTTTTAACGTGGCTTGTACATCGATTTCTGTAAGAACACCGAAGCCTTCTTCTTTCAGTGCATTGGTAACTTGCTGTTCTATGGTGCTCATATCACCTGTTAAATTCGTTGAAAAACTATACATAATTGATTCCTCTATAAATAAGATTGTAGATATTTAATTAAGTTTTTTAATCGTTGTCTATCACTCATTAGCCTAACACCTATGTGTTACACACAGGTCAAAGATTATTTAACCCACCTAAGAATCAATCCTTAGATAGGGAAAAGAGTCCTGAAGATTTATGTCAATTAATAAAAAATGACATATCTAAACCTTATAAAACTAAAAAGCGCCTTATTTAAACGTTTTATGAACTAATGTTCAGGTAATAAATCCTCATCTAACGAAAATTATTCTTCTATGTTGTTTGATGCAGCATGTGGTTTTCTATTCACCTGCATAGTGTTATCCGTGTGCAATGACTTAGTTTTTGTGAAGTGTGGATGATCGGAATAATCATCTCTGGCTCCTTCACTCGGATACTCATCGGCCATCACAGTCTGGCTTGAAAATAATATTGCAAGCATGATTGTGGCTTAAATTGTTTTACTTGAAATTTTCATTGTTGAACTCATTGTTAAGCTGACTAGTGCAACTAAGTATTTAGCTTTGTGTAAATAATATATATAGATACATAGCTAGTGCATAGGTACTAAAAAATAGCTAATATTTTTCTAGATTTCCACATTGTCATATCATCTTATTCCCCCCCTATGTCTCAGCTATGTTTCAGGCTTTACTCTTTAATCACTTTTTCAAGTCAAAAGCACCAAGGTCTTCCAACGGGGAATTCCGGGCACTAAAGAGGTAGTAAATTGTGAAAATTAAAAACCACATTCAATTAACAACAGGAACAATGTTAGCGACATTTTTTTCTATTGCTTCATTGTCAGCGAATGCAGCTGAAAATTTAGAATTTAAAGTATCTGGACAAGTAAGTCGTGCTATTACCTATGCAGACAACGGCGTTGAGACGGACACCCTATTTGTTGACAATACAAATAGTGGAACTCGTTTACGTGTGACAGGACAAATGGATATTAACCCCGGGTTGACTGCTGGTATTGCATGGGAAACCCAATATGAAGATAACAGCTCTTTTTCTTTGGACATCGGTGATAGTGATAGTAGTAGTGCTTTTGTTTCACGTAAGCGTGAACTTTGGTTTAAAGGTGGTTGGGGCCAATTCACCTTAGGACAGGGTGACGGCGCTGCGAATAATACATCTGAAACCGATCTTTCAGGTACCTGGATTGCTAATAACTCTGGTGATTTTCTACATACAGGACTTAGTTTTGCAGATGGAGCTGGCAATAAAGTCATTGGTATGGGACAAGCTTTTTCAAATTTTGATGGTCTGAGCAGAAATGACAGAGTTCGTTACGACTCTCCTACTTATGGGCCGCTTGGGATTGCAGTTAGTACAGGTCAAGATAAATCTGAATTAGGGCTGTTTTTAGACCAGAAACTTAGTGGGGGTTCTAAAGTAAAGGCTTCACTAGGTTATGTTAAAAATGAGGCATCCGACTTTACCCAGGTAGGTTTATCTGCTTCCTATCTTACAGCAGGAGGCTTCAATATCACTGGACATTATGGTCAGCGAGATAAGGATGGTGCTGGTGTTAATCCGGACGGTGCTTACATAAAGGTAGGACAAAAACTAGGCCCTCATAACCTCTCGGTAGGCTACCATAAAGTAAATGATCTGGCATTAGCTGGAGATAAAGCAGAGCGGGTCAACGTTCAATGGGTCTATAATATTGCGAAAGGTGTAGAATTATTTGCTGATTACCAAAGTGCATCCCTTGACCGCGCTAGTGGCCCAAGTCTTGGAGATATAGACACTGTTTCTATTGGTTCCAGAATAAAATTCTAACAGTTTGTGAAGCTTTGTTAGGCACATTACATTTATCAGGATTCGTTAATTATTGAGTATTTGAGTTCTTCTCGACTTAACCCCGAAATTGATTCATCGCATAATCAACCTCCTTAAGTCCTATATTGTAATTGTGTTTAACAAGCTTCCTTTTATTATTAAATAAGATAGGTTAATTATGAAACCCAAGTATTTCAAAAATAAATTTCTTGCTTTATATATGCCAGGCATTGCGATTATGACTATTATAATCGCAGGTTGTTCTAGCTCTATCCCACAGAATGATCCATCATTTTCACACACAGGTAGCGATATTATGGAAGGCCCAGGACTTTTTAGTGGTGAAAAGGGGGCGTTCTATGTGGTGGGTGGTGAGAAGAAACCTAAGGCACAACTTGTGAGCGCTACTCCAGCGACTAAGTCAATTAATAACATGGATTTGGATGAAACGTCCAAAGTACTGGATGATAGGATCAGACAATTACAGCGCGACCAAATTGAATTGGAATCATTAAAACGTGAGATAAATAAAAAGCTACAACAATAATCAGTATTAGAAAAACCACTTAAAAGTGGGGGGTGTCTTTTATTTTAACTTAGTCAACCATATCACTTTGTAGTTTGGCTAATTGTATATAACGAAAGCGTAAGCCCCCACTTTTACGGTTTTCTAAATGTATTTCACCACCTAGCAGTTGTGATATTTCATGGCTAATGGCCAGACCAAGTCCGTTACCTGGCTTACCACTTTCATTGACCCGATAAAAAGGTTGAATGACTTGTTCCAACTCTACCTCTGGAATCCCAATTCCATTATCTTCAACCAAAAGTACTGCCTTGTTTTTTTCTAGATAAAGGCTGACATCCACTTTGCCTCCAGGTGAAGAATAGTGAATCGCATTATCAATGGCGTTATACACCAATTGACTTAAACGCCCTTGCTGATCATTTACACTTATGTTCTCATCATGTCGTACCATGCCAAG
>RCMY010002566.1_pt1 | contig 23279 bp, 20 predicted proteins | sample 2041341 | NCBI WGS metagenome assembly RCMY01 (sample SAMN09708234, study PRJNA481090) | Marine sediment metagenome, whole genome shotgun sequencing project.
GAGCCTGACCACACCGACCAACCGATCACCGCTGCCAGCAGCACACCGGCGATGCCCAGCCATCGTTTGTCGATCCCGCCGGTGCGAGCCACATTCGTGACCGTCGACGACGCACCGATCAGTCCGCCGCCCTCAGCTGGCACATGGTCGGCCGACAGACCGAGATCACCAGCTGTACCGGGTTCAGCGGCACTGGGTTCAGCGGCACGGGGATGAGCTGCACGTTGTGCGCCAACCGCACGCTGGTCAACCAACGCCGAGCCGCACGCCGCGCAGAACCGGCTGCCGTCGGGATTGGTACTTCCGCATCGGCATTGGTGCACGAGTGCCACGTTAGCGGTGCCAGGAGAGTCGCTCCCTGTCGTCGTTCCGCCAGATCTCAGCGCGTGCCGACGGCCGAGTAGTCAACCTCGGTCGTCGTGAAGACCATCTGCCCGGTTATCTGGTCCAACCCTTCGAAGATTCGCTCTTCGCCGCTGATGAGGTCGACGATCTTGAGACTGATGCCGGATTCGAACGCCAACCAGCGACCATCAGGGGAGATCGCCGGTCCGCTGCCGGTGAAGTTGTAGAATTCGGCGATGTGATCGTCGAGGTCGAAGGTGCGACCGGTGCTCACATCGAAGAGTGAGTTGGACTGACCTCCTACGTCGTACCGTTGGAGGAGCAGCCAGTCTGAGCCGCCGACGAAGGAGGTGCTATCAGCCCGCTCAGTCGGAATCGACAGCTCGATCGGCTGCCACGAGCGTCGATCGAACCACTGCTTGTCGCAACGAAGGAACTCGTCGCAGGTCTCGGTCAGCACCCGTTCGTCGTCGCTCACCAGTAGTCGCCCAGCGGTCACCAGGCGGTACCCATCCGGTCCGGCTTCATAGATCCCACCCGCCTGATGACTGATGACTGATGCTGGACCCGAGGCCGATCCAGGAACCCAACCCGAGAGCGCCCGATCTGGCGGAGGCGGCGGCATCTCGGCAAGAGTGACGCCAGTGGCGGCATCGAGCAGAAGAATGGCCACTGACTCGTCGTAGACGTAGACCCACGCCCGGCCATCGGCCCGCGGTGCGTAGCCGACAGGGTCGGATCTTTCAGCACTCGCGGGTCCGAGCCGCACCAGTTCTGCTCCAAGGTCGGCGAGCGGCAGCGAAACAAGTTGCTCGTTGCGGCGTCCAACGAGCCAATCGCCGGTGATCAGGATCGGATCCACCGAGCCCAGCCGACCCGTGGCTTCGACCAGCTCACCGTGGTCGAGATCCAGCACCGACGGTCGGTCGCCAACGGTGCCGAGGATGAGCCTCAAGCCCGTCACCTCACCGAGCAGAGGGCTGCCCTCGCCGATCAGGCTCGTCCGATGACCATTGTCGTGTGTGTTCGTGTCGTGTGTGACCGTGTCGTGGGTGATCGTGCTGATGGTCGTCGGCTCTCGGGTCGTCGTGGTGCGAGACATCGTCGTCGTTGCGATCGGTTCGGTCGTCGTCGTTGCCGATAACGCCCCCGCAAGATCAGGATCAAGTGAGGGACCTGGTGGGGGCGACGCTGACCGCACCGACCAAGCGATCACTGAAGCAAGCAGTAGCGCAGCGACACCCAACAAACGCCGATCGATGCCACCGGTGCTCTCCGTGTTGACAACGGTCGGCGACACCCCGAGGAGCCCGCCATGATCACCCAGCAAGTTACCACACGCCGAACAGAACCGAGCGTTGTTGCCGTTGTCGTTACCGCATTGGCATCGCGCCATCGACGCGACGATAACGCGGCGTGGGCACCGCCATGAAAGCGACACCAGGGCTCGACCTCAGCTGGTCTCGACCGTTGCGTAGCCGGCCTTCGCCGTGGTGAACACCATCGCCGCGCCGAGCCCATTGATCGAATCAAAGGTTCGCTCGTTGCCGGTGGCCAGGTCGATGATTGCGAGACTGACACCCGACTTGTAGGCCAGCCATCGACCGTCGGGGGAAATGGCCGGTCCCTGGTTGCGGTAGGGGTCGATGATGGTGCTGTCGAGTTCGATGCTGCGCCCGTTGACGACGTTGAACAACGCCTGCGATTGGTTGTCGGGGTTCCACTGCTGGAGGTACAGCCAATCGCTCCCACCGAGGAAGTTGATGCTGTCAGCTCGTTGGGCGGGAACGGCGAGGTCGATCGGTTTCCACGTGCTCCGGTCGAACCACTGCATGTCGCATCGAAGGAACTCGTCGCACATTTCGGTCAGCGCTCGGTCGTCATCGCCGGTGACGAGTCGCCCGTCGGCAACGAGCCGGAACCCGTCGGAGCGAGCCTCGTAGACCCCTCCCGACTGGTGACTGAGGATCGATTCTGCGCCCGACTCTGATCCGGGGAGCCAGTTCGACAGGGCCAGGTCAGTCGCGGGCGACGGCATCCCGGCGATGACCGCGCCGGTTGCAACATCGACCAGGAAGACCTCTTGCGTTTCGTCGTAGGTGTAGATCCAGAGCAGTCCATCTGCACGCGGTGCGGAACTCACCACGTCAATCCAGTCGGCTCCTTCGGGGGCAAGCGGTACGGGCGCTGCCGCCAAATCGCCCACCGGTACGGCAACGAGTTTGTCGTTGTCCCGGCCAACGAGCCGATCGCCCGACACGAGAGTCGGCTCGAGTGCGCCCTGCATCCCTGCAGCCTCGATCAGCTCGCCGGTGTCGAGGTCGAGGACCGTCGGCCGCTCCGAAACATTGCCGAGAATCATTCGCAGGCCCGTCGTCTCGCCCAGCAGTGGCCTCCCATCACCGATCGCGCTCATCTCGGGCTCGGTGTTGCGGGTAGTCGTCGGGCCTCGGGTCGTTGTGGTTCGTGGTGCTGTCGTCGTCGTTGTCTGCTCAGGGTTCGTCGTCGTTGCCTGCTCGGCGAGTTCGCCGTCGAGTGAGCCTTCGGGGGTATCCGAACCCGACCAGGTGGCCCATCCGATCACCGCAGCAAGCAACAATCCGGCAATGCTCAACAAACGCCGGTCGATGCCACCGGTGGTTGCGGTGTCGGTGACGGTCGTCGACACCCCGAGCAGCCCAGCATGATCACCGAGCGCATCGCCGCACGCGGAACAGAACCGGGCGTCGTCGGCGTTGCTGGTCCCGCATTGGCATCGTGCCATTGTTGCGACACTACCGGCATTGGTCGGTTCCGTCGGATCGGGTCCTTGGCCCCTAGTCGCGCCCGTGAGCAACAGGCCATGGTGAGGCATGGGTAATCCACGAACGATCACCAGCATCCAAGCCCCAGTCAGCCAGGCGATGGCCTCGGTTCCCATCGAGATCCAGGTACACGTGTCGATCACCGAGGCGGCAGTACTGATGGCCGAGAATGGCATCGGCGCAGTTCCGGTACTGCTCGACAACTCGCCTCGTGATCTCGCAGGGATCATCAGCGAACGCGACATCATTCGTTCGATGGCCGAGGGCGGCGATCCGAACGATGAGAGGGTCGGTGACTGGATGAGTGTCGAGCTGAGTACGGCCACCCCGACGACCACGATCGAAGCAGCAACCGAACTGATGCTCGAAGGCGGTATGCGTCACCTTCCGGTTGTCGACATCGTCGACGATCACCGCAAGGTGGTCGGCATGCTGTCGGTTCGTGATCTGCTTGCTGCCTACTCGGCACTTTCTGACTAGGACTCCAGCAGGTAGGGCTCGTCAGCCACCTCGATCTGCAGCCGGGCGAGTTCGGATCGCAATTCGACGATCACCGCGGCGTAGGTCGGATCGCCGATCACGTTCGTGATCTCGAACGGGTCTTCGGCGAGATCGAAGAGTTCCCACTCGATTGGGTCGGAAGGTCCGTTGGCCCCCGGCTGGTCGAGTGGGTCGTTGTAGTAGCAGATCAGTTTGTAGCGCTCGGTCCGCACCCCGTAGTGGGCCGGCACGTTGTGGGCGCCGTCGCGGTGCATCCAGTAGCGATAGTAGATCGAAGTCTGCCATTCATCGGGCAGTGGCGCCCGGCCTGACGCGGCATCGAAGAGAGGTACCAGGCTCGTGCCCTGCATGCGTCCGGGCACCGAGACACCGGCCAGATCACACAGGGTCGGAGCGAAGTCGACGTTGAGTGCCATGGCGCTTGCAGATGTTCCGGGCATAATCCGCTCGGGGTAGCGAACCAGGAACGGCATCCGAAGCGACTCCTCATACATCAGCCGTTTGTCGAACCAGCCGTGGTCGCCCAGGAAGAAGCCCTGATCCGAGGTATAGATCACGATGGTCGAATCGGTCAGTCCGTTGTCGTCGAGGTAGTCGAGCATTCGGCCGACGTTGTCGTCGACCGACGCAATCGTTCGCAGATAGTCCTTGATGTAGCGCTGGTAGCGCCAGCGGATCTCGTCGTCTTCGCTGAGACCGGTCGGCACCGTCGCCTTGAGGTCGATGATCGGGTCGAGGTCCATGAGTCGCATTTTCATGGCCTGCACAACGGCCGCTCTCGACGCGTTGTCATCGAACATGGTCTCGGGTTCGGGAATGTCGATGCCGTCGTACATCGTGAAGTGTTCGCGGCTCGGCTCCCAGGATCGGTGCGGTGCCTTGTGGTGGCAGAGCAGAGCGAAAGGACGGTCGCGGTCGCGCTCGTCGAGCCAGTCGAGGCAATCATCGGTGATGAGGTCGGTCACGTAGCCACTGCGCTCGATCACCTCTTGGCCGGGGCCGAGCATGACGGGATTGTGATAGTGCCCCTGACCGGGGAGGACCCGCCAGAAATCGAACCCGGTTGGGTCATGCCGAGGGCCGTGCCCCAGGTGCCACTTGCCGACCATGGCCGTTTGGTAGCCCGCCTCTTGGAGCAGCTTGGGGAATGTCTCGAGCGAGTTGTCCATGTGGGTGTCGAGCGTGGTCACCCCATTCACATGGTTGTAGGTACCGGTGAGGATGGACGCCCGACTGGGGGAGCAGATCGAGTTGGTACAGAAGCAATTGTCGAGTCGGAGGCCATCGTTGGCGATGCGGTCGAGGTTCGGGGTGTGGTTGATGCGACTGCCGTAGGCCGAGATCGCATGGGCCGCATGGTCATCGCTCATGATGAAGAGAATGTTGGGCTGCGTGGTCACCCCAGCGAGGCTAGACCGCGCCACAATGGCTGGCATGTTCGCTGAACGCAGGGTTCCCGAGTCCCCCCGATGACGGGCCGCTCCACAAAGCTCGACGCCGTGGTCGTTGGCGCGGGGCCGAACGGGCTCGCCGCGGCGATCACCCTGGCCCGAGCCGGACGATCGGTTCGAGTACTCGAAGCGGCGTCGACACCTGGTGGTGGTGCGCGCACCGCCGAGCTCACGCTTCCTGGCTACCTCCACGATGTCTGTTCGGCCATCCATCCGCTGGCAACGGCATCACCGTTCATGGCATCGCTCGACCTCGAGGGAAATCGCCGTGATGGCCTCTCACTCGAATTCGCGGCGCCCGAGATCGACTATGCGCACCCCATCGGCGGCGATCGTGCCGGAGCGGCCTACCGATCGATCGAAGCAACCGCGGCGGGCCTCGGCGACGACGGCCGACGCTGGCAGCAGCTGGTCGGCTGGGTCGCCGAACGCTGGGATTCACTCACCGACGACATCTTCACCCCGCTGACCGATCGGCCCAAACATCCGTTGTCGATGGCCGGCTTCGGCGCCCGGGCCTTGCTCCCCGCCACCCTCAGCGCCCGAGCGTTCTCGTCCCCCGAGGCCCGAGGGTTGTTCGCCGGTGCGGCCGCCCACTCGTTCCTCCCACTGCACGCCCCGTTCACCACCGCCTTCGCCCTTCTGCTCGGTGGAGCGGGACACGTGGCGGGCTGGCCAACGATCAAGGGCGGCTCGCAGCAGCTCACCAACGTGATGGTCGACATCCTGGTCTCGCTCGGTGGCGAGGTGGTCTGCGACCATCGGGTCGCATCGATGGCCGATCTCCCACCTTCTTCGATCGTGCTGTTCGACCTCACCCCTCGCCAAGTTGTTGCCGTCGCCGGCAACGAGTTGTCGAGCCGAGATCGAGCCGCGTTCGCGAGCTATCGCTACGGTCCGGGGGTCTTCAAGGTCGACTATGCCCTCAGCGAGCCCGTGCCATGGAGCGCCGACGTCTGCCGCCGAGCGGGCACGGTGCATGTTGGCGGCACAATCGACGAGATCGACCAGGCCGAGACGCTCGTCGCCAAAGGCATCATGCCCGAGCGGCCGTTTGTGCTCGTCGCCCAGCAGAGCACGTTCGACGACTCCCGTGTTCCCCCGGGATCGAATGGGCACACGCTCTGGACCTACGCCCACGTTCCTCACGGATCTCGGGTCGATGCCACCGACGCCATCGAGTCGCAGATCGAGCGGTTCGCTCCCGGGTTTCGAGACACGATCGTTGCCCGGCATCGGGCCGACACCCGCTGGTACGAGACCTACAACGAGAACAACGTCGGTGGCGACATCGGCGGCGGATCCGTCGACCGCCTCCAACTCTTCGCCCGGCCCGGCCTGCGCCGCCACCCGTACCGAACGAGCAACCCCCGCCTGTTCCTCTGCTCGGCATCGACCCCGCCAGGAGGTGGCGTCCACGGCCTCTGCGGCCACAACGCCGCCCTCGACGCACTCTCGATCAGCCGCTGACCGTCGCGCTGTTCTCGTAGCGAGCGAACCGAACAGAGCTGTCGATCCAAAGCCCTGCCGCCAAAGCAACCTGGCACGACACGACGACCAGCACGACACGCCTCACCTGCTTTGCCCGCAGAATCCATGTCATCGAGGAATGGTTCAACCAGGGCCGCCCAAACCCGGCCATCCCCATTTCCCGGGCCCTCGAGATTCACACCTCGACCGCCCGGGAATGGATCCGGGTCGGGCACGCCCTCGACGATCTTCCCGGCATCGGTGAAGCGTTCGCCAACAACGACCGCTCCGTCACGGTCCACACCGACGCCGACGGCATGATCATCATCCGGGCGGTACTCCCACCCAGCATCGGTAAAGCAATAGCCGAGACAGTAAACACGAAACAGGTGGCCGCCACCCCCAACGATCCGCCCGCGGACGGATTGTCACCACACACCGTGACCGATGGGTGCGAAACGGGCGCTGTGAGTGGTCAGGATGCGTCCGCTGTGACGCATCCGACGGACCCACGATGGCCGAACAGCTGCAGCAGCTGAAACAGCAGTGGCAACCCGCAGACGACGACCGCCTGCCACCGAGCCCGACACCGGCACGACCAGCACTGACGCCTCGGGCCACTCGACCGACTACTTGAGGACCCGACCTATGTTCAGGGGGCCGCCGGGAGGACGCTGCGTTCCGCAAGCAGGTTGAGGACCGATGCCGCGATGACTTGACCGCCGATGCCGGTGAGGTGGATGCCATCGTTCGCTCGGAGCTGGGCCTCGGAACCGTCGGGACCCGGCCCGTAGGCGGTGTAGCCATTGGGTGTCAGTAGCGGCCGGCTGTCGAGGAAGGTGACGCCGGGAAACTGCGAGGCCTGGTCTTGGTAGACCTGGTTGATCACGGCGATCTTCGACTCGAACGAGTCCGAACGCATGGTTGGCTGACCAATCCAGATGACCATCCGCCCATCGGATACGAGGTACTCCATCGTGCCTCGGACCCGGTTGCCGTACTCCTCGATCCATTCCGGCGAGCCGAACTCATGCACCGTGCCATCGACAACGAAGCCCTGCGCATCGTTGCCTCCGAACATGGCGACCACGACCTCGGGATTGCGTTCGGGGATGACCTCTTTCAGGTGAGCCGGCCAGTCGTAGAAGTCGGGTCGGGAGAACCCCGACGACGCACGGGCATCGAGAATGCTGGCGGCGATCCCGGTGTCGGCCAGCGAGCGTTGGAGCGCTTTGCCGGTTTCGATCATCGTGGAGTCGCCAACGAGTGAGACCCGCAGCGGATCAGCCTCGGTTGGCACCCGAGGTGCAGGCAGCGTCGTTGGGGCCGCGGTTGTCGGCGCAGTGGTGGTGATGTCGGCGACGGTCGGCGGTATCGAGGTGGTTGCGCCGGGTGGCACGGCCGCACCACCGGTGTCTTGTCCGGAGGAGGGCGTCGCCGATCCGTCATCAGCCGCGATATCGGTGGTGGTGCTCGAGGTGTCGTCGACGTTGGTGACGGTATGGCCGTAGCGCACGACCTCGAGCAACGAGCGAGGACCCTCCAACCCGAGCGGGGAGGCAACGGCATCGATCGGCTCCCAGATGGCGAGCGCCCGATCTCGATCGGGGCCAAGCGGTTGCTGCGAGGCTCGCTCGGCCTGGCGTCCGGCGTTGAAGATGGCGGCCAGAATCAGCGCCAGCACGACGACCCCCAACGTGCGTCCGGCACTCATGACGTCGGAACGCCCGGGCCGTGACGGGTCGGGAGCCCGGAGATCGCGCATATCGGGAGAGGTCATTGGTCGATCAGAACTGGAAGTAGATGAAGGGGGCGACGCCCTCAGGGCCGAAGACGTCGATGGCAGTCAACAACAATGCCAGGGTCAGGCCCTGAACGGGTAGCGAGAGTGCTCCGAAGCGCCTCTGCGCCTCGTTGCCGAGCCGTGCCGGTGCCAGCTGGCTGAGCACCATGACGACGATGACGACAACGAGCAGGACGGAGACGAGCGATGTGGTCGACGGACCCCCGCTCAAGATACGGGCGATCATCTCGAAGGCGAACGACGCGTCACTTGCTCTGAAGAAGATCCAGGCGAGGCAGACGATATGGAAGGTCAGGAACCACTTGGCCGCAGCCACCAACTGAACCGGGAAACCAAGCGGTCGCCAGATCGAGGATAGGTAGCGTTCGATGGCGAGGGCGCCGCCATGGATGGCGCCCCACACCACGAAGTTCCAGGCCGCTCCGTGCCAGAGCCCGCCGAGCACCATGGTGAGCAGCAAGTTGCGATAGGTGAACAGGGTGCCGCCGCGGTTGCCGCCGAGCGGGATGTAGAGGTAGTCACGAAGCCACGACGACAGGGTGATGTGCCAGCGACGCCAGAAGTCTTGGATGCTGAGTGCGCGGTACGGCGAGTCGAAGTTCTGCGGGAACCGGAAGCCGAGCAGGAGGGCGCACCCAATGGCGATGTCGGTATACCCGCTGAAGTCGGCGAAGATCTGGATGGCGTAGGCGTAGATGGCAAACAGCACCTCCCAGCGTGAGTGCTGTGAGGGAACAGCGAACACCGGGTCGACGATCTCGGTGGCGAGGTAGCTCGAGATCACGACCTTTTTGAACAGCCCCCCGCCGATCAACCACAGCGCCTCGACCGTTGGGATTCGCCGAGGATCGGGAGCAACGGCGATCTGGCCCGCCACATCGGTGGCGCGGACGATCGGGCCGGCAACGAGCTGAGGGAAGAACGACAGGTAGAACCCAACGTCGAGCAGCGACATCGGCGTTTCGAACTCACCCCGGGACACATCGATCACATAGCTGATCGCCTGGAACGTGAAGAACGAAATGCCGACGGGAAGCAGGATTTCGAGCAGCGGCGGCGAGGCACCGATGCCGATCGAGTTGAGCAGGTTCGCGAACGACGTTGCGAAGAATCCGTAGTACTTGAAGAATCCGAGCACAACGAGGTTGCCGACAACCGCGATGTGAAGCGCCCGGCGGCCCGACGGGCCGAGCTGCTGACGACCGCCGACGACGACCCGATCGGCAGCAACGGCATGGGCGGCGAGCCAGTTTCCGACGATCGAGGCCGCAAGCAGTCCGGTGAACTTCCAGTTCCAGTAGCCGTAGAAGAAGAAGCTCAGCGCCACCATCGTGAGGCGCCACAGATCATGGCGTGGTCGCAGCAACCAGTTCGCCAGGAACGCAACGGTGAAGAACGCGGCAAAGGCGGTGGTGGGAAAGAGCATCGGGGCGGGGAGGGAGTCGAGACAGCCATGGAGTCGAGACAGCCATGGAGTCGAAGCAGCGGGGACGGGTGGCGACCAGCGGATGGTCGACGTGTCAGACTACGCCCGTTCTCGCCAGGGCGGTGTCGACCCAATCAAAACCCATCCGCACGCTGAATTGTGCGGCTCGATCAGTTCGTCGGCTCGAATCGGAGAACGGCCATGCCTTCCTCTGTCGGGTCGAAAACGGCCTGCACCGGCTGACCGCATACGACGGTGTCGGGGTCACAGTTGACGATGTTGGTCATCACCCGCGGACCTTCGTCGAGTTCGACGTACGCCAGTACATACGGTGTGTGCTTGCCCCACCGGCCCGGGGTCCGCCGGGCGATCGAGAAGCTGTAGACCGTTCCCCGGCCCGAGAGTTCCTGCCACGTGAGATCACTGTTGCCACACCCGGGGCAGATCGGGCGGGGGTACCAGATGACGGCTTCACACGATGCACAGTGGGGAAGACGGACGATGCCTTCGGTGAGTCCTTGCCAGAACGGTTCAGTGTCGGGCGTGACCGTGGGTTCGTGGGTGGGGAGCGCGTCGGATTGGATACTCATCAGTTGCCTCGCTTCATGATCAGCGTTGCCGAAACGTGCCGGGTTGCCAGACTGCCACCGGTGCCGTGGGCCAGAACCAGTTCACAGTTGGGAACCTGGACGGCGGCGTTTGCCTCGCCTCGAACCTGGCGCACCGCCTCGATCACCTTGGTGATACCACCGCGATTGGCCGGATGATTGTTACACAGTCCCCCACCATCGGTGTTGAACGGCAACGCCCCATGGGGTGCTTGCAACGCCCCGTCGGAGACGAACCGTCCACCGCCACCCTTGGCGCAGAATCCGAGATCTTCGAGTGTCTCGAGCACCGTGATCGTGAACGAGTCATAGATCGAGGCGTACTGGATGTCGCTCGGCTTCAGTCCGGCCTGTTCGAAGGCGATCGGCCCGGAGAACGCGGCTGCGGTGTAGGTGAGATCGATCGGACCCGGCGACGCACCCTTGAAGCCGACACCGGCACCGATCACCTCGGCGCTGGCACGACCGAGCGACGCTGCGACCTCGGTGCTCACCACGACGAGCGCCCCGCCACCATCGGTGATGACACACGAGTCGAGTCGATGAAGCGGATCGGCAACCATCGGCGAATCGAGCACCTCGTCGATCGTCACCACCGCCGGCAGGAACGCATGGGGATTGTGCTGGGCATGGGTGGATGCCGCCACCTTGATCTCCGCCAACTGGGCACTCGTCGTGCCGAACTCGAACATGTGACGCTGGGCTGCGAGGGCATAGCCCGAGACGACCGCCATACCGAAGTCGGACTCGAACGGCGATTCGGGGGCAGAAGGCCGGGCCGAACCACCGGGAGCCGCGCCACCGGTGCGGGGCTTTCCGGCCAGCGTGATCAGCGCAACCGAGATCTCGCCGGCAGCAATGGCCTGCGCTGCGTGCTGGACATGCACGAGGTAGGACGATCCGCCGGTCTCGGTGTTGTCGATCATGCGGGGCGAGATGCCGAGGTACTCCGCCATCGAGAGGCCACCGAAACCGGGAGCATCGCCTGCGCAGTAGTAGGCATCGACGTCGGCCAGGGTGAGCCCGGCGTCGGCCAGGGCGCCATGGGCGACCTCGGCGTGGATCTGCGGAACCGTGTGGTCGGGCAGATGACGGCCCGGGTGCTCGTAGACACCGACGATATGAGCCGAGCTCACGGCTGGGCCAGCGGAGCGAAGTTCGGGTCACGTTTCTCGAGGAAGCTGGCGACACCTTCTTTGAAGTCGGGTTGGCGAAGCGATGTGACCATCAGCGCATTCGACGCCGCCAGCGCTTCATCGATCGGCATCTGGGGGTGGTTGTAGACCTGCGATTTCATCGCCGCCATCGAAGCGGGCGAGCAGTTGACGGCGAGATCTCGGGCATAGGCCATCGTTTCGTCGATCAAACGATCGGGAGCACAGACTCGATTGACCAGCCCAACCTCCAGTGCCTCCTCGGCCAGGATCACTCGACCCGACAGCAACAGGTCGAGAGCGACCGCCTGGCCAACCAGTCGGGGCAGCGTCCATGACAATCCGTGTTCGGCGATGAGTCCGCGGCGAGCGAACGAGGTGGTGAACTTCGCACCTGTGGCCGCGAACCGCAGATCGCACGCCAGCGCGTGGACGAATCCCAAACCGGCCGTTGCCCCGTTGATTGCGGCGATCACCGGTTTCGGGATGGTCATGGCGTGAGTGTGCGGCGGCCCCGATGCCGCCGAATCGGCATTGGAGGATTGGCTGCCGATGCCTTGGAGCACGTCCATGTCGGCCCCGGCGCAGAAGCCTTTGCCGGCTCCGGTGACCACGATCGCCCGAACGTCTTGGTCGGCCGCTGCTCGGTCGAGAGAAGCGAAATAGCCCGAGCCCAGCGGCCCGTTCCAGGCGTTCAACCGTGCTGGTCGGTTCAAGGTGATCAGGGCGACACCCTGATCGACCTCATACAGCACAGCATCTTCTGCAGTTTCGTCGGCCATAGCGGCGCCCCCTCGGCGTTGTGATTGGTTTCGGCAAACCTAGAAGAGTCGACGCCAATCGGCCAAAGCCGCAGAGCGGGCGGCTCATCGCCGACACACCAACGCTCGTTACAAAGGGTTCACAACCTCGCAAGCTCGGCCCTAGGATCGACGGGCCTCGTGTGCACCCTGCGCTCGACGCGAATCGATGAACAAGTAGGAGTTCAACATGGCAGATCTTGGATTCGACGGCCAGGTCGCAATCGTCACCGGCTCCGGTGGCGGGCTGGGCCGCGAGCATGCATTGGAGTTCGCTCGTCGAGGTGCTCGCTTGGTCATCAACGATCTTGGTGGCGCCGTCGACGGCAGTGGTAGTTCTGCGACCGCAGCCGAAAAGGTCGTTGCCGAGATCGAGGCGCTTGGAGGCGAGGCTGTTGCCAACGCCGACTCCGTTGCAACGCCCGAGGGTGGAGCAGCGATCGTCAAGACCGCAATCGACGCCTTCGGCCAGGTCGACATCGTGGTCAACAATGCTGGCATCTTGCGAGACAAGACGTTCCACAAAATGACCGATGACCTCCTCACCCCGGTGATCGATGTCCACCTCAAGGGCGCGTTCTACGTGACCATGCCTGCGTGGCTGCATTTCCGTGAGCAGGGCTCAGGACGCGTCATCAACACGTCTTCCAACTCCGGGCTCACCGGCAACTTCGGCCAGGCCAACTATGCAGCGGCAAAGATGGGACTCGTCGGTCTCACACGTGTGCTCGCCGCCGAGGGGGCGAAGCACAACATCAAGTCCAACGCCATTGCCCCGGTCGCCCGCACACGTATGACCGAAGACATCCTCGGCCCGCTGGCCGACGCACTCAATCCCGAACTGGTGTCGCCGCTCGTCATGTGGCTGGCGCACAACGATTGTGACAGCAACGGTGCGGTGTACTCCGCCGCTGGTGGCACCATCGCCCGCTACTTCATCGGTCTCACCCCGGGCGTTCACCGCGGCGCCAAGATCACCGCGGAGACCATCCGAGACGACTGGGCCGCGATCAACGACGAAACGGGCTACACGGTGCCGGGCAGCCCAGCCGACGAGTTCGGCAAGCTGCTGTCGATGTGGAAAGAGGCCTGAGCAACAACTGCCGTCCTCGAGATCCAGCTGATGCTTTTCCGCATGCGAACACCCGAACCGGTACGTCGCTTCGACGACGCCGTCGATCGGGCATTCGAACCGCTTCGTACGATTCCCGTGATCAACCGCACGGCCTATCTCGCAAGCGAGAGCGCCCACAACTCAGTGCTCTGGCATGTCATAGGCATCACCATGGCCATCGTTCGGCCCGACCTACGCGGCCGGGCCGTTCGAATGGCCGTGACCCTCGGCATCGAGTCGATCCTGGTGAATGGGATCATCAAGCCGCTCATCGGTCGCGAGCGCCCGGGTAACTGGGAAGTCGACGAGCACCAGGCCCGCCGACCCAAGACATCCAGCTTCCCCAGCGGACACGCGTCGTCGGCCGTCGTTGCCGCGACCATGCTTCACGACGCCGTCCCTCGGGGCCGCGTCGTGTGGTGGGGTCTGGCCCTCGGAGTCGCAACAAGTCGCATCCACACCCGGATGCACCACGCCAGCGACGTATTGGCCGGAGCGGCGATCGGGCGAGTGATCGGCAAGAAGGCGTTGTCGGCGCCAATACCGCGTCGCACCCCAAGGCAGCGACCTGCGGATAACGTCGCCGGGTGGCGATCCTTCCTCCATACCGAGCTCGCGGGGGACTCCCATGAGTGAGATCGTCGTCAAGGCCAACAGCGAAGACATCGGATTACGCCGCGAGTCCACACTCGACGTCGGCGCACTTCCACTCTGGCTGGCTCGTCTTCATCGAGCGCTTCCGGTCGATGCCAGCGTTCGAGTCACCATGCGAGGCGATCTCCCGGTCGCAACCGACCTGCTGATCGAGGGGGCAGGCTTCTCGACCGACGCCGACAAGCTCGTCAAACAACGCACCCTCCCCGACCTCGTTGGCCCCAACCTGTCGGCGGTCATGGTCGGACTGAACCCCAGCATCCGGTCCGCAGACGCCGGCTATGGCTTTGCCGGCCCGGGCAATCGCTTTTGGGACGCGGCGATGGAGGCCGGACTGATCACCCAACCACGGGTGCCGGAGCAGTCCATGATCCACGAGTCGGTCGGGTTCACCGATCTGGCCAAGCGAGCCACGGTGAAGGCAAGCGACATCAGCGCGGCTGAATACCGAAGTGGATTGGTTCGGTTGCAGCTCCTGTTCGGATGGCTCACACCAAAGATCGTCATCGTGGCCGGTCTCACCGGTTGGCGGCACGCCACCGGCAAGAAGTACCCGGCCGGGTGGCAGCCCGACCTGCTCGGCGGCGCCCCTGTCTACCTGATGCCCAATCCCTCAGGGCTGAATGCGGGCACCTCGCTCGATGCCTTGGTCGAACACCTCCACACGGCAATGCAGGGACCCCCTCGGAACGGAAGCGCCAAGAGGTAACCCCCGCTCCCGCGGTGTGCTTCGGTTCGGTCCTCGCCGACCGGGTCGGCTCTTTTTCGTAGTGACGGCAACCACTGACCACGAGCCGGCGCCGCCGTACTCAAGCACCACCCGATTCCTTCCGACCATCTGAGGTGGAAAGGAGCGATCGCTCGATGGCCCCGCCGGATGGCTCACCACAATCACCAAACAATGCGTTGGTAGTAGGCGGAGCCCGGGCGCGTCGACGCGTCCCGCGAATCCCGGGTATCGACCGGGCTGCATTTGCACTCGCTGTTGGGCTGGCCGCCTTCCTCACGATGGCGGCGATCGTCGGAACGAGCGGCTTCGAGATCGTTGGACTCGGGCATCTACCCCTTTCGGGCGATTCGACCGACCATCGGGACGACAGTGAGCACGCGGCCGTCGCGCTACGGCCTGCCGGCGATCACGCCGATCCTTCCGAAGCGGCACCTGCCGACTCGTGGTCGAGCGTCGCCGCCGGTGGCCGTGTTCGCTATCAGAGCGATCGAACGATGATTGTGGGAACGGCTGCCATCGCACTGCTCGACTACGACTGGGAAGAGCGACTCCCGAACTGGAGCATCGACTTCATCGAGGGCAACGACCAGATAGCCGGGTTGACCTGGAGCCGGGAGCAGCGCATCGAGGTTTTCGTGAGAGCGACGGCGAGCGAGGCCGACGTGGCCCGTATCTTGGCTCACGAACTCGGGCACGCCGTCGACGTCACACACCTCTCGCCGGAACAGCGCACGACATGGCTCGAGCAGCGCAACGCTGCCGAGGACACGCCATGGTGGCCATCGAGCAGCGCCGCTGACTTCGAAACCGGCGCAGGCGACTTCGCCGAGAGCTTCGCGGTATGGCTCGTCGGACCGGGCGACTACCGATCGGAGCTGGCGCCCGCTCCGACGGCGGATGATCTGGAGCTCATCGCACACTTCGCGCGATAGGCCTACCGCTCGACCGGCAGCTCATCGGATCGATGCGGCCCAGCCGCATCGATCCAGCTCAGTTGGTCGGGTCGGTCGGTTTGGTCGGGTCGACCCGATTGACAGCATCGGTTGCCGCGTCAGTCGCGGCTGTCGCGTCGGTAGCGACATCGGTCGCGACATCGGCCGCATCGCCAGCAGTATCGACGGCCCCGTCGATGGAATCGTCGGCGTCACCGTCGATCTTGTCGACGACCTCGCGGGCCTTGTCGATCTGGTCGCTGAACTTGCCACCGGTTGCGCTGTCGGCTGCGTCGAGGCCCTTGTCGACAACCTCTTCCACGCTGTCGCGTGCCTTGCCCGCCAGATCGCCAGCCTTGTCGGCCGCGTCCCCGAGTGCTTCCTTGGCCTTGTCGAAGATTCCCATATCGCCTCCTGTCGTTGCGCGGCCACCGGTCGGCGAACGCCTGACACGCGCTCACCGAGCAGCGTGCCTGAGACAGTCTGACCGCGATGTCCTCGTAACACGTTGATCCAACAGGATTCCTCGACCGCCGCGGTCGATGGGGACCTTCGCATGAACCGCTCGCCGACCTGCCATCCTGTTCGGCATGGAACGATCAAAAGGCAAGCTCTTCATCGGCGAGGGGATCGACCCCAAGAGCGGCAAGCGCACTGGTGAAGGAGTACATCTCGACAGTGCAGATTTCACCACCCACGGTGTCATCGTCGGGATGACCGGCTCGGGCAAGACGGGCCTCGGCATGGTCCTACTCGAAGAGACACTTTTGTCTGGCGTACCGGTCCTCGCGATCGATCCCAAGGGTGACCTCGGAAACCTCTGCCTCAACTTCCCCAATCTGGCGCCGACCGACTTCGAGCCTTGGATGGACCAGGGCACCGCACGAGTGGAAGGAACCACGACGGCAGCGTTGGCCGAGAAGACCGCCTCCCTCTGGAAGAGCGGCCTGGCCGGCTGGGACCTCGATGGCAACGACATCGGCCAACTCGGCCAAGCGGCCCGCCCCGTCATCTACACACCGGGCGCCAACCATGGTGTGCCACTCGATGTTCTGGGTCGCCTCACGGCACCGGCAACGAGTGATCCGAGCGCTCGACTCGATGAGGTCGATGCCACCGTCGCCGGTTTGCTCGGCCTCATCGGCATCGACAGCGATCCGCTGTCTGGACGCGAGCACATCCTCATGGCCAACCTCATCGCCCGGGCCTGGGACGCCGGCTCCGACCTCGACCTCCCGACCCTGCTCGGCCAGCTCCTCGATCCCCCGATTCGCAAGCTCGGCGTCCTCGACCTCGACACCTTCTTTCCACCTGCGGATCGCCAGGCACTCGTCATGCGACTCAACGGGCTACTCGCTTCCCCATCGTTCGCCTCGTGGGCCGAAGGTGCGCCACTCGACATCGAGCGGATGCTGTGGGATACCGACGGCAAGGCACGCGCCGCGATCATCTCGCTCGGACATCTCGAAGAGACCGAGCGTCAATTCGCCATCACGCTCGTTCTGTCGAAACTGATCAGTTGGATGCGCACCCAGGCCGGTACCGGCGAGCTGCGGGCAATGGTGTACATCGATGAGGTCATCGGTCTCGCTCCACCCGTGGCGAACCCACCGACGAAGAAGCCGATCCTCACGTTGCTCAAGCAGGCTCGCGCCTTCGGCGTTGGATTGGTGCTGTCGACTCAGAACCCGGTCGATCTCGACTACAAGGCCATCAGCAATGCCGGAACCTGGATGATCGGACGACTCCAGACCGAGCAAGACAAGAAGCGTCTCGTCGATGGCCTACGCGGCGCCGACGGAGCGGTCGACGTTGCCGAGGTCGAGCGCGCCATCTCCGGGCTCGACAAGCGCCAGTTCGTCTTGCGTTCCTCCCGTTCGAGCGCGCTGCCGCTGCTCACCAGCCGCTGGGCGATGAGCTATCTGGCCGGACCGCTCACCCGCGAACAGATTGCAACGCTGATGGACGACAAACGAGACGACGTTGTCGGCTCGTCGACACCGACGATGAGCGACGCATCAACCTCGGCTGCGGTTGGCGCAGGTTCGCCCTCCGGTGCCGATGCGGCGCCACCTGCGGTGTTGGCCGATGACGAATCGACCGTTCCGCCGAGCCTGCCGAAGAATGTCGTGCCACTCACCGTTCGTGCGTCAGCACCGTGGCTCGAAACACTCGCAGTCGACCCCAGTGCCACCCGACTCGAACCGGCACTCGCAGCCCGTGTCAGCCTGCTCTTCGACGACACCAAGGCCGATCTTCGCCACACCGAAGAGTGGGAGGCAATCATCCCGCTCACCGGACGGTCGATCGATCTTGCCGACGCGGTCGAGGTCGACTTCGACGACCGAGACTTCACTGACACCATGCCTGAGCGAGCCGTGTACGTCTTGCCGTCGTTTGACATCACCGGTCCGCTGCTCACCAAAACCAAGCGTGATCTCAAAGACCACCTGTACGCCAAGCGGAGCATCGAGCTACTCAACAACCCAACGCTGAAGCTGTGGTCTCGACCTGGCGAGAGCGCCGACGACTTCGCCGCCCGGTGCCGTGAGGCAGCCGACGATGGCGCGGACGCCGACGCCAACAAGATCCGCTCGAAGCTCGAGGCAAAGCGGTCAACGATCCAGACCGCGATCGCCAAGGCCGACGATCGGGTTGCGGAGCTCGAGACCCAGGCCGACGGCGCTCGTAACAAGTCGCTCATCGATATCGGCTCCAGCCTTCTCGGTGGGCTCCTCGGCGGCCGTAAGCGCTCCTCGAGCCTGGCGACCGCAGCCCGACGTGCCGCGTCGGGGAGCAAGTCGACCTCGTCGGTCAATGCTCGTCTCGATTCGGCCCGGAATCGGGTTGCCGAGAAGGTCGACGATCTCGACCAACTCGAACTCGACCTGCATGAAGCCATGATCGAGATCGACGACGAGTGGAACGACAAGGCGGCCGCAATCGAGACCGTCGAAGTACCACTGGAAAAGACCGACATCTCCGTCGACGACATCGAGTTCATCTGGCTCCCTCGCAACCGCTGACAAACTCGGCGCACAGGTTCAACCGCTGTGACAGGCTTTGTGATGGCTGGTGTGATAGTTCGCGAACCGGCGGTCGATGATGCGGCCGCGATGGGCCTGGTCCATGTACGGGCGTGGCAGGCCGCCTATTGGGGTGGTCTGATGCCCGACGACTATCTCGATTCGTTGCTGCCCGAGGATCGTGAGGCGATGTGGACAGCCTCGCTGGATCGCCCACCGCGGCCAAGGTTTGCCCGGTTCGTCGCCGAGGCAAGCGGTAAGTTGGTCGGCTTCATCGTTGTCGGACCGGTCGAAGACGAGGCTGCCGAGCCAGTACGAGGTCGGGTCTACGTTGTCAACGTCGACCCGGACCAATGGGGCACCGGCGCAAGCGTCGAGCTGTTCACTGCTGGTGTGAATGCGCTCCGCTCATTTGATTTCGCTCAGGCGGTGTTGTGGGTCCACCCGGACAACGCGAGAGCCCGCGCGTTCTACGAACGACACGGCTGGTCGCCCGACGGGGCGTCGAAGCACGAGGAGATCCTGGGCGTAGGTGTCCCGGAGATCCGCTACACCACGACGATCACCACCAGGTAAGAACCTGGCCAATCATCGATCCCACCCGGGATCTCCTCTACCACAGTGCCGAACACGGCACTCTCACACCGCAGTTGTCAATCCAAGCCCTGATCCCACATCAGCGCCGGCCCGGAACGCCGACGAACAAATGCGCCGGGGCCAGCGCCTGGCGGCTTACGCCGGGGCGAGGTCTCGCATGGCTTGGAGTGGGTCGATCCCGCCGAATGGCATGATCGCGAGCGCCGGTGTATGAATTCCTGCCTCGACGTACCGGCCGATGTGTTCACGGCATTCTTCGGGCGTGCCGTGGATGATCAGCTCGTCAACGACGGAATCGGGGATCGCAGCCAGTGCGGCTTTGCGGTCGCCTTCCTTCCAGTTCTCCCACATGCCTCCCAGCACCTCGCCTCGGCCCATCCACTCGTGGAATGCGGCGTACACCGGAACATTGAGGTAGGCCGCGATGGCGAACCGGGCCTGGGCGCGCACGGTGTCGGCATCGGGATTGGGACAAACGAACAGTCGAGCGACGAGTTCCTTGCCTTCGCCCTGCGCGTGCACGATTGGGGCGACCCGTCCGACATCCTCCACCGAGAGCCAGTTGAGGATCGCTCCGTCGCCTTCACGTCCGGCGAGTCGGAGCATGCCCTCTCGCAGCGCGGCGATCAGGATCGGTGGACGCTCGGCGGTGCGGACACCGAGACGGAAGCCGTCGACGGCGAACGTGTCGTAGGTTTCGGTCACCTTCTCACCCTCGAAGGCTGCCTTGATGAAACGGACCATGTCTCGGGTGCGCTTGTATGGCTCTTCGAAGGGAATGCCGTTCCACCGTTCGACGATCACGTTCGAACTCGAGCCAATGCCCATCACGAATCGGCCGGGAGCGGCATCGGACAGTGAGGCGACCGTCTGGGCCATGAGCGCTGGGCCACGGGTGAAGGCAGGAATGATCGCAACGCCGAGCCGAAGTTCGGGCGCCCACGCGGCGGCGAGCGCAAGGGGCGTGAAGCCGTCGGTGCCGTCTGCCTCGGCGGTCCAGACGTCGGTGTAGCCGAGGTCGACCAGCTCCCGATAGATCTCGCGATGTTCGGCGAGGCTTTTGCCGCCAAGGGGAATGGTGATGCCGTAACGCGACATGAATGGTCCTTCGGTTCGTGGTCGATGTGAGGGTGGAACGAGTGACAGTGGGTGGCCCGCAGGCCACCGATCAGCAGTTGCCGATCAGGGGTCCAGCGTGGCCGCTGCGTGAGGATCGCGCCAGACGACATGGGAACTGGCCGCCACCAATCGAGCCCGGGGCCGCAATGCCCACCAGGCTCCGATCAGTAGCGAGGGGCCCGAAGTGTGGGCAACGGCAATCGGCCCCGCCAGGCCGGGCAGCGCCGTGGTGGTGGCATCCTCGCCGAAATCTTCGCGGACTGCGGCCCAAACGGCCGCAGTCGTCATCGGATCTGCTCCGTGAGCGAGCCTGCGGTCGGCCATCACCGCCTGCGATGCCGCCTGTGCGATCTGGCTGCGCCGAGTGTTCCGCCACCAACGCAGCGGTGCGGTCCCCGGCCGCAGTGCAACCTCAGGGCCCCGCTGCAGTTCACGGATCAGCGGATCGAGTCGCCGACTGGGCGTCGCCGCGGCGAACAACGCCACGGACACCGACTCGGCACCAAGCCCGAACCCAAATCGGATACGTCGATACTCGGTGAGCACCCAACAACGTGGATCGAGGAGATGATCCGACCGCACCATGAGTCGTTCGAATCCGACCGGTCCGAGCTGCCACGCTCGCAGCCAGCCTCGACCCGACCAGATGCCGACCCGAGCATCGGTGTCATGACGAGGGCGAATCGATTCCCACAATCGCTGAGCGTCGATCAAGGCCTCTCGAGCGGATGCCCGCTCCCCGCTCATCACATCGATGGCGCGATCGTCGGATGTTTCGCCCGGCCGTCCCCGGTGGACATTGCCAAGCGACGGATGTCGGCGCCCAACTCGTTGGGTTTGATCCTCGGCCTCGATCGAAGCGGCGAGCCGCGCTCGAGCTTCTATCACTGCGGCGGCCGCTCGTCGGCTGACGGTCTCGTCACCGATCTGCCCCAACCGATGACGGGCTCGACGGGCAACGAACGATTCGACCAGAGCGAAGCACACGACCACAGCAGCAGCAGCGACAAGCACAGCAGCGAGGAGGGGCGGGGTCGGCACGACGAAACGTTAGCCAGCCGCCGAGCCGCGGGTCGCCATACCACCTGGGTTTGGTGGAGATGACGACGGCAGGACGGTTTGGAGCCCCGCCGCTCACCTGGTCCGCACGCAGAGATGTCTGCTGTTTTCCCAGGTCAGAGCGATGTCACACCCCTTGCGCATACTGTTCACATGGTCCAAGCACAGTTGCTCCTCCTCCCAACCGACACCACCTGGCGCCTCGACCCCTCCACCCGACGAATCGGGCGGGAAGGGATCGCAGCAGCACGAGCCGCGCTCGCCGCTTCTGCCGCCACCAACGAGTCCCACGGCCTCACTCCTGCGGCCGCCGCCGATCACTCACTCGCCGCTTGACCGCGTCCCGGGCGCTGGCCCTACGCTGAACACCTATGACTCCCTCCACCACCCCCACCGACGTCGTCATCATCGACGCCGTCCGCTCCCCCATCGGCCGACGCAACGGTGGGCTCTCCACCATGCATGCCGCTGATCTGCTCGGCAAGGTCCAGCAGGCGCTGATCGAACGCACCGGAATCGACCCGTCAGTCGTCGGCCAGGTCATCACCGGCTGCGTGAGCCAGGTTGGCGAACAATCGTTCAACATCGGCCGCACGGCATGGCTGGCCGCCGGCCTTCCCCAGACGGTGGCGAATACCACGATCGACACCCAATGTGGGTCGTCACAGCAGGCGACCAACCTCGCCACTGCCCTGATCGGCAGCGGGGTCGTCGATGTCGCAATTGCGTGTGGTGTCGAAACCATGAGCCGGATCCCCATCGGCGTCAACTCCAGCAAGAAGCTCGGTCTTGGAGTGCCGATCCCCAAGCCATACTTCGAGCAATACGAGATGACGTCACAGTTCGAGGGGGCGGAACGCATCGCCGAGAAATGGGGCGTCACCCGTGAAGACACCGACGCCTTCGGTTTGCTCTCCCAGCAACGCGCCGCCCAGGCATGGGCCGAGGATCGCTTCGCCACCCAGGTCATCCCAATCGAAGCTCCCGACCGCGGCGAAGACGGCGAACCTCTCGAGACCACGCACCTTGTCACCAAAGACGAAGGTCTTCGCGAGACCACACTCGAAAAGCTGGCAACGCTGAAGCCCGTCGCCCGTGAAGACGGCGTACACACCGCCGGCACTGCCTCACAGATCTCCGACGGCGCAGCCGCGGTGCTCATGATGTCGGCGGCGAAGGCAGAAGAACTCGGGCTGACGCCAATGGCCCGGGTCATCGACACCGCCCTGGTCGGGGTCGATCCGGTCCTCATGCTCACCGGCCCAATCGACGCCACTCGACATCTCCTCGAGCGCACCGGACTCACCCTCGACGACATCGACTTGTTCGAGATCAACGAGGCCTTTGCATCGGTCGTCTTGGCCTGGGCCAATGAGTTCGACACCGACGTCGAGAAGGTCAACCCCAATGGCGGTGCCATCGCTCTTGGACACCCACTCGGAGGCACCGGCGCCTTCCTCATGACCAAGGCCGTTCACGAGCTCCATCGAGCCGACAAGAACACGGCCCTCATCACGATGTGTTGCGGTGGCGGAATTGGAACAGGAACGATCATCGAGCGCGTCTAGTTCGCTTCCCCGCTGGATCCGAGCCGTCCTGCTCACCGCGGCAGCCTTCATTTCGGTCGGCTGTTCAGGATCCACCACGACGGTTGCCACCTCGGGCGCGTCCGACGCGTCGGTGGT
>RCMY010001367.1_pt1 | contig 23277 bp, 21 predicted proteins | sample 2041341 | NCBI WGS metagenome assembly RCMY01 (sample SAMN09708234, study PRJNA481090) | Marine sediment metagenome, whole genome shotgun sequencing project.
GGCAGGCCGTCTGAAAGGTTTTCAGACGGCCTCTGCATGCCGGTTGTAGATACCATCCCAACACCATGCATACGATTGCGCCGTAAAAAAGCACGGTGTGCGTGACTACGCATTAATTGTTGATTTTAATATAGTGGAATGCAAGAAAAAGTGGCACAACGGGTAGGTTGGGTTGAAAACCCAACAAGCCCACAGGCCGTCTGAAACGTTGGGTTTGGCAACCCAACCTACTCTGTTATAGAGCGTCGTTTTGTATCACTTTTTCTTGCATTCTACTATAGATGATATTTTGGTTAACTTGATTGGCAAACAAAAAGGCCGTCTGAAAGAAAATTTTCAGACGGCCTTTTTGTTTTTAATGATGGCCGCACACGCGGCAGGCGGGGTTTTTGTCGAAAGCGAGCCGCTGCCATTCGTTGGCGAGTGCATCGTAAAGCAGCAACTCGCCGCTTGCGTTTGCGCCTATGCCCATCAAGAGCTTGAGCGCTTCGGCCGCCTGCGTGGTGCCGATAATGCCCACCAAGGGTGAAAACACGCCGAATACGGCACAAGCGCCGTCATTGGCGGATTCGCCGTCAAACAGGCAGGCGTAGCAGGGGGTGCCGGGCAGGTCGGGGCGGTAAACGGCAACCTGCCCCTCAAAGCGCACGGCGGCGCCGGAAACCAGCGGCGTGCGGGCGGCTACGCAGGCGCGGTTGACGGCTTGGCGGGTGGCGAAATTGTCGCAACAGTCGAGCACAAGATCAACGCTTTGCACAAGCTCAAGCAGGCGCGCTTCGCTCAGGCGCTCGTTGAGGGCGCTGATTTGCGTGCGGCTGTTGATGGCATTCAGACGGCCTTGCAACACTTCTGCCTTGCTTTGGCCGATGTCGGCTTCGCTAAAGGCGGTTTGGCGTTGCAGATTGGTGTCGTCGATGGTGTCGTCGTCGGCAATGATCAGCCGCCCCACGCCTGCTGCGGCCAAAAAAGGCAGCGCCGCCGCGCCCAAGCCGCCGCAGCCGACCACCAACACGGCGGCATCGAGCAGCTTTTGCTGGCCTTCGATGCCGATTTCGTCCAACAGCAGGTGGCGGCTGTAGCGCAGCAGATCGCGATCGTCCATGGCTTAGTAATCGATGTTTTCGAATTGGTCGGTAAAGGTGAAGGGGCCGCTTTTGCCGCCGCTTTTTTCTTCCAGATGGATTTGGCTGATCACCATGCTTTTATCCACGGCTTTGAGCATGTCGTAAATGGTGAGCAGGGCGATGTTGACGCCGGTGAGCGCTTCCATTTCCACGCCGGTTTGGCCTTCGGTGCTGGCGGTGACGCTGGCTTTAACGCGGCTCAATTCGGCATCCACTTCAAAATCCACCCGCACATGGGTGAGCGCAATCGGGTGGCACAGCGGAATCAGAAAGCCGGTTTGCTTGGTGGCCTGAATGGCGGCGATGCGGGCAATGCCCAACACGTCGCCTTTTTTGGCGGAACCTTCAATCACGGCATCAAGCGCGGGCCGGCTCATATTGATGATGCCGCTGGCGCGGGCGCTGCGCACGCTGGGCGCTTTGCCGCCGATATCGACCATATGGGCTTCGAGGTTTTCGTTGAAATGGGTGAGGTTGGACATAATGGTTTTCCTGAATGTGTTGGCAACAAGCCGAAGGCCGTCTGAAAGCGGCAAATGTGCAGCTTGCGTATTTTAAAAGATTTTGCCCGCCACGCCTATGAAAACTGCATCCAAGCGGCTGTAAAATCAGCATTTTCTCTAAAATCCATTCAACTAGTTGATTGTTATGTAAATTTAAATTTTATCAGTGATTATTTTAAATAATAAAAAATGAATTGCCGACTGTCGGCAATAGAAGCCGCTGAGGTAATTGTCATAATTACATGCCATTACAGCGGTAGCATGGCACCCGCAGTAACCATATAAAACACCATTCAATATCAAAAAAACAGCCTTAAAAAGCTCGACGCCACACGGAAAACGCAGGCCGCCCGCCGGCTGCATACTCTTTTTAAAATCGAACCAAGCTGTTTTATTGCCGGGCAGGCATTAACCTGAGGCCGGTATTTTAAATTATTAAAATATGAATAGATTACATCATTTTTCCCGCATGGCCGTGTGCCTGGCTCTGTCATGGGCAGGTGCCGCGCCGGCGTGGGCAGACGATATCCAGGCCGAGCGCGAGCATTGGGCGGCGCATGCGCGTCAAAGCGAAGCGGCACTGGGCGAATCGGTGGCCGCTTTGCAAAAACTCTATGCCCAAAGCGGCGATGCCAAAGTGCGCGCGGATCTGATTGCGCTGCTGGTGCGGCAGGGGCGCGCGGAAGAGGCGTTGGCCGTGTGCGGCCGCTGTGTGCCGGAAGATTACCGCGCCGATGAATTGGAAAATCTGGCCAAGGCCGCGCGCGACAAACATCAATTTGTGCGCGCTGTGATGCTTTATCAGGCGCTGCAACAACAAGCGCCGCAGCAGAAAATCGGCTGGCTGGGCGCGGCCTTGGCCAATGTGGATGCGCACGAATATGCCGCTGCTAAATTGAGTATTGCCGCTTACCGGCAGCGCTTTGGCAACGATGAAGCCATCGGCGCGGCCGAGCAATATTTCAACGAGCAATCGAAAACCCTCGCTGAGCGCTTAGGTGAGTTGCAGCAGCAGCTCAGTGCACAGCCGGGCAATCACGAAGTGGTGATGCAGCTTTACCGCACCGCCGGCGGCTTGCAGGCCTATCCGGTGCAAGAGGGGCTGATGGCGCAATATCCCCAGCTTTTCGGCCGCAACGACCGCTTGTGGCTCAATCATGCCGAAGCGGTTACACAATTGCGCGCCTCGAAAGAAGCGGGCAACCGCAGCGAAGGCCTTGATGCCTATCGGCGCTTGAGCGAATTGGTGAAGGAAAGTGCGCCCGGCAGCGATTTGCACACACGTGCGCTGCGCGACCGCATGCTCGCGGCGGTGACGGTGGGGCAGGGCAAGCAAGCCTTGCGCGATTATCAGCAGCTCACCGCAAAAGGCGCGGTGCAGCCTAATTACGTGGAAGATGCTTACGCACGCGCGCTGGTGATGGAAGGCAGCCCGCGCAAAGCGCTCAAGGTTTACCAGGTGCAGGAGCAAAAACAGCTGGCGCAAAGCGGTCGGGTGGATCCGGAGCTGGTGGAAAAGCTGGTGCAGGCGCAGGCCGACATGGGGCAGTTTGACCGCGCACAAGCGCAGCTCAACACCTTCAGCCCCAACCGCAAGCGGCCCGATTTTACCCACACCACACAAATCAACAACCCTTATTACGAGCGCCAATATTTCTGGCAAGTGCGCCTCGATGCCTGGAACGGCAACATGAAAAACGCCATTGCGCTGATGGACAAATGGCTCGCCGAGCACCCGGGCGACCCGTGGGCGATGATTTTGCGCGGTGAATTGGCTTATTGGAACGGCCGCAACGATGAGGCCGAATATTGGTTCAACGAAGCCATGCTGTTGCTGCCGCCCGAAGGTCAAAGCTGGGCGCGCAGCAACCGCGGCAATATTCTGATGGCCAACGGCAATTGGAAAGGCGCCGCCGCCGAATTGGCCGCCTTGCCGCCGGACAATCCCGATTACGATGATTTGCGCCAACGCAACCGCGAAGCGCGCGCGGCGCAATTGAGCGTGTCGGCCGGCATCTTTCGCGCCACTTCGCCTAAAGACAGCGGCAACGAATGGCAACACAACAGCGTGCTTTATTCGCCGCGCAGCGAAGCCGGCCACCGCGCTTATGTGCGCTGGCAAAACGGCTATGTGCCCAATCACGGCGATGAATTGCGCTTCGGCCGTGTGGGCGCAGGCGGCGAATTGAGCTTTTATCCGTTTAACGTGAGCCTTGAGGCCGGCCACGGCTTGCAGCTCAACAACAAAGCCTATTTTTCGGCCGGCGCGGGCTACCGCATCAACCAGCATTGGTCGCTCTCGGCCAATGCCGCGCTCAACAGCGCCAACACGCCGGCCAAAGCGCTCAATCAAGATGTGTATGCCGATGAATACACGCTGGGCGCCAATTATGTGCACAACGCCGACACCCGCTTGGGCGCAGGCTTGGGTTGGATGGATTTCGACGACGGCAACTTGCGCCAAGGCGCTTATCTGTGGGCTTCGCAAACCTTGTGGCAGCGCAACCGCTGGAAGCTTAACGGCGCTTTGTGGGCGGATTACAGCCGCAATAAAGACATCCCCGCCGCCGCTTACTACAACCCGAAAAGCAGTAAAAGCGTGAGCGGCGATTTGAGCCTTTCTTATGCCTTGCCGCTCGATGGCGGCATCAGCCTCACCCAGCAGCTGGGCGTGGGCAGCGGCCGCTATTGGCAGGCCGAACAAAAGGGCGAAAACACTTGGACGCTGAAATACGGCCACGATTGGCGCTTGGGCAAACGCGTGGGCCTCAGCTATGAAGCCGGCCGCAAAAAAGCCATTTACGATGGCGACGCCGAATACCAATTATTCGGCAATGTGGGCCTGAATGTGCGCTTCCAGTAATCAACTCCAAAATTGAAAAGGCCGTCTGAAAGATGAAATTAAGCAAATTATTCCTGGTAGCGCTTTTCGGCGTGTTGCTGGCCGGCATGGCCCGTGCAGCCGATATCCGCACCGACGATATCCGCTACGGCGCTTTGTGCTACCACGATGTGGTGGATGAAAGCCCGCAAGGCTTGGCGCGCGGCGAGCAGGTGTTTGCCGGCGAGATGCAGCGCCAGTATTTTCCGCAAACCATCACCGTGCAAAAGCTGGTGGCGCATTTCAACTGGCTCAAGGCCAACGGCTACACGCCGGTGAGCTGGCAGCAGGTGGAAGATGCCCGCGCCGGCCGCAGCCGCCTGCCCGCAAAGCCCGTGTTGCTCACCTTTGACGATGGCTATGAGAGCTTTTACCGGCTCGTGTTTCCGCTGCTCAAGGCTTATCAATATCCGGCCGTGTTTGCCGTGGTCACCGGCTGGCTCGACACGCCCGCCGGCGGCAGCATCGCCTATGGCAACCGCCAATTGCCGCGCAGCGCTTTTGTGAGCTGGGCGCAAATACGCGAAATGCAGCAAAGCGGCCTCGTGGAAATCGCCTCGCACACCGATGATTTGCACCGCAGCCTGATCGGCAACCCGTTTGGCTCGCAATTTGCCGCGGTGATGCCGGGCAATTACCGCAACGGCCGCTACGAAACCGAAGCCGAATACCGCATCCGCATCCGCACCGATTTCCGCCGCTCGGCCGATTCGATTGCGCGCAACACCGGCAAGCGCCCGCGCGTGTTGGTGTGGCCTTACGGACAGTTTAACGAAACTGCTGTGGCGATTGCCCGCGAAGAAGGCTTTGATAGCGACTTAACCCTCAACGACCGCAAAGCCAACACCGCCCAAACCCGCAATGTCGGCCGTGAGCTGATCGATCAGGAAAGCAATCTGGGCTTTATCAAGGATTATCTCGAAGCGCGCCTGTTTGACCACGGCATGGAGCGCGTGGTGCATGTGGATTTGGATTATGTTTACGACACCGATGCCCGTCAGATGGAGCGCAATTTCGACAAACTGGTAGAACGCATCGCCAACTATGGCGCCACCACCGTGTATTTGCAGGCTTATGCCGATGATGATGGCAACGGCGTGGCCGAAGCGGTGTATTTCCCCAACCGCCACATCAAAATGAAGGCCGATTTGTTCAGCCGCACCGCTTGGCAGCTGATCACCCGCGCCGGTGTGAAAGTGTATGCCTGGATGCCGATGATGGCGTTTGATTTGGGCGAAGGGCATGAATATGTCACCCACAACCAAACCGGCCGCCCCGACCCGCAGCATTATCTGCGCCTCTCGCCTTATAACGACACCAATCGGCGCAAAGTGGCTGAAATCTACCGCGATTTGGCTTTTCACAGCCGCTTTAACGGCATTTTGTTTCACGACGACGGCTTCTTAACCGATTACGAAGACCCGCGCCACGCCGTGACGCAAACGCAGGCTGCCGCCGAAGCCAAAACTGACGACCTGATTGCTTATTCAGACGGCCTCAAGCAAGCCTTGCTTGCCTACAGCTTCAACGGCGCCGACAAGCTGCAAACCGCGCGCAACGTGTATGCCGGCGTGCTCACCGATGCCGAGGCGGAAAAATGGTTTGCCCAAAGCCTGCCCAAATTCACCCGCCACTACGACTACACCGCCATCATGGCCATGCCTTATATGGAGCACGAGGAGCCGATTTCCCCGGCCGAAGCCAAACGCTGGCTCAAAGCATTGGCCGGCACGGTGAAACAAAGCGGCGTGCCGCTGGAAAAAACCCTATTTGAGCTGCAAGCGAGCAATTGGCGCACGCAAAAGCCGATACCCGATGCCGAGCTGGCCGGCTGGATGCAGCTGCTCAAGCAAGAGGGCATACGCAATTTCGGCTATTACCCCGATGATTTTTTAAACGACCGCCCGAGCATGCAAGCCCTGCGCCCGTATTTTTCATTGAGAAGATAAGCCGCATCAGGCTTTCAGACGGCCTGCCTGCATTGAGGCCGTCTGAAGAGAGAAGTGAGATTGGTAATGAACTTAAGCTGGTATGAATATCTGGGCGTGTTTGTGATGCTCTATCCCGGGGTGATGGCCGCTTATTGGACGATTTCGGGCATTTTGTATTTCGTGTTTTTCGAAAACCGCGCCGAAGCACCCGACTTCGATTATGCCGATGGCGCGGGGATGCCGATGGTGAGCGTGCTGATTCCCTGTTTCAACGAGGAAGACAATCTCGAAGACTCGATTCCGCACCTGCTCAAGCTCAATTATCCGAATTACGAATTGGTGTTTATCAACGACGGCAGCCGCGATGCCACGCTGGAAATCATCGAAAAATGGGCGGCACGCGAGCACAAAATCGTGGCCTTGACGCAAAGCAATTCCGGCAAAGCCGCCGCCATGAACAACGGCCTCAAGCACGCCCACGGCCGCTATATCGTCGGCATCGACGGCGACGCCGTGCTTGACTACCACGCGCTCGACTACATCGTGCAAACGCTCGAAGCCAACCCCATGCTCGGCGCCGTGACCGGCAACCCGCGCGTGCGCAACCGCAGCACCGTGCTGGGCAAACTGCAAGTGGCCGAATTCAGCTCGATTATCGGCTTAATCAAGCGCTCGCAAAGCATTATGGGCACACTTTTCACCGTGTCGGGCGTGATTGTGGGGCTGCGTAAAGAAGTGATTGAAAAAGTGGGCGGCTGGAGCACCAATATGATTACCGACGATATCGATGTGAGCTGGAAAATCCAAACCGCCGGCCACAACATTGCTTACGAGCCGCGCGCGCTTTGCTGGGTGCTGATGCCCGAAACCCTGCGCGGCCTTTATAAGCAGCGCCTGCGTTGGGCGCAGGGCGGCGCAGAAGTGGTTTTGAAATATTTCCGCCAGGTGTGGCGGCTGCGCAATTTCCGCCTGTGGCCGCTTTATATCGAATATCTGGTCACGCTGGTGTGGGCTTATTCGATGTTTGCCTTTATGGGCATCGGCCTGTATCAGGGCATACGCCACGGCACGTTTAACCCGCATTGGTTTGAAGTGAGCAGCATTGTGACGCTGGTGATGTTTGCGATTCAGTTTTCCGTGAGCATCGCCATCGACAACCGCTACGAAAAAGGGCTGTGGCGCTATTTTATCAGCTGCATTTGGTATCCGTATGCGTTTTGGATAATCAACAGCCTCACCTTGGTGCACGGCCTGCCCAAAGCGATTTTACGCAATAAAAACAAGCTGGCCGTGTGGGTGAGCCCTGATCGCGGCGTGCAATAACACCTATATTTAAACTGAACACACCAAACGGCCAACGTCTTACCCGTATTGCCAACCTTCGACACAGAAAGGAAACACGATGGATCAAGCCCGAGAATTACGCGATTTGATGGTGATCGACAAAGCCCGCCACCGCAACTACAAAATCAGCATCAAAAGCTGGCTGATTATGATGTTCACTTGGTCGCTGTGGCTCTATGCGCTCTATCATCTCGGCGATAAATACGTTTTGCTGCTGAGCCGCCCGCTGGTGGCGGGTTGGTCGTTTTTGGATGTGCTGCAAAGCGTGAGCATTATTTTGCTGCTGCAGCTCAACTTTTTGTTTGTGTGGTCGATTATCGTGCAAAAGCGCGTGCGCACACTGCATAAAGGCTGAGTAAACAAACAGGCCGTCTGAAAGCTTTTTTGTGCTTTCAGACGGCCTTATTTTATTGTAATACCAATTCAAAAAATAACCTTACAAAATAAAAGCAGTTCGATAGCACCAACCGCGTAGGTCGGATTCTCGAATCCGACGTTTGGCCATCGGCCAAAGCGATGTGCGTGTCTTGTTCTACGAACAAGTGTCGGATTCAAGAATCCGACCTACGGGCTGCTGAGTAAACAAACAGGCCGTCTGAAAGCTTTTTTGTGCTTTCAGACGGCCTTATTTTATTGTAACGCGCAGGTGCGATTAGCGAAGCGTAACCGTACGCATGTGTTCGGCACCGATTCAGGTGCATGGAAGCATCTATAGTGGAATGCAAGAAAAAGTGATACAAAACTATGAACTATAACGGAGTAGGTTGGGTTGATAAACCCAACGTTTCAGACGGCCTTTCGTTCAAATCATCAAGGTTGCGGCGCATTCATCATGCCGTTTACCTGCTCGCTGATGCTTTGCAAATCGAGCCAGCCCATCGCGCCGAACAGCATCATCAACAGTGAGCCGGCCAGCATCAACACCACCAAATAAGCTGCATAGCCCAGCAACACTTTCCACATCGACTGCCCGCTCATTTTCATAAAACCGATGGCCTGCACCCAAAAAGTCCACACCTGCCAAAAAAGCCCGAGCAGCGCCAGCACCGGTGCATAAAGCATGGCCAGCGCCGGAATAATCAAGGCTTCGCTCACCAGCACAAAGCCCCACAATGGCAGACGCGGCGCACCGTAATATTGCAGCACCCCGCGCATCACGCGGCCGAGTATCAGCCATTTGATAAAAGTGAGCGCCACCGCAAAAGCCACTGCACCGGCGCTCTTGCCAAACAGCGGTGACATGCTGGCCGCGTTCACCAGGCCAATCAGCAGCAGCACCGCCAAAATCACCGGCGTGGTATAGCGGTAGTCGTCGGGGGCTTTATAACGCAGGCGCAACACATCGAGCATGTCGCGTAAAAATTGATACAGCATCAGTCGGATACCAAGGTTGATTGTGAAAAAAGCGGCGGTGCCGGCGAAAACGCGTATTGTAGCGGAAATCATTGAGGCCGTCTGAAACACTTTTGAAAAGTGTTTCAGACGGCCTCAATGCATGAAACGCTCAGATTGTTGTTTTTAAGCCGGGCATCAAGCCTGATCGTGCAATTGCGCCGCCTGCAAAGTGTTTTCCAGCAGCGTGGCAATCGTCATCGGCCCCACGCCGCCGGGCACGGGTGTGATCATGGCGGCGCGCTCTTTGGCGATATCGAATTCCACATCGCCGCACAGTTTGCCGTTATCGAGCCGGTTGATGCCCACATCAATCACCACCGCGCCGGGCTTGATCCACTCGCCTTTCACAAAATTCGGAATGCCCACGCCGGCCACCACGATATCGGCCGCGGCCACTTCGGCGGCCAGGTTTTGCGTTTTGCTGTGGCAAATGGTCACCGTGGCGCGCGCCAGCAGCAATTCGAGCATTTGCGGGCGGCCGACAATATTCGATGCGCCCACCACCACCGCTTTTTTGCCCTCCACATTCACGCCGTAGGCTTCCAAGAGCGTCATCACGCCTTTGGGCGTGCAGGGGCGCATCAGCGGCATTTTTACCACCAAACGGCCGACGTTGTAAGGGTGGAAGCCGTCCACATCTTTATGCGGCAAAATGCGCTCGAGCACGGCTTGGCTGTCGATTTGTTTGGGCAGCGGCAGCTGCACCAAAATGCCGTCCACTTCCGGGTCGGCATTTAATTTATCCACCAGCGCGAGCAGCTCGGCTTCCGAGGTGTCGGCGCCCAATTCATAGGAGAGCGATTTGAAGCCCACTTTTTCGCAGGCCAGCTTTTTGTTGCGCACATAAACGGCGCTGGCCGGGTCTTCACCCACCAGCACCACCGCCAAACAAGGCGTGCGCAGGCCGGCGGCTTGGCGTGCAGCCACTTTTTCGGCCACCTGGGCCAAACGTTGCTGGGAAACTTCTTTACCGTTGATTAATTGGGCGCTCATATGAGAATGTTCTTCCTTGGCAGTCGGGTGGAAAAAGTGGATGGCGAAGCCGCGGTATTGTCGCATTTTTCGGCGGCTTTTTCATCTGTTTTGCACACAATCTGCGCCAAAAGATAAGGCCGTCTGAAAGCATAAAAGCCGGTGTGTGATAATAATACCGATATAAAACAATAAAATAATCTGGTTGATGTGGTTTGCTGATAAAGAGCGCTTGACCTTTTTGCGCCACCTCGGTATAGTTCGCTTCTCTCGTCGGGGCGTAGCGCAGCCTGGTTAGCGCACCTGTTTTGGGAACAGGGGGTCGTGAGTTCGAATCCCACCGCCCCGACCAGGTTTAACACTCCGGCAGATTCAGTCCGACACAAGGTAGAGCGCCCGTAGCTCAACCGGATAGAGCACCCGCCTTCTAAGCGGGCGGTTACAGGTTCGATTCCTGTCGGGCGTGCCAAATAAAGTTTATTTTGCGGTGGCTATAGCTCAGTTGGTAGAGCCCCGGATTGTGATTCCGGTTGTCGTGGGTTCGAGCCCCATTAGCCACCCCAATATTGAAAAGCCCGCTTCAATCGAAGCGGGCTTTTTTTCCCGTTTGCCTTTCATGGGTATTTATAAAGCATAAAAAGCAACATAAAATGATAAGCTTGCCCGAGGCCGTCTGAATTCAGACGGCCTCAATTGTATAAACACCCGCCCTTCGGTATCATGCCGCCATGCCCTTTATTTGAAAGCTTTTATCATGCAATCTTGGCCGCTGCCCGATTTCGAACACAAAATCTGCCCGCCCGAAAACCTGCCCGAGCGCTTGGCCGCTTTGCCGCGCCCGCTGGTGTTTACCAATGGCTGCTTCGATATTCTGCACCGCGGCCATGTTACCTATCTGGCGCAGGCGCGCGCCACCGGCGCGGCCATGATTTTGGCGCTCAACACCGATGCTTCCGTGCGCCGCCAAGGCAAAGGGGATGATCGGCCGATTAATCCGCTCGCCAACCGCGCCGCCGTGGCCGCTGCGCTGGCGAGTGTGGACATCGTTACCTGGTTTGACAGCGACACGCCCGCCGTGCTGATTGAAGCGGTGCAGCCCGATATTTTGGTGAAAGGCGGCGATTGGGCGCCGCAAAATATCGTGGGCGCTGCCGAAACGCTGGCACGCGGCGGCCAGGTGTATTCCATTCCGTTTTTGCACCAAACGTCCACCACGCAAACGCTGGCGAAAATCCGCGCGGCAGAAGGCAAAAAATGAGCGCCTTGCAGCCGCGCCATTGGCAGCTTTTGGCCGCGCTGGCCGACGGCGCGCCGCAGCATGTGTTTGCCCTGAGCAAGATGCTCGGCCTGAAGCCGCAGCAAATCAACGGCTTGTGGCAGCAGATGCCGCCGCACATCCGCGGCCTTTTGCGCCAACACGACGGCCAATGGCGGCTGGTGCGGCCTTTGGCGGTGTTTGATGAAGTGCGGGTGCAACAAATCGCCGCCGCGCACGGCTTTCAGACGGCCTTGTTGAATGAATGCCCCTCCAGCAACGATTGCGTGCTGGAAAAGGCCAAACAATCGCCGCAAGCCGCCCACCGTGCGCTGGTGGTGGCGCACCAGCAAAGCCGCGGCCGCGGGCGGCAGGGCAAAAGCTGGCAAAACCGCTTGGGCGAATGCCTGATGTTTAGCTTGGGCTGGGCTTTTGAGCGGGCGCAGCACGAATTGGGCGCGCTGGCATTGGTGGCGGCGCTTGCCTGCCGGCAGGCTTTGCACAAGCTGGGCGTGCAGGCGCAAATCAAGTGGCCGAATGATTTGGTGATGGGCGCGGATAAATTGGGCGGCATTTTGATTGAAACCGTGCGCAGCGGCGGCCGCAGCGTGGCGGTGATCGGCATCGGCATCAATTTTGTGCTGCCCAAAGAAGTGGCGCAGGCCGCTTCGGTGCAGGCGGCGCTGTCGGCTGAGCGCAAAGCCGGCGTGAGCGCCGAAGCCTTGCTCGATGCCTTGCTGGCCGAGTTGGCGGCCTTGCTGCCCGTGTTTGACACGCAAGGTTTTGCGCCCATGTTGGCAGACTATCAGGCGGCCAACCGCGATCAGGGCCGGCCGGTGCGCTTGTTGCAGCACGGGCAAACCGTGCACGAAGGCGTGGTGGCCGGCGTCACCGAAGTGGGTGCTTTGAGGTTGCTCACCGAAGAAGGCGAGCGCATCGTGGTGAGTGGCGAAATCAGCCTACGCCTGCCCGAAGCAGCCGCGCCAGCACCGAATGCGCCCGAGGGTTATTTGCTCTTAGATGGCGGCAACAGCCAGCTCAAATGGGCATGGGTGCACGGCGGCCAAATCGGTGAAATCGGCCGTGCGCCTTATCGCGATTTGGGCAAATTGGGTGAAGAATGGCGTGCGCGTTCAGACGGCATCAGCCGAATCATCGGCAGCGCCGTGTGCGGCGAAGCCAAAAAAGCCTTGGTGGCGGCGCAATTGCCGCAGCCGATTGAGTGGTTGGCCTCCATGCCGCAAGGCTTGGGCATACGCAACCACTACCGCAACCCGGCCGAGCATGGTGCCGACCGCTGGTTTAATGCCTTGGGCGCGCGCCGTTTCAGCAGCCATGCCTGCGTGGTCGTGAGCTGCGGCACGGCGGTGACCATCGATGCGCTCACCGAAGACAATCATTATCTGGGCGGCACCATTATGCCCGGCTTTCACTTGATGAAAGAGGCGATGGCGCAGAAAACCGCCAACCTCAACCGCCCGATCGGGCGCGTGTATCCTTTTCCCACCACCACCGCCAATGCGCTGGCCAGCGGCATGATGGATGCGGTGTGCGGCTCGATTTTGCTGATGCATGCGCGCTTGCAGGAAAAGGCGGGCGCCGGGCGGCCGGTGGATGTGGTGCTCACCGGCGGCGGTGCGGCCAAAGTGGCGCAGGCCTTGCCATCAGCATTTACTTTGGACAACACTGTGAAAATTGTTGATAATCTCGTGATTTACGGCTTACTCAACTGGGTAGAAAAACGATGAAATGGCTCTTTGGCGTTTTGGTGGCGCTGAATATTATTGTGTTTGCAGGCATGGTGGCCGGACGTGTGGCCGAGCGCCAAAAGGAAGCGCTTGCGCCTGCCGTGCCGATGGCATCGGGCACGCAGGAATTGGGGCTGCCCGCATCGGTGCAGCGCCCGAGCGTTGCCGCCGGTGCGGCTTCTGCGCCCGGCTGGGTGCATGGTGCGGATGACGTGCCGGCCTCTGCCGTGCTGGCGGCTGATGAAGCAGCCGAGCGCGCCCGTGAGCAGGAAAACAAAGAAAAAGAGCGCAAAGCGCGCGAAGAAAAAGCCCGTCGCGAGCAGCTGGCGCAGGAAAAAGCGCAACAAGATGCGCCCTCGCAGTCGGCGCAATGCCGCCCCACAGCCAGCATCACGCTGGATGAAGACGATTATCACCGCATCAAAGGCCTGCTTGCCCAATGGCCGCATGCGGCCACCCGCACCGTGGAGCAGCGCCGCAGTGCGCCCGCCAAACCCGCCGCGGCAAGTAAAAGCTACCGCGTGCTATTGCCGAGCGGCGGCGATGCCATGGCGCAGCTGGGTGAGTTGTCGGAAAAGGGCTTTGGCGGCACTTTGCATCAAGGCGAAATCAGCGTGGGCGTGGTGGGCAGCAAATCGGCGGCGCAAGTGCTGGTGTCGCGCTTGGCCACAGCCGGCTTCAGCGGCGCGTATGTGGCCGAGCAGCAAGAGAGCGCCAAAGCCGCACCTGCCGACAGCAGCTTGGGCGTGTCGCGGATGCAGGTGTTGTTTATGTCGGTAGACGACAAAGCCGCCAAAGGCATTCAGGCCGTGGTGGGCGGCTATGGCAAGCTGAACCGCACCGAGTGCAAATAATCGGCGCACAAATCATGTAAACCCGGCTGCCGATTGTGTTTTAGCGCCGGATGCAGCAAGCGCGTGATGGTTATAAGTGCATGAATAGCGCAATGGAAATGCCGTTATAAAATCAAACAGGCCGTCTGAAACATTAAAGTTTCAGACGGCCTGTTTGATTTGTAAAAAAGCCCAGCCCCCAAATAATGCCGGTTAAAGTCAATCAGCCATTGTCACATTGCACTTCAAATCCAAGCAATAGGCCGTCTGAAAACCTTTCAGACGGCCTATTGCTATGGTGGAGTGCATAAAAATTGACACGGCGGGTAGGTTGGGTTGTAAACCCAACCAATCCACAAGCCGTCTGAAACCTTGGGTTTATCCACCCAGCCTACGCTGTTGCAAAATGTAGGTTTTTGCCACTTTTTCTTGCAGTTCACTATATATGTTAACGATATTGGCGCGGCTTGAATTCGGTTTCCGGTTTGCTGTCTTTGCGCACCGCCAGCGGTTGGTTTTTGCCGGCCAAAAGCTTGAGCTGCCAGATTTTTTCGCGCATCAACGGCAGCCATTCGCAGCCGTAGAGTGTGTTGACGATGCGTTTGCTGCCCAAAAGCGCATCGGGCGAATGCTCCGCCCATTCTTCGGCCAGCGCCAGCGCAGCATCGGTCGGGGCGGCATCCAGGCGGGCGGCGAAGCCGTGGGCGAGGGCGGCTTGGCCGTCAAACAGGCGGGCGCTGTAGGTGAGGTCGGCCAGAATATCGCTGCGGATGCGCCCGCGCGCGCTCACGCTGATGCCCATATCGGGCACAATGCCCCAATGCGCTTCGCGTATGGCCCAACGGCTCTCGGGTGCGGCGATGCAGTAATCGGCGGCCAGCGCCAATTGCAGGCCGGCGCCGAGGCAATGGCCTTCCACGGCGGCAATCACCGGCACGGGCAGGTCGCGCCAGGCCAGCGCGGCGTTTTGAAACAGGCTGCGACAGGGTTTGGCCAGCTCCCACAACACGGTTTGGCGGTTGGTCGGGTTTTTCAGATCGGCCAAGTCGATGCCGGCGCAAAAAGTGTGGCCGCTGCCTTGCAGCACCACGGCGCGCAGGCTGCGCTCTTGTTTGAGCTGCCGCGCTGCCTGCACGAGCTCGCGCATCATCTCAAAGCTCATGGCGTTTTTCTTGTCGGGGCGGGCCAGCTGCACAATGGCGGTGCCGCCGCGCCGTTCGATGCTCAGGGTGTTCATTTTGATTCTCCTTGTTTTATTCTTCTTCGTTTCGTTTGCGGGATAAGGTTAGCGCTTCTGTTTTTTTTGTTCAATGCCGGCAAAAGAGTGTATACACTAATCCTAAGAAAGGCTCAGGCCGTCTGAAAAGGCTTTTGTGCGCCGGCGGCCGGATTATTCCGTGCGCACAAACGCGATATGTTATGATGCGCTTCATTTGACAACACCATTTTCGAGGGTAAAGAAATGTCTTGGTCTGCTACCGACAGTGCAGCTTTATACGGTATCCGCCATTGGGGCGACCGCTATTTTTCTGTGAGCGACGACGGTCATGTTGTGGTGAAACCCAACGACAACAGCGAGGTGACTGTGGATTTATACGGGCTCGTGGCCGAGTTGAACGAGCGCGGCCAAGATCTGCCGATGCTGTTTCGCTTTCCCGATATTCTGCAAGACCGTGTGGCGCGTTTGTGCGCTGCGTTTAACCGCTCCATCCGCAAAAACGATTATCAGGGGCGCTACACGGCGATTTACCCGATTAAGGTCAACCAGCAGGAATCGGTGGTGAAAAACATCATCGTGCCGAAAAACGATGAGGTTTCCATCGGGCTGGAAGCGGGCTCCAAGCCGGAATTGATGATCGTGCTGGCGTTTGCGCCCAAAGGCGGCACCATTGTGTGCAACGGCTATAAAGACCGCGAATTCATCCGCCTCGCCCTGATGGGGCAGCGCTTGGGGCACCAAGTGTTTATCGTGATTGAAAAAGAATCGGAAGTGGATTTGGTGATTGAAGAATCGGCCAATCTGGGCGTGAAAGCCAATATCGGCCTGCGCGTGCGCCTCTCTTCGCTCGCGTCGAGCAAATGGGCCGACACCGGCGGCGACAAAGGCAAATTCGGCCTTTCCGCCGCGCAGCTGATTTCCGCCGCCGAAAAGCTCACCGCCGCAGGCTTGGCCGACACGGTGAAGCTGATGCATTTTCACATGGGCTCGCAAATTTCCAATATTTCCGATTACCGTTTGGGCTTTAAAGAGGCGGTGCGCTATTTTGCCGAGCTGCGCGAATTGGGGCTGCCGATTGAATATGTAGACGTGGGCGGCGGCTTGGGCGTGGATTACGACGGCACCCATTCGCGCAATGAAAGCTCGATTAATTACGATATCGGCGAATATTCGCATGTGATTGTGTCGATGCTGGCCGAATATTGCAATGAACACAATGTGCCGCATCCGGGCATTTTCTCGGAATCCGGCCGCGCCATGACGGCGCATCATGCCGTGCTGGTGATGAATGTAACCGATGTCGAGCGCCTGCCCGATCAAGTGCCTGAAATCACCGACGAAGAAGATTTGTCGTTTGCCACCCAAAAGCTGATTGCCAAGCTGCACGATGCCGATGACCGTGAAATGGTGACCGAAACCTATTACCGCATCGGCCATTACCTCACCGAAGTGATCGGCCTCTATCTTGAGGGCAAAGTGTCGCTGCGTGAAAAAGCGCTGGCCGAGCAGCTGCACGCCGTGCTCTGCCACCGCCTGAAAAGCCAGCTGCAAGCCGGCCAGCGCTCGCAGCGGCAGGTGTTTGACGCGCTCACCGATAAATTGGCGGATAAATATTTCTGCAATTTTTCCGTGTTTCAAAGCCTGCCCGACACCTGGGCCATCGGCCAGGTGCTGCCGATTATGCCGATACACCGCCTGAATGAAAAGCCCGGCCGCCGCGCCGTGTTGCAAGATCTCACCTGCGATTCAGACGGCAAAGTGCGCCAATATGTGGATCAGCAAAGCATCGAAACCAGCATGCCGATTCACGAGCCGCGCGCGGGCGAGCCTTATCTTTTGGGCGTGTTTATGGTGGGCGCGTATCAGGAAATTTTGGGCGACATGCACAACCTTTTCGGCGACACCGATTCGGTGAATGTGTATGTGCGCGACGACGGGCGTGTGGAATATGGCGGCATGGAAGAGCACGACACCATTGAAGACATGCTGCGCTATGTGCACTTGTCGCCCGAAGAAGTGCTCAATAAATTTGAAGAAAAATCGCGCTGGGCCCGGCTTGGCAAGGCCGAACACAACCTTTATTTTGCCGAATTCTGCCGCGGCCTCAAGCAAAGCTCATATTTGAGCCTGGAAGCGGGCGGGCATGAATAAGCCTGCCGATAAGGCCGTCTGAAACATGGCCGGGGTTTATTTTGCCGCTGCGGCCGATGCGGCGGTGCATGAGTTGGCCGAACGCTTCGGCCTGAGCCGGCTCAATGTGCCGCCGCTGGCAGGCGAATATCTGCTGGCCGATGCCGAGGGCATTGCCTTGTGCCGCGCGGGCGAAAAAGGGCGCGTGCAGGTGGATTTTGCCGGCGGCGCCGCGCAATACCGGCGCACCAAAGGCGGCGGCGAATTGCTGGGCAAGGCGGTTAACCACAGCGCTGCACCGCAAGTGTGGGACGGCACCGGCGGCTTGGGGCGCGATGCTTTTGTGCTCGCTTCGTTGGGGTTGGCGGTGAACGTGTTTGAGCAGCATCCGGCCGTAGCCTGCTTGCTGGCCGACGGCCTGCGCCGCGCCGCCGATGAAGAAATCGCCGAAATCGCCGCACGCATCACCCTGCACCACGGCGACACCTGCGCGCTGATGCCGGCATTGGCCGCTGCTCAGGGGCGGCCGGATGTGGTATATCTCGACCCGATGTATCCCGAGCGCAAAAAAGCGGCGGCGGTGAAAAAAGAAATGGCTTATTTTCACGGCCTTGTGGGCGCGGCGCAAGATGAGGCCGCGCTTTTGGCCGCAGCCCGCGCCGTGGCTAAAAAACGCGTGGTGGTGAAGCGGCCGCGTTTGGGTGATTTTTTAGCTCAAGCAGAGCCGGCTTATCAATATGCCGGCAAAAGCACCCGTTTTGATGTGTATTTGCCGGATGCGCCGGTGTTGTAAACCGATTTTCTTTGCAGGCCGTCTGAAAAAACAGTTTTTCAGACGGCCTTTGATTTAAGTGGCGGTAAATAGTACAGAATTTGCTACAATTGCCGCTTCTTTTAATTTTTGCCGGCAATCAACATGACCCGCTCCGATATTCCCGTTTTCACGCAAGCGCTCAGTCGCGCCGAACAAGATGTTTTATGGCAATGGGTGCAGCGCCAATTTGCCTGCCCGAGCGAAGGCTGGCAGCGCCTGCTGCTCAATGGCATGCCCTTGGGGCGGCTTGATGCAAAATGGGCAGCGCAAGTGCGCCAAGATTGGCCTTTGCACCAACAACACAGCGAAGCGGCGCTGGCGCTTGATGCGGGAAGCTGGCTCGAAATGGCTGATGCCTTGCAACACATGGCCGCCACTTGGCACAAGCTGGGGCTGCTCGGCGGCTGGCGTAATGAAAAATTCGATGTGCGCGATGAAAAAGGGCAGGCTTTGTTTGCATTGGAGCGCGCCGCCTTCCGCCCGCTCGGGCTGCTGAGCCGCGCCATACACATCAACGGGTTGACGTGTTGCGATGGCGAATGGCGCTTTTGGATCGGCCGGCGCAGCCCTTATAAAGCAGTAGACCCCAACAAGCTCGATAATTTGGTGGGCGGCGGCATCAGCAGCGGCGAGTGCGTGCAAACGGCCATGCTGCGCGAAGGCGAAGAAGAGGCGGGTTTGAGCGCGGCGCAGCTGCAACACGCCCGCGCCGGCCGCCGCTGCTTAAGCCTGCGGCCGGTGTCGCGCGGGCTGCACCGCGAGGAATTGCACATTTTCGATGTGGTGTTGCCCGAAGGCGTGCAGCCGCAAAACCAAGATGGCGAAGTGGCCGAATTTATGCTGTTCTCCGTGGCTGAATTGGCCAAAGCGATGGCAGAAGGCCGTTTGATGAACGATGCCTTGCTGGCCACGCTCGATGCCTTCGGCCGCTACGGCCTGCTCGACCCGCAACACGAGCTGGCGCAATGGCTGGCGCGTATGGGTTTGTTTGAAGATGATTGAATACGCTTTGGCCGTATGCGGCAAAAAAAAGCGGCCTATTTCCCCTCAGCCGGCAGCGGCCGGCCGGCTTTTGTCTGTCATCTTGAATGAATTTGAATGAGGGCGGACGTGAAAAGGGTATAAAAACAATTTTTTGCCTTTACATTGTGGTTTTTCTTGTTTTAGAATAAGATTCATATATAAACATAAAAACAGAGATTTTTGCTTCGCTTCGTCACTTGCTACCAGAAAGGCTGGCGTTTTATTATGACCGCGCAATCCAAACATGCATCCATTAATATCAGCCTGATTCAGGCCCGCGAAGCATTGATGACCCAATTTCGTCCGATTTTGAACAATGCAGGCATCACCGACCAGCAATGGCGCATCATCCGCCTGCTGGCTGAAAACGGCACGCTTGATTTTCAAGATTTAGCCAATCAGGCCTGCATTCTGCGCCCCAGCCTCACCGGCATTCTCACCCGCTTGGAAAAAGTGGGCTATGTGGTGCGCCTGAAGCCTTCCAACGACCAGCGCCGCGTGTATTTGAAGCTCACCGGCGAGGGCGAAAAGCTGCACCGCACCACTTGCGATCAAGTGGACGCGCGCTATGATGTGATTGAATCGGTGCTGTCGAAAGACAAACTCAAGCAGCTGCAAAGCCTGCTGGGTGAATTGTCTGCCATCGGGCAGCACATCGACTGATTTGATTCATGACTGACAACACGCCGCTGAAACAGGATTTCCGCCACGCAATGGCCTCATGCGCCGCCGGCGTGCATGTGATCACCACCGATGGCGCCGCCGGCCGCTACGGCATCACCATGACGGCGGTGTCGTCGATTACCGATGAGCCGCCCACGGTAATGCTCTGCATCAACCGCAGCGCCGCCATCATTCCAATACTTCAAACCAACCGCGATTTGTGCATCAACGTGCTCTCCGCCGGCCAGCAAGATGTGGCCGAGCATTTTGCCGGCATCACGCAGCTCTCGCCCGAAGAGCGCTTCGAATACCATATCTGGCATCGCGGCGGCAGCGGCCAATTGCAGGTGGAAGGTGCGCTGGCGCATATGCACGGGCGCATCGTGGCGCAACACGATATCGGCACCCATTGCGTGTTTTACGTTGAAATCAGCGAAATCAAAGTGCACGATGCCGAGTGCGCACCGGCTTTGGTGTATTTCCGCCGTCATTTTCACGGATTGGCTTAGGGTGTCCTGACATTTCGATTTACGGGTGTATTTCGCCCTGAAAACGCATCTGCTGCGTTAAAAAGCCTCGCAAGGTGTCCAACCTTGCGAGGCTTTTTGCCTTGCATCTGCATTTTCAGGAACAAAATCCCCCTCATAAACAAAATGTCAGGACGCCCTAGGGTTTGTTCGCTTCTCACCACGCGGCAATCTTTTGGCTCAAAAACGCGCCTGCTGCGTTGAACATGCTCGAAGGTGTTCAGCTTTGCGGCACTTTTCGCCTTGCAACATGCTTTCGAGCCGCCTTTGGGCGGCTTTGCCATTTTGTCGGCAGCCGGCGCAGGAAACCGTTATAATAGCCAACCCTCGGCGCACATCCATATCCAAACCTCACATTCGGCAGCCGAGCGGTTTTCAGCGGCCGAATGCCGCAGCTTGCGCCGATCGGCGCTTATCCACAGGACACATGCATGAGCATATTAGAAGAAATTCTCGATTTTAATCAGGAATTTGTTGCATCAGGCGAATATGCCCAGTTTTTCAGCAATAAATATCCCGAGCGGGAGCTGGCGATATTGTCGTGCATGGATGCGCGCATGGTGGAGCTGCTGCCGCGTGCGCTGGGCTTGAAAAACGGCGATGCCAAGTTGATTAAAAATGCCGGCGCGGTGGTCACGCATCCGTGGGGCTCGGTGATGCGCAGCCTGCTGGTGGCAGTGCTGGAATTAAAGGTAAAAGAAATCATGGTGGTGGCGCATTATGATTGCGGCATGCGCGGCCTGAATGCCGATGCTTTTTTGGGCAAGGCGCGCGAGCAGGGCATTCCTGACGACCGCGTGGCCACTTTGCGCCATGCCGGCATCGATCTCGACGGCTGGCTCACCGGCTTCGATAATGTGGAAGACAGCGTGCGCCACACCGTGGGCATTATCCGCCGCCATCCGCTGATGCCCGATAATGTGGCGGTGCACGGCTTGGTGATTCACCCGGCCACCGGCAAGCTTAATTTGGTGGTGGACGGCAAAACCGGCAGCGCGGCTTAAACTTTTTTCAGATGGCCTGTATTAAAAAATGATGAAAAATATCGGACTTTTCGGCGGCACTTTCGACCCCATCCACAACGGCCATCTGCACATTGCGCGTGCGTTTGCCGATGAAATCGGGCTGGAGAGCGTGATTTTTCTGCCCGCCGGCGACCCTTACCATAAAGAAGCGAGCGCGGGCGGTGCCGATGCGCGCGCGCGCCTGCACATGGCTGAATTGGCCGTGGCCGACGAGCCGCGCTTTGCCGTGAGCGATTGCGATGTGGTGCGCGAGGGCGCTACCTATACCTTTGACACCGTGCAGATTTTCCGCCAGCATTTTCCCGCCGCGCAATTGTGGTGGCTGATGGGCATGGACAGCCTGATGCAGCTGCACAAATGGAAAAAATGGCAAACGCTGGTGCGCCACACCCACATTGCCGTGGCCGCCCGCGAAGGCGAAAACCTTGCCCAAGCGCCGCGCGAATTGCACGGCTGGTTGGGCGAAGCGCTGCAACAGGGCAGCCTTAAGCTTTTAAATGCGCCGATGTGTAACGTGAGCTCCACCGAAATCCGCCGCCGCGCCCGCTTGGGCGAATCGCTGGCCGGCCTGGTCGATCGCCGCGTTGAGCGCTATATCGAGCAAAACCATCTTTACCGCTAAACCTTTCAGACGGCCTCATGCCTTTCTTTAAAAATGCCGTCTGAAACTTTTTAAAATAGGAAACCGAATGAACGAACAAGAGCTGCAAGATTTGCAAAAAATGCTGGAAATCGCCGTGAACGCGTTGGAAGACGTGAAGGCCAAAGACATCGCCGTGCTCGAAACGCAAGAGAAAACGCCGCTGTTTGCGCGCATGATTATCGCCAGCGGCGATAGCACGCGCCAAGTGCGGGCGCTGGTCAACAACGTGGCCGTGGATTTGAAAGCCGCCGGCTTCGAGATTTTGAGCACCGAAGGTCAAGAGGGCGGCGAGTGGGCGCTGGTGGATGCCGGCGATTTAGTGGTGCATGTGATGCTGCCCGCCGTGCGCGATTATTACGATATCGACACCCTGTGGGGCGGCGAGAAACCTTCGTTCCACCCCGGTGCCGCCAAGCCGTGGCATGCTGCTGATTCTCAATCATAAAAGGTTTCAGACGGCCTTTGTTGCCAAGCTTCTGCCTATCTATTCAAAAGCCAAACCGGTTGTTTGAACTTGCCGTTGTGCCGCTTTTTCAAACGGCGTCATGCGGTCACAATAAGGGTTTACCAGGATAAAGCTTAGAAAAGGCCGTCTGAAAAAATGTTATGAACATTACCGTATTGGCCGTGGGCACCAAAATGCCGCGCTGGGTGGATGAAGCCGTGGCCGAATATGCCAAGCGCTTCGGCCGCGATGTGCATTATGCGCTCAAAGAAATCAAGCCCGAAAAGCGCGGCGCCGGTGTGAATGCTGCACAAGGCATGGCCGCCGAAGAAAAGCGCCTGCTCGAAGCCATTCCGCCGGGCGCTTTTTTGGTGGTGCTCGACGAGCGCGGCAAAGCGCCCACCTCGGTGGAGCTGGCCGGCCATCTGCAACGCTGGCAGCAAGAGGGCGAACACGTTTGCTTTATCATCGGCGGCGCCGACGGCATGACCGAGCATTTAAAGCAGCAGGCGCGCCTGATGATGCGGCTCTCCAGCCTCACGCTGCCGCACGGCATGGTGCGTGTGCTGCTCACCGAGCAGCTTTACCGCGCGGTGTCGATTTTGCATAACCATCCTTATCACCGCGAATAATACCCATTCAAAAAAATAATATATAAACAGGCAGCCTGTAGGTCGGATTCTCGAATCCGACACTTGTTCGCAGAACAAGGCACGCACATCGTTTTGGCCGTTGGCCAAACTACGCGGATGATGCTGCCGAACTGTTTTTATTTTGTAAGGTTATTTTTTAGAATTGGTAT
>RCMY010005854.1_pt1 | contig 23275 bp, 23 predicted proteins | sample 2041341 | NCBI WGS metagenome assembly RCMY01 (sample SAMN09708234, study PRJNA481090) | Marine sediment metagenome, whole genome shotgun sequencing project.
CATCTTCGTTCCTTCGTCACTACGACGAGACCCAAATCCTCCTTAACTTACAACATCAAATTTGTGCCACAGGTGCTGACGGGGAACAGTCAACGCATGGGGATCTGGAAGGGTGCATATTATCCAACTGCCGGGGAGCATAGATTTCACATCAGTTTTGGCTGCTGTGTTTTTCAACGCGTTGATCTTCTCGCCGCTCATTTACGGGCTGTGGAAAGGATTCCGATATTTACGCCGGATAATTCCCTAGAAAAACTGGAATTATGGATTACGGTGACGTTGTGTAATTGATGTAGCCACTCTCCTGCTTAATCCGGAATCACCCGCGAGGGGTTCCAAAGAAGGAGAGTGACCGATGACTATTTGTGCAGGATTAAATGTAAGTGACAAGGCTATGCAGATGAACGGACGGCGGCTTTCAGGCAGATGGCACATCATCGGGAACGACCGTAAGTGGGTCGTTAGCCGAAGGTCTGCTTTCCACCGCGTGGCTTCCAACAGCGGACATTCCGCAACAGGCCCAGAATCAGCTATAATGAATGCGGCGATTGCAGGTGCTTGCCTAAATTTATCAGCATTACCAATGTCCCGCACATACTAGCCGGAGCGGAATTGTCGCCGCAGAGTTATCAATTTTGTACAACGCTTGATCAGGTTAAGGGGGCAAATAGGGTTCAACGATTTTACAAATCTGGGATCGGGATAAAGGCTATTTCGCCTGTGCTGGTTCTTAGGTGGGAGGGGAGGGCATTAAACCGCATCATCGAGCACAAAACTTACACAAAACCTTACACACTTTTCGCTTGCGCAAAAAATTATGCCGTATTATCAGTAATATACGTTAGTCTCGTCCCACTCAAAATGCAGTTCCGCAAGGAGTGCCCGTTCGAGTCGGGCCAGGGGCACCACTCCCGGTCAAAGATGGGCACCGTTGCTTCGAGGCGCGGTGCGCCTTTGCTTATGCCATTTTCTAATGCTCCCGTGGGACCGGATATTATTATGCCTTCCGGCGAAACAGACACTTCAGACACAAACATGCGAATATAAGCTTTTCTAAGAGCTGGATCGTCATCATTGAGTTTTGCTGAAAGCAATTTGCCGAATCTATCGATTGTCTGGTTGGTTATCTTTCTAGCGCCCGTAGCGAGCTGGGTCTCCAGTGTATCAATGCGAGAAGACGCGGCTGCCAATGCCGACTGGTTTTTTGCTATACGATTCAAGAAAATGTCTCCCTGGGCTTTCATATTAGGATTTTCTAGAAGATCCAGAAGGTGTTCGTTGGCCGTGCGTAACCGGGTTCGTTCGCTTTTGGCCTGAGAGAGTTCCTGTTCGATTTGGGCACGTTTCTGGTCTGATAGCTCTAATACATCCTGCATTAAAGCACGCAGGCGCTCAGGGGCTAAAAGTTGTTTCTCCACTGTTTTTAGCACAACTTCGTCAAGCCGTTCTCGACGGACGTTAGGGCTCTCGCATCTCTGGCCGTTATTCACTTTGGCATTACAAGAATAATAGTGATAACGGCCTGATTTCGCTGAATGGATCGTCATCCCTGCTTTGCACCCCGCAATTCCGCACCGCGCGATGCCGGTTAACATTGTAGTGCCAGCTGCAATATGTGGCGCCGTTCTACGTGGATTCCGAGAAGCACGGGATGCTGCTACACGATCAAACTGAGCGCGAGTTATGATCGATGGACAATTTACCGATATCCAATTCTCCCGCTCAGGAGCATTTCCGTCGTCATCGGCAGTTTTATCATAGTAAAACCCAACGTAAGTCTCTCGAGATAGAATTCCTGCTACGTTGCTATTGGAAAATTTCCTGCCACGGAACGTGGTCCCGCGTTCGTTTAATATTTTGACTATCCAGCGGTTACCTCGGCCAATATCAGCCCAGTCAAAAACCTCTGATACGATGCTGGATTCATCGGGAAGAATACGCAGCTTCTTTCGATCTTTGTCGCATTGGCGAAGGGCTACGTAGGTTTCATAGCCAAAAGCCACAGGACCTCCGTTATAAAATCCGTCCCGGGCATTATGCCGTCTACTTTTGCAGGTATTTATTGAATCTTCGATAGACCGCTGCTCATCCATCATTGCTGTAAACGTTTGTCCCATCCGCTTATTGCGACCTTGCCCAAAGTTTTCTGTGATACTGATAACCTCAACGCCAGCATCGGCAAGATCGCCCAAGGCATTGAAGAATACCCGCATATTGCGGGCAAAACGAGCTTGCCTATAGAATAAAATCGCATCGACAGGTCGGGAAGGATCGGTAGCATCGGCAATCATCTGCAGGAATTTTGGGCGCTTCGACGAACGGCCACTTATTCCGCTATCAACATACTCGCCAACAATAATCATACCATTATGATCGGCGTATAGTTTGCCTTCGTGCCGTTGAGCCTCAATACTTTTCGCATGACCGTCTTCTTTGTCGACTGAAAGGCGTAAATAAAGAAACACTCTCAGCACTGCTTTTGATTGTTTGGGATAATTGCGTGGCATCAATTTTTCTCGCTAAATAGTGCCTGAAACTCGGAGCCAAGCGCAGCATGGACTATATGAATCTCCTCGGGGGTGATTGGCAAGTCCGAATTGAAATTACTGTAAACAGGTAAGTCACGCATAGCGCCCCGCCCCTTTTTCGGGAGCGAGGCGCATTTTTTTTGGTCCTTATCCGGTTGTGGCGAACCAGTCACAATCGGATCTACCTGCAACGACTACTGTCAGGCGCCCGCGTCCAGTTCAAAATAGCGATCTATCTGGGTTACGAACGCATCGCGCGCCGTCTGACGCTGGACTAGGTTCATTACGGTGGCGTCTGGTAAGCGGAGCCGAGAGATATTGTCTGACAATACCTCCAGCGCACCAATCGGTTCGTCATCGTCCCCAAACACTGGCTCGCTGCTGGTCGCCTTCAGGGCTGGACCACACGATATTATTTTTGTCGGCATATCGTGAGGCAACTCAATGCCAAGGCCTGAAAGAAGTTCTGGCGGAGCAAATGTGCCGCCTGCATCGCTGAACTCTTTCGCGATTGAGATGACCTCATCCAATTCGTGCTCGCTGGCTTTTTTTACAAACTGGCTGAACTTTACACCCAGATCGATAGTCATCTGATCCGGGTCCTCTAAAAGGTTAAAGATCGCGGGGTGTTTTTCTCTAGTTCGAGCCGCGATCATCATCCTGCTGATTTTATCTTTTGTCATTTTGGGATAGCGGGATGCGATCGCGACCTGACTTATATTGCCAATCCGCTGCAGGTTTAACACCGCTTGAGCGTTTTCAATCGCGCTTCTGCCGATCGATCCCAATGCGGCGTCACATATCGTTTGGGCGGCATCTGATTCTGAGCCTTCAAAAAGTATACAGCGCATAGCTATCTTTGGATCGTTGTTATTTGCCGCCATGACAGCAAGAAATCTAGACCTTCCATCAATGATCGGATGGATGCCATCTACTTCAGGCAATACAATAATGGGCTTTAACAATTCCGGGTTTTCGGCGGTCAAAATCAAGTGAGCTAGTTGATCAACGCAATGTCGCGATTGTTCACACGGATGTGATTTCCAAACCGCCAAATTCTTGATTGAAACATTGAATTCATTCTTGATTGGAGGTGACGGTGAATATTCTTCTGTGCCGATGCCATCCTCTTCGTTGTTAGGGTCATCCGATGCCGCAATAGCTGCCAATTCTTGGGCTTCCATTTTAGCATATTCGATTGCTTCCGGTGTCGGAGCGCCATCAGAATGAGCTGCCTGATGATTAAAACTAGAGGATTTCGTTCCGGTTATCTTGGCAGCTTGAAAAAGATCTTCAGGTTCTTTTGCTGCAGATGGGCTGATAGTATCTATTGTGTCAGTCATAATGTTTTCCCAAAGAGGCGCCGCACCATGCGGTCAGCTCTCAAGGGGAACATTCAACGATCACACGGCAAAAACCCTCCCGGACTTAATGTTTTGTTTTCGATAAAACATTTGCTCAGTTAGAAATTAGTGCATTGACGAATAAATGTGGGGTGAAGATTGTTGTTAGTTTCGGCGTTTGTTCTCGTCATCCGTTTGCGCTAGTTCCGCAGGCTCGTCGACCGCAAGAGCCGGCGTTTTCAGATTTCCAAGACCGCTCTTTGGCCATTTGCGGACAAGCTAGTTCCGCAGAGCGGTGCCGATTGTCGGGCATTAGCTGTAAGCATGCAACGACTGATTACGCATTCAATATGTGACATTAACTGCAGACAAATTCGATGTCTGCTTCGCGCCCCAGTTTCAGCCGTAGCGACCCAATTTCTTAGCGCCTGAAAGCGGACATTCTCCAAGGCCATTCCGGCCGAGGAGAATGAAGATGACATATTCACAATTTGACCCTGCTGCTCAAAACCGCGTGCCATGGAACTTTGGGGCGAAGATTGGCCCCAAGCGGCCATTCAAACAGAAACAGATTTGGGCAATCCGGTTCTTCCTTGATCGCGAGCAGCGAATTCGAGATCGAGCACTTTTCGATATGGCGATTGATAGCAAGCTTAGAGGATGTGACCTTGTCGAACTCAAGATAGGTGATCTGGTATCGGGGTCTGACATCAGGAAACGTGCCACGATCACACAGCGAAAGACAGGACGGCCTGTCCAGTTTGAGATCGCGGTAGATGCAAGAGCAAGCCTATCCGCGTGGCTCGAACTCAGGGGAGGCAGCGTTGAGGACTTTGTCTTTCCCAGTCGGGTTGATCATTCTCGCCATCTCAGCACACGCCAATACGCAAGACTGGTTGATGAATGGGTGGAGGCAATTGGGCTGCGGCCAGAGGAATATGGAACCCACTCACTTCGTAGGACCAAGGCTTCGATAATCTACAAAGCTACCGGTAACATTCGAGCAATTCAGATTTTGCTTGGCCACTCGAAGATTGAGAACACCGTCCGTTACTTAGGTGTCGACATCGAAGACGCACTTACTTTGGCTGAAAAGACCGAGATCTGACTGCAGCTAGGCGCCGGGTGGAATTCGCCCGGTGTCCGCTTCTGGGTGGGAAGCTGCCCGTCTGGTTTTGCCTAGCACAAATATGAAAGGAGCCATTTACTCACCTAGAGCGAAACTTTCAGCAAATGATACTGCAAGACTATTTGGTCGGTTCAAAGGCCTATGCGCAGTCAGGGCCCAATATTGGAATCGCTTTAGCGAAAGGCCTGAAGCAAACCTGCCCGGGGCCTACATTGTTAGACTATTTTGACCGCTTTTCTCGTTCTGCGATTGCACAGTCGAGAAGTTTGTTGGCTGCGAAACCAGTCATTCCCAAATTTACTACAGCGAGATCGTCGCCATCAATTGAGACGGTTGCTGAGGTGGCATCCATGAGCTTTTCGAATGCGCGCTGAGACTGTTTCGGGTCGCTGTTCTTCCCATGCCATAAGCCCCATAACCCTTGATAATTATCGTCCCTGTAACCACCAAATTCAGACGTCGTTTGCTGCCCGTTTTGAAATGTCAATGTGATTGGCGTGTCTTTTGCCCTCAGATCTTCACCGTCGACTATGTCCCACCTTTTTCTTACGACGTCGACAGCGAAAACCGAATCCACCGTGCCGAGACCAAAATCGACGTATGTTTCGCCGTCGCGCGCATCAAATGCAATCTTGCAATCTCCGTTCTTGATACCTTCACTATACGAAAAGCTCGGTAACGTTTGACGCTCCTGCGCGATGGCAGGGAGGGTGGCGGACAAGAGAAGTGCAATCGCTGATAGCGCTCTAAACTCAATTTTCATAAGTATTCCGTTCTTTTAAATATGTTTGATACCCGGCAGCCGCTCATCTTGGGAAGGTATATCCGTACCAATCGGAGACAAGTTAAAGTTTGCCCGATAGGTCACTATTTTTGATCCCATTTAAACCGGGCGATCCCGTTGGTCATGCAATAACTCTGCACCTGCTTCAGCTCCGATGCCTTGGAATCATCCATGATCAAGTTGTTCGCGTCTTGCTGTTTCGTATCAAAGTCCTTTTCCAGATCATCACCCGGCTGGCGCAACAAGGCGGCAAATTTCAACCAATCAGAGGCATAGCCTTTGAACTTTGCCGTTTGGACTCCACTCGGATTTTCTTTGTTCGCGTAAAAGTGCAGAACGGTGTAATATCCGGAGCATGCGATAGCCTGTTTATATTTTGGCCATACTGGTTCCTCAGCGTTTGCCGCGATGGGTGTGGCCACCACAGCTAGCAAGGTTAGAGCGATCGAAGCCGTTTTCGTCATTCTCTGCTTGATTGTCATGATAATTCCCTTCTCTTAACAGTAGCTGTTGCCGGTCGGGCAGGAGCGACCCTGCGCCCGCGAAACATTCGCTGCGTAATAGTCATTGTTTGCCCGTATTCTGGAAAGCGAGTCCGACAGGCTCGGCCCGGACGACCCGGAATAGCTGCTGGAATAACTGGGTGATGAGCTCGAAGAATAAGAACTCGTCGCAGATGCCGCGCGTGCATATCTTTGGGTCTGCTGAATTTTGGCCAGTCGTTCCATAAGCGCAGCGAATTCTGCCTGACGTCGCGCATAGGCTTGTCTGGCACCTTCAGCATCCATGTTTCGCCAAACGGCTATGGCCTCCTCATCGCCCTGCAAAGCCAAGTAGCCCATATAATTCTTGGCCAGCTGCCGGTCCTGCGCGACTCCGGACCCATCCCAATGAGCATATCCCAACCACTTCATCGCATCGTTTTGCCCCACCGATGCGGCATTTTTAATCGCCATCAAGCCATCGATACGGTTGGCTTCAAAAGCACCCGGTTCACCATAATACATCCAGCTACCCACCAGCCATTCGGCGTCGTCATTACCCTCGTGCATCAAATCGACAAGCGCAAACCAGGCAGTATTGATATCACGATCTTTGCGATAACTCATCGCCAATGCCAGTTGCTCAGCCGCCGGTAGAGATGGATTGATTTTCGGCACGGTTTTGCGCAAGGCAGTGGCATCTCCCAACTGGCGCAACGCCGCGCAGGTTTCCTGCCGACCAATCTTGCAGGCCTTTTCCCAAAGTACGAATGTAATACCGGGATGGGCCTTGATTTCGCCCTTTCCGGATAAGTAGGCCTTACCCAACGCTTCACAGGCTTTTGCATCATCGAGATCGCAACCTGCGCGAAGGAAATGAAAACCCTCCTTGAGTGTAGTTTTTTGGCCGGGTTTTGGCCCGAACACTGCCGTTTCGCCCAAACGCGTGCAGGCATAGGCACTGCCACCCTTGCACCCGGTGAAAAGGAAACTTGCGCCTTTCTCGGTATATTGGGGCTGGCCACTATCGAGCAACAGATCACCATATTGAATGCAAGCCAAAGCCGTATCACCCTTGCCATCAACACAGGCATCCTGCGCGAAACGGAAGGCCTTGGCAGGATCTGCCGCCAGACCGCGCCCTTGTTTGTGGGCGAAGGACAATCCGGTGCAGCCCCATGCCATTTGCCGGTCGCACGCCGTGGTGAACATTGCCACTGCTTGTTGTGCTGTATCGGCATCCTTGCTGTCGTTGAACAGGGCATAAGCCTTGAACTGGCAGCCAAGATCCGCCGCCTGGGCACAGGCCTTGTTCCACAATGCAAAGGCGCGACCCTGGTCACTCGCGGCGCCCATGCCTCGCTTATAGGCATAACCCATCACTGCGCAGCTGCGCTGGTCGTTCAGGCTCTCGCATCCAGACTGTGCTTTCTCGAACGCCAGCTTGTCATTGCGATAGCCAACATCACCGTCAAAGAGCATCGAAGCCGAAGTGCTGCATCCCTCTGGCGAACCTTTGCTGCATGATACAAGGTAATATCCGAGTGCAGCGCGCTTGTCCTTCTTCAGCGCGCCCAGCCCTTCTTCAAATGCTTTCGCAAGACGGACACACTGATCTGCTTTACCTGTGCGGCATTGCGCGTCCCAATCGCGTGAAACCCCGTAAAGTTCCAGTGGGTAATTTTGTTTGCCATCCGAAATCTGTCCATTGGCATAGCCTTCTTCGGCGCGCGGGACGTTGCGGTCTTTTGCAAGCAACGGATTATATGCAACGACAGCTATGAGAATTACTGCAATCAGAGAGGCAATCCGCCTGGCTAGCGGCTTTAATATTAAGCTTCGAAAATTTCCAAATTTCATAATATCATTCCTCCCGACTCTTCTTTTTGTTCAAAGCAGCGCACGACATTTCGGTTAGCGCAATCAATCTTATGCGCTGGCTTTTCATATTATTATTGAATAAACTCGACATTCTGAGTTTTTATTTGAAGGACGATCGTCCTTATGCGTTTCGAGTATTTCAAGCCGCGTGCCGACATTGGAACCGTGGTAAGCAGCTTCTATAATGTTACCGTTCCAGAGCAAGTTTCGGACATAATGCGCGCTGAAATTGCCAATGTCCGCTTCATCATTAGCGGACAGATCACATCCGACCTCAACGGCAAACCAGAGCAATATGGCGCCGGAACGACATTGCTCTGCGGGCCCACGCACAAATGGAGCAATGTCAGTTTTTCAGAGGGTGCTCAGGTATTTGGCGCTGCAATTACGCCATTGGGCTGGGCTAGACTATTCGATGTTGGAGCCGACCAACTCGCCGACAGGATCGTCCCGCTGGAGACTTATGTGTCCCATGCCGGATTAGCGCATATTCGAGGAATATTTAGTGCACCTGGCGAAATTGGCCGAGTGGATGAAGCGAATAGATTGTTTTCCTCCATGATTGATCTCGAAAAAAACATTGATGACGGTTTTCTGGCCCAGGTTACAGCATGGATCACCTCTCCCGATCCCAACGAACTGTCAGATTTACTTGCTGATGTGCAGCTTTCACAGCGTCAGATAGAGCGATTATGCAAAAAATTTTTTGGCAGTGCACCAAAGCTGCTGCACCGCAAATTTCGCGCCCTTCATTCGGCGAACAGGTTGACATGGCAGGACCTGACCGACTGGCAAGATGTCGCGACAACTGCTTATTCTGACCAGTCCCATTTCATCCGCGAGTTCAAGCAATTTAATGGACGAACACCTAGAGAGTTCATAAATGGTGCCCATATACTGGTTCGTATGACCTTACAGGAACGGCTGCAGATTACGCATGAATCGCCGTTCAGTTTGATTGGCTAGATCACCTACCTAGCTAGTTCCATTTCGAGATCAGCCTGCATCAATGCCAAGCATGTCGCCATTCGATCAACGGCAACCGCCTTTGGATTAGCAACTGCGCGGACGCGTTCTTGTTCTGCTTTCACCGCGCCCCAGATCGCCGATTTGATTACTTCCGCCGATTGTCCGCTTTCCAAGGAGACACGATCACTGACGATGCCAGCCCACCGGGGTTCTGCTTCACGAACATCGGGATAGTCATTCGAACCCAGAGCGTTGCGGCGTTGCTCCTCTGCAATAATCGCTATGACTGCCACACAGCCTAAGTCGCGTGACTGGATTTCGGTAAATGGTTTTGGCAATTGCTCCATAATTAGGATTGCGAAGATCAAGGGTATTTTCATCACGTCTCTCTATAATCGCGATAGTAAACCGTAGATAGCCAAATCCCCTAATTTTGAGCACCGTTCACCGCTTTAAAATATCCCCGGCCCGTTTCGGGCAACTCGTCGTTCCCTAGATCATTATTCCGTTTCTCCGGTTTTTAGATCGAAAGTGGGCCGACTTCTTTCGGAACAATCGTAAATGGGTGTGAACGGCAAATAGTAGGCGCGAAGCAGACATCAGACCAAGCTGCTCCGAATGTCCGTTTCTGGGTCGATAACCGACCAGCCGCTTATATTTTCCATCGAATCAGTTCGAATGTCTGAAACTGGGTGGAATGCGGACCTAGGTTTTGCATCAACCATAGCTTTGATTGAAGCGGCTCAGTTCAAAAGCTGTCTGCCATTGCAACCCTGATGGCAGTCTCAGCTTCCGCAATCGATTGCATTGATCCACCTCGCCAATCGGGGTCGATAGCTCTCCCTAAATCCCAAGCCTGCCAAGCAGAATAAGTATCAAATTGTGAGCGGTGGTTGTCGCCCAAGTCCTTGAAGGTGTTGCTGCTCCAAGGGGAAGCCGCAATATGGGTCCAGTAGGCGTCGGCTAGAGGAGGTGCGCCGTTAAAATCGGCACTGTCCCATTCTCCGGAATCGTTGGATGAACGGACGAGATTGGCAAATGTGACGAGGCGGAATGTTCCAAAATCTAGTTCATCCAGCTGAGTCGCACTAACGAGATATGCTGCGGCAGCTTCTCGCTCTTTTCCTGATCCCGGGCTTCCGGCAAGGTTGGATGCTGCCCAGAGCATTGCACCGTCTCCGGTTTCAAGCAATGGGCTCACCGAGGGCATAATTCGGCGTAGTTGGTCCATCATATTTGACTGAGCAAACAACTGCGGCCCATAAAGTTGCGTCAATTCGAGGAACTTGAGTGTAGTTGCCAAAGAATTGTCGTCATTCGCGAAAACCTCAATACCGCGCAACAATTCCTGAAAGCTTGGCTTATGGATCAGGATTGTTCCGTCGATCACGCTGAGTGTTTTTTTGAGCCCCACGGCTTCCGGGTCTGCCCCCAGCGAACGCTTGACCGTTTCGGACGTCATATCGGGCGCTAGAGGGTAATCCACGGTGCCGCGTTGCTCAAGAGAGAAGGATAACAGCTCAGTGCTTCTGCCCCCTATTTCGTGTCGCACAATCTCGATGGTCGAAGGGAACACACCCCGATCAAGGATAGCATCGCGCACTTGCGGATGCAGGTTGATGTGACGCGACAAATATCTTGCGAACCGATGCCGTTCTTGTGAGCCGAACGCAAACCCATCATGACTTAAGGTCGCAACAGTCTGTTCGCCAAACCGCCATTCCTGTCCATACGCCGTCTCTGACAATGACAAAGGATCCGATGGTGACAATTGCGCGGCAAATTCCTGTTCCAGCCAAACCGTATCTGCAAAGCCGATGTCTTGGCCAAGTGCGGGATCAACTTCATTGAGAACCTCGCTAAGATAGAGGCGGTTTCGCAACTCCATCGCGCGGAAAGCCGGACCAGCGAAACAGCTGTGATTAGCGAAAGTCGTTTCTAGGTTACTCCAGCTGAAAACTCGGCAGTGTTTATAATCGGTGATGGTCCGATTATCGCCTAAGCTGACGTGGTCAAAATCTTCTCCCAGCTGCACTGTGCCGTATGTAACTACTGCTGAATTCCCACTTGTGGTGCGGTCAGATCGCACTTCGAAAACGATAGCGTCTTCGCGGCTTTGCCCTCTGAGATCCAATATCCGATTTGAGCTCCAGTTGGGACCAACAGCTTCTTCTGCTTGTGCCGGGATATCCCAAACAAGAATAAGAAACAAACAAGCAAGGCAATAGCGTATCATACGGGCCTCAATTGGGGCACACTGCAAGTTGTAATGCAGATTGCGGTGGGTGTGCTCCCAAGAGTCTAATCTATTTGACCTTTAGCGCCAACCATTTTTGCCGTTAGTTGAATGTCTGAAATTGGGTTGGTTGCTGACTGGCTGCTTTTATTTCAACAAGGTCGCGGCCTTACGTCGCAAACTGGGTGGTTTTCGGAATGGCGGGTTTTTGTCCCAGAGGTCAAAAAGCAGTCATCTGCGTAGATTGGATACCGAATTTAAGAATTAAGGCCGCCCAGCAAAGGGACAAGAATCGGTCAATTCGCTGCCGATGGCTGCGTCAGAATTAAAAATGTCGGTCACAATCAGCCATGTATCATCCGCCTGCTTTTTACGAGCTTCGAGAAATTTACCAACATCTACCCCGTATCCGCCGTTACCATCCGGTATAAACACGCAGGACCTTCCTCTGACATAGGCTATATTTCCATTGCCATCGATCTGTTGAATATCGAATGCAATCCGAAACCCGCTCTCGTTTTTAGCTTCCCAAGCGGCAATGGCAGTGCGTCCTACGACCTCAGAACTGTTAGGCGGCATCATAGTGGCATCCGGTGAAAAGAGCGTTGCCAGTTTTTGCCAGTCATTTTGATTATACGTTTCTACCCACTCTTTTGACGATGCTTTAATGGCCGATAAATCGGCTAAGCTAAGATCTCTTGAATATGGTTGACAAGCGGTAAAGCTACCCAAAATAATAGCGGCCAAGATCGATGTATTTGTAAGTTTCATTTCAATAGGTTAACGTAGTTTTATTTAGAAGTCAGTTAAAAAATGGGTGACATTTTGCGCCGTTGGGCAAAGCTCCGCGTTGAAGGCGGGGGCTAACATTACCAGTGTCCTTCTTTGGGTGGAAAGCGGTCATGGCTTTATTTGTGAAAGGAAGTGAATTATCAAGTCTCGATGTTCGGTCAAGCTCTCGATGATTTACAGATCCTATATAATGGCGGCGTGTCTCGGACCGGGTGGGGAGGTTGCGTCCGTAAAGAAGATCTCCTCTTATGGTCAGAGAGCAGTGGCTGCAGTGTAAAAGCGACTTTCGATATAGTCGGAGTAGGCTTGGCTCGAGGATATGCTAAAGGCGACCTCGGTTGGGATTTCTGTGATGCCGCAGCCAACGATCTATTTGGCGTGTTAGTGGAATTTTATACAGATGACGGGTTCGATGTTGATGAACCAAAGCAATTCTGGAAATACTACGAAGCTTTCGATCTGAGCGAAACGGTGGAAGCAGGGCAGGCAGAAGCGGTTGCCCTTGAGGAAATAAATAAGTTTCTGCAGGAGATCCTAACTGCGCCTTAATGTCCGATGCTGGGTCGGTAGCTGACTGGCAGGTTTAATCCTGCACCGATTGCCCGGGAACGGCAATTTCTGGGGTGGGGAACGGTCTGGCTGCTTTGACGCGGCGGAGTTGCCAAAGCTGCCACCACTGAGTAACATGACGCTGTGGACAATTCCGAAAAACAGGCAAGGTTGTATCAAAGCGCAATCATATGTTTAATGTTTGTTGCTACTGCCTGTCAGTCACCAGCAGAGCAGAACGCCACCGCACCGTTACCAGATTGGGTTGCGAAATTGATCGCAACACAGGAGGCCCGGATAATTGAAGAAGAAACTTATCAGGGACGCCGCGTTTTTCATGTAATGCCCTCCGATCGAGCGGATGACGTTGGTAATGAACACGTTCTTTACTCGCAAGATGGTCAAATAATTTGTGAGTTCGGCGGCTATGTGGGACATGTGACGGTAGGCGCATGCGATGTTGACCAGATCAAGTTCGTTCGAACGATATTCGCGAAGCGTTAGTGATACTTTGATTGGGCCGTCTGCTCCTAGCTATAAAAGTTGAATATCCAAAGACAGCTTCTGGGTCGTTTGCTGACGGGCGGCTTTCCTCGAAAAACATCGCAGAGCAGCCGGTCAGCTTTTAGGCAATGCGGCGAGGCGATCGAATGTCTGAAGGTGGGTGGAAAGCGGACCTAAGGTTAGAGGCAACCTGCCTCCCGAACTACCGCGCTACTCTCGCGGATGATTCCGTCAACGGCGACCCACGAAACTTCGACCAACTCGTTGCACGGCATGCCACGAATTCTACGGCTAGCGCCGTTAGTGCCATCCAATGTGAAACCATTTTCCGAAAGCCAACTCAGTAATTCCGCCTCTGACGTTCCACCACTGAACCGCTCGCGAAAAGAAGGAATAGGGCTTCCCCACTCGGCATCGCGCAACAGTGCCGGTCGGCTTTCAGAACTCGCGACTGCACCCGCGAACATAAGGTTCTGCCAAAACAGACCTGCAATGAGCAATGCAGCAAAAGCTGCTAGCAGGAGCAACTTAAACGGGGATGCGAGTAAGGTCTTCACATCCAAGACCTAGCCGCCTTTAGGAACGGCAGCAATTGGGGCGTTAGCTGACGGGCTGTTTTTATTTTCCCGTTCAGCTGTCCGAACGGCAAGAACTGGGTGGAAAGAGGTCATCTCGTCAGCTAGTCTTTTGTCATGACCTCCATAGCCAAATTCAAACTTTCTCGCTTGCGTGAGATCGGCTGGTCTCAATGGGACCCGATTGGCCTTAATAACCATGAAGATTGGCCCGAAGACGAATATGACACTTACTTGATGCAGGCAGCCGGACGCCTTTGGAGGGGTGTGAGCGAGAAGGATGTAGCTGACTATCTCGTTGATGTGGAAGCCAACTACATGGGGATGGGGCCATCAACTGACAGCCACGTAAGAGCGAATAAGACTGTGATTTTGATTAACGACTATGTCTCGGAACTTCGGCGCTAACCGACCGCTTTCGGGGCGGTAGCGGCTGGTCTGCTTTTAGGGTTTAGTGTCTCACCCTTGGAGTAAACCCACCAGCTTCTAGCTGGTAAGAGGCTTCAGCCGCTGTTGTTTGCTCAGCACTAGCTGTCGCTCCAGTTCAGTAGCCCTACATCCACTTGGTCCGCTCCCATATGGCGAACGAAAGCTTTCCTTAGCCCGTCTACGTGGGGTTGCCATTTTGACCTATCTTCGTCGGGGTCAACTCCATCAGCTTCGAACAACCAAGCGGCGAACTGTGCTGCAGAAACTGACCCCTCGCTCGGTAAAAAGTCCGTGACGTGTCTATGTTGGCCCTCAACTATGCCCCCGCACCAACCACGCTCGACGCAGACTTCATGCATCAACCGATCAAATGCTGCTCTTCCGCTCATAGGGGCTCACTAACATCTTGTGCGGAACGTCTGCAAGTGGGTGGGAAGCGGACATCAAAAACTAAAGTCAACCTCAACGTTCAAAGCCTTGTTCGAACCGTTAAATATAAGGGATCGGCCAAACTTTGCTTTCCGCATTCCGTAGATCTTCTTCAACTCATCAATCAAGAACTGGCGCAAAATCACTTTCGTAAACCGAGATGCATGTTTCCTGACGGCGTTCGCATTTAACGCCGTATCCTCAATCTCTGAATAACCTGTTTTTTCATCCGCCATAGCCAGCAACGCTTGGCAGTAGGCCGCAATATATGTGGCGTCTTCATGATGAACCTTTTCGAGAGCGCTCATACATTCGTGTAGGCAGGCACAACCTTCTTTGACTTGCCCTCCTTCTACAAACATCAATTCAGCCTTCAACACCAGTGCGAGCGTATAATGAGGAGCTCGGCAGCCATACGCGAGTGCTTTTTCGACATGAAGTTTTGCGTTTTCCAAACGCTTATTCGAACGATGACGTACAGCACGATATAGATTGAAGATGTGCTTCAAACCATCAGCTAGCGTCAATTCGATCATCCAATAAGCATGAAGCGTTCGCATTGTATTGGCAAGCCAAATGCGACTGTGTCACCGACTAGTCCAATGGCCGCAAATGGGTCGTTAGCCGAAGGTCCGCTTTCCACCGCCCAGCATCCAATAGCGGACAGTCCGCAACCGGCCCAGGTCCTGACGACTACTCAGCTGCTCGAACAGCGTCCTACCCGGTCCGATGCCAATTAAACGGAATTCCAGAGCAGAGCATCCATGGCAGCGCTTAACGTCTTTACCGAGCCCACCTCTTTTTCCAATCGCATGATCATCTGCGCACTGGTGCCGACCCGATCTGCGAGCGTTTTCTGGGTCCAGCCCTTGTCGCGTCTGGCGGCACGAAGATCGTCGGTAAGTATGAGACATCTCCCACTATCATATTCTTGACGATAATGAGGGGGGAGCATTCGACAAAAGTGTCTCGACCACTCGGAGCATTGGCACCCGCCAGCATGTTGGTTGGCGTCCGAACTTGGCCGAAACGATCAACAATACGGTCGCTCGCAAATTTTCCTCAGATTTGATTGCGCCCAGAAGCAGCGAGAAATCCATTAACATTGCCACGCACCTTGCACCGCAATGGCTTCCTTGATGGGGTCCCGTGACAAAAGCAATTTTTCGTTTAAATATGGATCCAATGTGATCGGACTGACTGCGGGCATTTGAAGTGCCGCTTCCCCGACGAATTTATTAAGCCTCGCACGCTGATCTCTGGTCGCCTTTTTCGGCACGAGATCTGGATATTGAAATTCGTCGAAATATGTTCGGAATTGATCATGAATCCGTTCTACGGGATGCTGACGTGGCAATCCGGTCGGGATCATGTCGATTGTGACAGCGGCACCATTCGGCATGTTTATATGGGACAAAGCGACATTATACTGATGCCGCTTATGCGAGTGTTTTTCGCTATGTTTCACAAATCGACAGCATTTTCGCAAGAACGCGTGTTCAGCTTTGTCATTGATCCAGGCAAGAAAGTAGAACCCCTGAGTCCATCCTGGCTTGCCAATATTTGGTATATTATCGGCTCTCAAAGTTGCCTTTTCATAATGGCTTTTGTGCAGGCTTCTAGTTGCCTCAGGGTCACAATCGGCGGTGCAAGGATCTTGATCGTCCTCGATTCTCAATTTTTCTGCTTCATCGCGCAGGTCTGGATTGAAAATCACAGTAGGTAGGACGAGTTCAAGCCAAGCGATGTCGGTTATTTTTCCTGCGATCGGCGCGTTTATTGTTCGCGCGGTGGCCGCGGATATTACACTGGCTATTACAATAGCCAGTTCTGAAACCAGCTGTCCGGAGGACAGCTTTTTTTCTCGGCTCTCGTCGCGCTTCCCCCTCAATTCAAAATCACCATCAAAGGCGTTGAGACATTTGACCATGTTAATGATCGCTGCAGTCACTAAGAATTGAGGTTCCATACCCATATAGGTAAGAGCAGGCATTTCCCTGCCGTTTGGTCCATCTAGCCACCGTATCCGAGTTTTTTTCTTTTTATTGCAGCATGAATTTTCAACTGCGTTGCGAGATAGATAAATGCTCGATGATTGAGATGTGGAAGGTCCATTGGGGTTATTCATTGTCGAGTGCAGAACTCGAGTGCTTGCTGAAAATCCTTTTATAAAAAGGTCTGTCCGACTTGCGTCTGGATTCAGGTCTTGCAGGGAGCTTGAACGGGCAAGCGTAGTTTCTACGGCTTGCCACGTCACATTGTGATCGTGTTTAATTTCTCCGAAAACTTCAAATACACGCTCAAACTCATCCATTATAGCGGATCCGACCATCAGCCGTGTGCGATTATTTCTAAGTTTTAGAGCACGTGGGTCCGCTTTGACAAGACATTCGAGCTGTTTGTGGCGAGCCAAGACTTTAATCTGATCGAAGTCGCGCAGCCATACTGCCATGAACAGGGCAGGGTTGTTTGCTTGCAGGGCCTTGAGGTTTTGGTAATGTGTCTTTGCGCAATACATTAGAGAAGATTGAAGCGCTTCGTCGGTGCAATGGCGCGCATCATATTCTATCAAATGGTAGGTTTTCAGTTGAAACTCCTCATGCCTGTCCGGATCAATGATTTTTTCGATATTGAAGTGGTACTGATCAGCGGGCGAAATAGAGGCGGGGTCACGATGATACAGTAAATTCATTTCGGCGAGGGGGCTGAACAGTGGACGCCAACGCAAAATCGTAAAGAATTTGATTTGTTCCTTACCTGTCGGGATTGGCACTCCGTTGATTAAGATCAACCTTCCGCACCGCGTATAACCAGGAAATTTTGATAGGTCTTCGGCGGCGCGTTCATCCGGAGCGGGGATTTCTTTTGACTTTTTCTCCAGTTTTTTCATTAGGCGTATCACTACGGGGTCTGATTTTGTCAGCTTTGAGCGAATACCAGGAAGCCGTTTAGAATCATTTCGGGGCGCGTAGTTATATTTGGTGGCACCGTTTGGTTTTCCAAAACTGTCGTTATCAGTCTTGTTCCAATCAGAAAGCATTGGAGCATAGTCGGGACCAAACCCCATCGACTGTATGTAATTCCTTTCATTAAACTCCTCCATTTGAGAAGAATTTATTTTTCCGGGTTGATCTTTCACGGCGTATTCCTATTTTTTTCCCAATCCTGAGAAAACTCTCGCCAACTATTTGCTTCTTTCCTTTCTGATTCAATAGTAAATCGTTCTATGTCCCCTAATAGGACATTTAAACGATCAAACTTTTCTCTAATATTATAAAAGTTACGTGATAAAGACATTATATCTTCGTGCTGTGACAATAGTTGTCTATCTTCCTCAAGTTCGTCCTTCAAATCAGCTATTAAAAATTCTATGACGAGAGGATCGACGAGCCAGAAAGTTGCTCCATGTTCGTTGGTCCATTCGAACCAGCCGCCCTCCCTGTGATATTTACGTGAAAAGCGGGGATCTTGATTGAGCCACTCCATTGCCTCTCCTCTAGTTGCGTCCGCTGAAATTTTATTTGACCTGATGCAGGCTGTGATTGCTGCTCTCTGGAAATCAGTGATCGGTCCATTGAGTTGTAGATCGAGTGCAGATTGGTTTTCGCCCATCTCATTTAAAAGCTCCATTTGTTCGACGTGCAAATCGCGTATGATGTGAATGTCCGCCAAGATTTCTGGCAGTTCATCAATCGCTTTAGCCAGTTCATTAGCCGCGCTCATAATCGCGCTGGCCACCGACTCATTCCACCGAGTGACGTCTTGACCCAATTCGGTAAGCCGAGAAATATGGCCTCTGACCAACTCACGAGCTTGCGCCACAACTTCTGAATTGTTTGAATTAAGATTTGGAAGTGCAGCATCTACTTGCTTTTCGATGTTATCAATTTCCAATTCGATTTTTTCTGGACCGTCAAGCTGGTGCTTCACGCCTGCGCGGTCTGTCCATATGAAGCCGATCATCGGATAAAATCCATGTAGTTGAGATTTGCGCCGTTGCGGCTGAGCCAGTCAGCTGCGTCGCCGCGCGACAGATCACCGGGTAGGTCAATCCGAAGAATCTGGCAGGTAACGCGCACGAGCCAGCGCTGATTTGTAGTCATTGCCTCCAGCCGCCAGAGACCGTTCAGTCGAAATTCTTCATCTCGCGCCAACCATTCCGCCCGATCTTCGGCATAGATGCTAAGCCGTCGTTGCCAGGTTTCAAAGAGACCCTTTGCTGATAATTCTCGAGCGCATGTATCAAGCATTGAAACAATAAGCCGTCCGGCATGCATTGTGGGGTTTGCCTTTGCGGCAATCGTAATACGATCCGCGAATTCTGTCGCCGATAAGGCTAACAGTCCAGCTAATGCGTCAGCATCACCAGCAGCCATACCCTCGTTGGTACATACCGCCCCGATTGTGATTTTATGATGCAACTGTGAGGGATTGGCTATCACAGTCTTATAGGCTGGTTCAACCAACGCCCGGCGCCTGTCAGCAATTGCAGCGCGGTCGTTTTCCAATCTGGCTATTGACGCATCAGCCTCATTTAAGGCCGCTTCTATGTTTTCGTCGTTCAAGCCATTTTCGTAAAATTGCGATTTCATTCTTGTGCTCCCGTTATTGGAGCAACCGATATGAAGGCATTGCGATAGGGAAGCCTCCCGGACTTAACTCCGGGAGGATTTGGTACACAAGGGTAAGTAAGGTTGGGGGGTATATTGGCGCAAGAAATGTTTCAGCGATGCAGAAAACAAAAACCTCCCGCCCAGCGGTTCGGAATACCCCCCAGACCAAGGCACACAAGTTTATAGCGGCGACGTTTCGTGACGATTTCGGCCGCGATCGCACCTTGTCGGACGATGGCGCAAAGACCTTCACTAAGAAAAAACTGGGTGCTTCGGCGCAGGCCTTGCTGTTGAAAAACGAACGAGCCGAGAAAAAGGTTTATGCCGATGATGCGCGTCAGCATAAAGCAGCGGTGCGGCGTCTGAAGGCAGAAGAACGCGAAGCGGAGCTTCGAGGGCGCAAATTTTTTCGGCGATTGATAAAGACGCAGGAGCCGTTGGAAACCAAACTGAAGCGGAAGCCTCCACGAGATATTAAGCCCACTTGGCAGTTTGCGTCCATCGCTCTCCCGAAATATGACGGGCCGATAATTGATCGTAACAATGCCCGAGGTGTTTTTGCCCGTTTTCGATATTATGCAAGCCGAACTGCGAAAGCCGGCGTATCGGCCCGCGTTGTCAAATATATGTGGAACGGGGCTGCAGCCGATAAGGACGGTAATCCTTATTTGAAATCCAATATGGGGCAAAATATTGAGGAGATAATCTGTGCAGCTGACCATATTGAACAGATTAACCGCTCAGCACAAAAAAACGCCAAGGTCGCGATGCATGGCGTTTTTGCTGTGGATTATCGGCAGACGCCTGAGCAAATGCTCCAAGTCGGTTATCGATGGGCCGAAGGTGAGCTGGGAAAGCACGATCTGCCATATTTAGTCGTTCTACATGCTCCACCAGAAGGAGGTGATCCGCGAAACTGGCACCTCCATATTCTTTGGAGCTGGAGACCGTTCGAACATGTCGGCGATCACGAATGGATGTGCGGCGAAGCTCTGCGCACGGACCTCGATAGTCCCAAGGGCATGTGGATGCTACGCGAGAAATTTGCCGAAGTGATGACAGAAATGTCCATGGAAGCTGGCCAAGGTGATCGTTACACGGCCAAAAGCCATGCAGCGCGTGGCCTCCCCCTAGAGCCCCAGCAGCATTTGTCAGAAGCTAAAACAAATCGCGCTCGTAAAGGCGAGCTTGTTGCCGAAAATGAAAACAATCATGAGCGCGTTATGCGCTCCAAAGCAGCAATGCTGGACGAAAAATTGCGCCATCTTGATAACGGCTTGTCCAAGCAGCAACGGAACCTTCGGGTTGCAGTCGGTCGCTGGGCAAGGCCGTTGAAGATCCTGCCGACGACAATCCAAAGTTTCGCCAAAACGCTTACATCACGCAGACCACTGGAATCAATTGTGGGCAGGGCCCACCCTGTTGTCGACCGATTGAACGCCTCGGTTTGGATGCCGTTTTTATCTCCAAAAACTGTCGCCAGAAAAATAAGGTTCTCTGAAAATTCTGGCAATCGCAAGTTCATTATTATAAAAACGGTCCGTTCTGCGCTGACGCTCCCAAATATCTATACCACGGCCAAAATTGCAAAAATCGCAAATTTGCGAACTCGCGTAATTCAGCGACGGATTATGATGCAATTACGACACACGGATTTGTCTCTGGGGACTGGTACGATTATGGCTTCAGCCACTAGGATTATATTACCAATTCTGAAGCGATCCGGAAAAATATTTGAGCCAATAGGGCGCGAGGTGCAGCAACATCGCGTTCGCCAAACGACGCGCTTTGCGGCATCACCGACCGCTATCGTTAGGCCGGCGTCGATCATTCTAGCCGAATTAGAATTAAAAATCGCTCGGCCGATTGTCACCAGAAAGCCGGAGGTCATTGCCGAGAATGTGCCAGAGGTGCCAGCGAGCAGTGCGGTGTCCGCTGTAGCAAGCATCACACCCTTTTTGGAGGTGTCCCCAGTAATCATCAGCGCGCCTGTTAAAGTGACTGCACCTCAAAGCTTCGCCAGTCTGAAGCCAATATCGATTTCATCGCCACGAGTGCGTCCGGCAATCAACCCTGTTGATCCGGACAGAACTTATTCTGTGCCTCCGCTACCCACATCAGTTTCAGCCGCTGAATTTAAATCAGTGCATCTCGTTCCAAAAACTTTTGCCAAGTTTATCGATCGCAACATCACTGCGCTGATTGACCGGTTGACGGCTGCGGTGAAACGATCAAGCATTAGAACGGCCAGATCTGGTCCGCTGCCCCAGGAACAAGAGACGGCCAAACCCATGAATACGGGCGAAGAACTTTTCATCGTCATGAATGAGAAGAGGCGGTTTATCCAAAAACAAGACGGGGTTTATCGTCCTCCCGCGATCGTAATTTCCGAGCCCGGCCTAGTCGAATATATTTTCTCGGATCGGACAGCCCAAAAACAATTGGCTTATCTTCACTCCAGGCAATCAGAGGAAATGGAATCAGTCTGTGCATTTATCGCCCTTCATCCGGGCCGGGTATATACTAAAGCCGGGAAACTGCAGCTCTCCAAAGGCGAAAACAACGCTGCAACCCGCCTCATTGTAAAATGGTCGAACGATCAAACCGTTGAGCGGACCATGCTTCGCTTTGCCGAGTTTATGCGAGCCAGAAAGGCGTCCGGGATTGATAGGGGAGGGGGCTCAACTCAGTCGATTTTCGATAGACTTCTCAACGATTTCGCGAACGATGCAAATAGCAGCGGATCCCGGAACTCGAAGACTGTTTCTCGACACCCAGATGGTGGCATAAGACAGCGGCGGACTGCCGATGATGAATTTGGTTTATGAGCTTACCTATATTGAGGTTATGGTGCTGAGTTCCCGGTGGGAGAGTAAGTAGGCAGGAAGCGATGGACCGTGCATCTGCGGCCCTAATTGCAGTACATTCGGCTGAAGCCTGGTTTGAGGTTGGAATTTGAATGGAAAATGTTTCCGTCGGCCAGCCTCCTACCAAGAGGTATATCATGAATATAAAGATCACTACTGGGCATTCACCGACCGGTCAGCCGCCCGGAACCGAAGACGATAAAGTTCGAGTTTTGCATCGGGTCACGCCATTCCGGGAATGGCCAGAAGTTGCAGATCCAGTCGAACCGCTGATGAGCGTTGCAATCCTTGATACTGAAAGCACGGGTCTTGACCCCAAACATGATGTTGTGATCGAAATTGCCATCGCATTTGTCGTCGTCGATGCAATGGGACAAATTGTCAGGATCGAGAGTGCCGGCAAGTCATTGCAAGATCCCTGTGTTCCGTTGTCACCAAAGATTGTCCAGCTCACCGGTTTGACGGACGAGATGTTGGCAGGCCGAAATATCAATACCGCTCACATTGCCAAGCGCCTGAATGAGATGGATGCCATCTGTGCTCACAATAGCTTAGCTTCCATGATCGAAGGTTTGTCGAGAGATTGCTGCCAGATCTTGATGCAAAACCATGGATCTGCTCCATGCGCGATTGCGATTGGGCTGGCTGGGGTTTTGACGGGGCCAAGGCCGATCATCTTCTGATGCAGGCCGGTATGTTCAATCCGGTCAAGCATCGCGCAATGGATGACGTGATCAGTCTGACCAACTTGCTGACCTTTATCACGCCGTCTGGCAAAACGGCCTTGGGCGAAGCCATTGACAATGCCCGCCGCGACACTTGGCTGTTTGAGGCGCGCGGACTGCCATATGACTATCGGCAGATCATAAAAGATCGCGGTTGGCGCTGGAACGGCAAGGTCTGGTGGACTGAAGTTCCCCATGACCAGCGTGAGGCAGAAGAGGCTTGGTATGCACGGGCATTAAAGCCGTTTTCGGGCACGCCGCATATCGAGCCCATCACCTGGCGAGAGCGATACCGCTGAGTTTCAGAATATTAAGAAACGGGCAGTCAGAAGGCTGCCCGGAGAACACCAGAATTGAAAGTGAATTTGAGCTTCCGAAGAGAATGGAAAAGCTCCGTCCAGAAAGGACGTCACAAAAAAAGGAATATAAAATGAAGAAGA
>RCMY010001368.1_pt1 | contig 23274 bp, 16 predicted proteins | sample 2041341 | NCBI WGS metagenome assembly RCMY01 (sample SAMN09708234, study PRJNA481090) | Marine sediment metagenome, whole genome shotgun sequencing project.
GCGGTCTGGACGGGACTCGAACCCGCGACCCCCTGCGTGACAGGCAGGTATTCTAACCAACTGAACTACCAGACCGTGGCGTTTAGCGAGTGCAAATATATGTTGTTTATTGTATTGCACAAACATTTTATTAAAATATTTTTTACGCTAAAGAAATTTATTTCGCTCAACTAAGAACGTATTAAGCACGGTTGAAAAATCACTTTCTATATCAATATCTACATATTTTATTTTGTACTGTGCGCATTTCATCTTAATATCAGCGATATAGGTGCTTATTTGTTCATGGTACGCGTCTTTGATATTATCTGCATAAAGGTCTAAATGCTCGCCTGTTTCAACATCAACAAATCGTTTTGGAGTATTTTCAAAATTGAAAAATAATTCATGTTGCTTATCCATAGGGTGAAAAAGGACCACATCATGCTTATTATATTTCAAATGACGCAGTGCTTCGAATAACTCTTCATCATTTTTTTCAGTCTGAAACATGTCGGTAAACAAGAATATGAGGCTTCTTCTTTTTATATTCTCTGCAATCTGATGCAGATAGGTATAGGTCTTAGTTTCTTTTGGCGGATTCTTTGTTTTACCAATTTCGCTTAATTGCGCCAATAACATTTGAAAATGACGCTCGCTTCCCTTTTCTGGCGCATAGTAATTATAACTGTCTGAATAGATACTTAAGCCAACGGCGTCTCGCTGCCTTTTGAGCACGTTCATTAAAGCTGCAATAGCTAGAACACTAAATCCGATTTTATTTAATGAATCGATACTTAGATTGTCAACCTCGGGATAATACATAGATGCAGAATTATCTAAAATCATGTGACACCTGAGATTCGTTTCTTCCTCGTAGCGTTTTGTATACAACTTATCCGTCTTCGCATATAATTTCCAATCGATATGCCTAGTACTTTCCCCGTTATTATAAATTTTATGTTCTGCGAATTCTGCAGAAAAGCCATGAAACGGACTTCTGTGTATACCACTAATAAACCCTTCTACTACTTGATTGGCAAGAAGTTCAAGATTAGAGAATAATGATGATTTATTTAATTCTGATTGTAAGTTCACAAGATTAAAGATAGTAATTGCCCCCTACCTTCCAAAGGTTGAACTACTAAGATTTAGGTAAAAAAAAGAGGATGTCTTGTCAGACATCCTCTTTCTAAGAAAAATATGTTTTATATAAACAGCTTATAAAGCGGCGTCAATAGCATCTGTGTAAACTTTCTTAGGTGAAACACCTACTTGTCTGCTTACAATTTCACCATTCTTAAATACCAATACTGTTGGTATGTTACGTACACCGTACTTTGCAGCAAATTCTTGATTTGCATCAACATCTACTTTACCTACAACAGCTTTGCCATCATATTCAGTACTTACTTCGTCAATAATAGGACCAACCATTCTACAAGGACCGCACCATGCTGCCCAAAAATCTACTACTACTGGTTTATCGCTTTTTAAAACTACCTCGTCAAAAGTAGCATCTGTTATTTCTAATGCCATCTTATTTACTTTTATTGATTATGCAAATTTAGTCAATTATTCTTCTGATTCCTTACGAGGCCTCGATTCGTTTTACCTATTAAGGTATCAAGCTAATTTATCAATTTATCTAGCTAGTTTTCATGTATGCTTAGCTAAATTTAAGTTATACCATTACAATTTGTCTTGTATTAAAAAGAACTGTATTGTTAATGAGATAAAGATTCAATTTAGTATTGTTGTTTTATATTCAATTCGATTAATTCAATTTGTAATGTACATTTTGCTCTTCAAGTCGGTGTAATAACTCAGTTGAGATTTGCACTTTCTGTCTTCTGCTCGATAAATTGACCTTTATTTTTTCCTCCATTTCATACACTATAAAATTAATAGGATGCTCTCCTTTATGATTTATTAGCGTGTCTTTTAGCTGCAGTACTTTGTTCTCTTGTATTTCGGTGATGTTTAATTTTATAGTCAATTTTCGTGCATAAGTTTCCATAACCTCTTGCAACATCATAAAACTGTTGAATTGCATTCTTGGGTCACCTTTCTTGCCAGTATCTTTATTTGTCCAGCCCTCACGAACAAAAAGCTTGACATAAGCGAAAGAATTTATCATAAGAAAATGACGGAATTTTAAATATTCTTCCCCAAAAATCCGAAATTCGAAAGAGTCGGTATAATCTTCCATGGTAAATGCTGCCCAACCTTTTCCATTTTTTGAGGTTCTATGCTGAACATCGGTTATAACGCCAGCAAAGGTGAGTTCTCTGTTCACATAACTGGGTAAGTCTGTAGCACAGGCAACATTGGCATTACAGAAAGATTTTATTTCTGTTTTAAAATCATCTAGGGGATGGCCAGAAATATAGATGCCTACGACCTCTTTTTCCCTACGTAACTTTTCCATGGTTCCCCATTCCTCGCAAGGTGGCACCATAGGTTCAGGAATCTGCACTTCACTGGCATCACCAAATAAACTTACTTGAGCGGAGTTTTCGTTTTCTTGAAATTTTGCTCCGTATTTGATAACCTTTTCCAAGAAGGTAATTCCGTCACCTTCATCATGAAAATATTGTGCTCTATGTGAGGTGCCAAAAGAATCGAAACCACCGGCCACGGCTAAATTTTCAAAAGCTTTTTTATTTGCAGCTCGAAGGTCTATTCGTTTCGTAAGGTCAAATACCGATTTAAATGAACCTTCTTCTTGCCGATTTTTAACAATAGTTTCTACAGCTGAACGGCCTACACCTTTTACGGCGCCCATACCAAAACGAACTGCCCCTTGTTTGTTTACTGCAAATTTGTAATACGATTCATTCACATCTGGACCAAGAACATCTAAGCCCATACGCTTGCATTCTTCCATGAAGAATGTTACTTGCTTGATATCGTTCATGTTATTACTTAATACCGCTGCCATATATTCGGCAGGGTAGTGGGCTTTTAAATATGCAGTTTGATATGCGATGTATGCATAACAGGTAGAGTGACTTTTGTTGAAGGCATAAGCAGCAAAAGCTTCCCAATCTTTCCAGATTTTCTCTAAAATTTCTGTAGGGTGCCCATTTGCAGCACCACCTTCTAAAAACTGGGGTTTCATTTTTTGCAGTACCGCAAAGATTTTTTTACCCATCGCTTTTCGTAAAACATCGGCATCACCTTTAGAGAAGCCTGCCAGTTTTTGCGACAAAAGCATCACTTGCTCTTGATAAACCGTAATACCATAAGTTTCTTTAAGATACTCTTCCATGTCCGGAAGGTCATAGGCGATTTCTTCATTACCGTTTTTACGCGCAATGAAACTTGGAATATATTCCATAGGGCCAGGACGATACAATGCGTTCATGGCAATAAGGTCATCAAAAACGGAAGGCTTTAAATCCTTCATGTGTTTTTGCATCCCAGGAGATTCATATTGAAAAACCCCTACCGTTTCTCCGCGTTGGAATAGTGCATAGGTCATTTCATCATCCAGCGGAAAATCATCGGGCACCAAATCAATACCATGTTTTGCCTTTACAATTTTTACGGTATCCTTGATTAAGGTCAAGGTTTTTAATCCCAAGAAATCCATTTTCAGCAAGCCAGCGCTTTCAACAACGGAGTTATCGAATTGGGTTACATATAAATCGGAATCTTTGGCCGTGGCAACGGGGACGAAATCGGTAATATCACTAGGGGTGATAATAACGCCACAAGCATGAATACCGGTGTTACGCACAGAACCTTCTAAAATTCTGGCCATTTTAAGGGTCTGGCCTTCTAGGTCATCACCGTCATGTATGTTTAAAAGCTGATGTATTTTTTCTAAATCATCGGCCCTAAATTTCTTCTTTAAATCTGCTTCACTTTGTCCAAAAATTTTGCTCAATTTGGACATGGTCGGGATCAACTTTGCAATTCTATCGGAATCACTCAACGGTAAATCAAGTACACGGGCCGTGTCTCTAATAGAAGATTTAGCCGCCATGGTACCATAGGTGATAATTTGGGCTACTTGATTAGCGCCATATTTGTTGATTACATAGTCCATAACCCTACTGCGGCCCTCGTCATCAAAATCAATATCAATATCGGGCATGGACACACGATCCGGATTCAAGAAACGCTCAAAAAGTAGATCGTACTTTAAAGGGTCAATGTTGGTAATGGTCAAACAATAGGCAACCACCGATCCTGCCGCCGAACCACGACCTGGTCCTACAGAAACATCCATATTTCGTGCTTCACGGATAAAATCTTCCGTAATCAAAAAATATCCGGGGTATCCTGAATTTCTAATCGTATCCAATTCAAAATCGATACGTTCCCTTATTTCTGGTGTGATTTCAGGATATCGTTTTTTGGCACCTTCGTAAGTAATAAATCTTAAATAGGCATTCTCACCACGGTTTCCTCTATCTACAGCATCCTCAGGATCTTTGTATTCTTCTGGGATATCAAAAACGGGTAACAATACATCACGGGCCAGTTCATAGGGTTCAATCTTATCAAGAATTTCCGATATGTTTAAAATAGCATCGGGTAAATCCTTAAAGAGTTCTTTCATCTCAACTTGAGACTTAAAATAGTACTCTTGATTCGGTAGTCCGTATCTGTAACCTCTTCCACGACCAATTGGGGTGGCTTGTTTTTCACCGTCTTTTACGCAGAGCAGAACATCATGTGCATTGGCATCTTCTTTAGCGCAATAATAAGTGTTGTTTGTAGCAACAAGTTTTACCTCGTGTTTTTTGGCAAATTCAAGTAATACCTTGTTTACTCTTTCTTCATCTTCCTGGCCATGGCGCATGAGTTCCATATACAGGTCGTCGCCAAATTCTTGTTTCCACCAAATTAGTGCTTCTTCAGCTTGGTGTTCACCGACGTTCAATACTTTGCCGGGTACTTCACCATACAAGTTACCGGTCAATACAATGATATCCTCCTTGTATTTTTGGATTACTTTTTTATCAATACGAGGCACGTAGTAAAATCCGTCTGTGTAAGCGATAGAGGACATTTTGGCCAAATTGTGATATCCTTTTTTGTTTTTGGCTAATAAAACAATCTGATATCCGTAATCCTTAACACTTTTATTGGTATGGTCTTCACAGACAAAGAATTCACAACCGATAATGGGTTTTACTTCTTTTGCCGTAGGTTCCTCACCTTTTTCAACCGCTTCCGCATTTTTGGCTAGAACAGATTTGTTATACGCACCTATTTCCTTTACGAAATGGAATGCGCCCATCATATTGGCATGATCAGTTATGGCAACTGCCGGCATTTCTGCATCACCAGCGGCTTTTACCAAATCTTTTACGGAAATAGTAGATTGTAATACCGAAAATTGGGAATGGTTATGAAGATGGGCAAAGGTCGCATCTTCTAAGGTCTTTATATTTTCTTTTATCTCTTCTTGAGAAACTCCGCCAGTTTCTTTCGCCCACAGCGCATCTGCAATTTTCTTAGATGCTTTTTTGAGATTGATGTGCTTAAGGCCGATGAGTTCAATTTCCTTCGGATTAGCTTCCGAGAAATTCTGAAAATAATCAGGTTGTACATCTAATTGTTCTGTAGTGTATTGTTGCTTTCTGACCAACTCTAAAAAACAACGTGTTGTAGCCTCAACATCTGCCGTTGCGTTATGCGCTTCCCCAAAAGGTTCTCCGAATAAATTCTGATGTAGCTCTGTTAAGGTGGGTAACTTAAATTTACCGCCACGGCCACCAGGAATCTGACACAATTTTGCTGTGTGTTCTGTACAAGTATCTAAAACAGGAAGTTCTTGCAGTGGGTTTTCAATACTCAAACGGTGAAATTCTGCACCCATAATATTAAGGTCGAACTTAACATTCTGTCCAACAATAAATTTGGTTTTGGACATCGCAATATTGAATTTCTCCAATACTTCTGATAACGGTATTCCTTTTTGTTCTGCCAACTCGGTCGAAATACCGTGAATCTGCTCTGCATCGAACGGAATGGTAAATCCGTCTGGTTTTACCAAATAATCTTGATGCTCAATCAACTTACCCATGTCATCATGCAACTGCCAAGCAATCTGAATACAACGTGGCCAGTTGTCCGTGTCAGTAAAAGGAGCATTCCAATTTTTAGGTAAACCGGTGGTTTCGGTATCAAAGATGAGGTACATAGCTAATTTTATGAGTGTTCAATGCGGCCAGTTCATTGGCCTAAAAAGTGCCCATAAAATTACTAAAAAGTCAGGTATTGAAAAAGGGGAGTTGCTAGGAGTTATTAACTAAAAAAATCGATTCTAAGACTAATGGTAATGTTTATTAAATGTAACCCAATAATTTAGTTAGTCGATTAGTCAAATTTTGTAAATGACTATAAGTACTTGTTTGTTTGCGTTATATATATGAGCGATTTCATTCATATATTTACTTGATTTAAATATTGAAGTTGAAAGCTATTTAAATAACTATAAATCTTGATTGTGTATTAATTAAAATCATGTATATTTGCACCCGCTTAAGAGTAAGCGAAATAAAAAGAATTAATAATCAAGGGTCGGGCACCCTACAAATTAATGTGATATGCCAGTAAAAATTAGATTACAAAGACACGGTAAAAAAGGAAAGCCATTCTATTGGGTAGTTGCTGCAGATGCAAGAGCTAAAAGAGATGGTAAATTCTTAGAAAAATTAGGTATCTACAATCCTAATACAAACCCTGCAACAATTGAACTTGATATTGATAGTTCAGTAAAATGGTTGCAAAACGGTGCACAACCTACAGATACAGCAAAAGCTATTCTTTCTTATAGAGGTGTACTTTTAAAGCATCATTTATTAGGTGGTGTTCGTAAAGGTGCTTTAACAGAAGAGCAAGCTGAAGAAAAATTCAATACTTGGATTTCTGAAAAAGAGCAAGCTATCACTGATAAAGTAGGTGGTTTAGATAAAGTTAAAGCTGACGCTAGAGCTGCTGCATTAAAAGCAGAGAAAGAAGTAAATGATAAGCGTGCTGCTGAAGCTGCTGCTGCACTACTTCCTGAAGTTCCAGAAGGTGAAAGTGCTGAAGCTGAGGTAGAAGCTGTTGATGCTGCTGGTGAGCCAGAACAAGTTGTTGAAGCTGCAGATGCAACTCCAGAAGCTCCTGCTACTGAAGAAGATAAAGCATAATTTATAAGAAACGATGCGAAAGGAAGATTGTTTCTACCTAGGTAATATCGTTTCAAAATATAGTTTCAAAGGTGAGGTGCTAGTAAAATTAGATACCGATGATCCTGAGATATACGAAAATATGGAATCAGTATTCGTTTCTTTAGGAAACAATCTGGTTCCATTTTTTATTAAACGATGTCGCCTTCATAAATCTAATTTACTCCGTATAGATTTTGAAGAAGTAAAATCAGAGTCTGATGCAGACCGTATTATGAAATGTGGTCTTTATTTGCCACTAACCCAATTGCCAAAACTTACGGGTGATAAATTCTACTTTCACGAGGTTATTGGCTTTAACATGCTAGATGATGTTCATGGTGATATCGGCATTATTCAAAGTATTAACGATAGTACCGCACAAGCCTTGTTCGAGGTTCAAAAAGACGACAAACAATTGTTGATTCCTTTAAACGATGAAATTATTGCCAAAGTAGATCGTGAGAATAAGACCGTACATGTAAGTACACCAGAAGGTTTGGTGGATTTATATCTTAATTAACTTTCCAAGGCTTTTTTAGCATAGGCTAGACATTTCTTAACTTCTTGAACTGCATCTGATCCTTCTGGAATATCATATTCTAATTCAATAGTTGCCGGAAATGTATATTTATTGTCTCTCATTAATTGCAAGACTTCAACAATAGGCGTGTCGCCAGTTCCCCATAGTACATTACCTTTATCATGTTCTGGAGTTTGTCTATCCTTTAAGTGCATACTCTTGATGTAGCTGTGTTTTTCCTTTACAATTTCTAGAGGGGATTCGTTTCCTGCAGCTACAAAATGACCTAGGTCTAGGTTTAAAGCATTATGGCTGGATTGTTCTAAGGCTGTATCCCAAAAGGTAGGAGTTTGTTGTTCGTGACCATGGTAAGCTACAAAAACATCATGTTTTTCTGCCATTTGACCCAATTTCAACGTGTGTGCGTCATCACTAGGGTGTTCTAATGTTACGTGACTAGCACCTAAAGCTTTAGCTGCTTTCATGCCCCAATTAATTTCTTCGTCAGTATTGTCTTTTCCAAAGGCACTTGGCTTAAAAGCATAAATATTTACTCCAGCATCATTATACATTTTACGAAGCGCTACAAACTTGTCCATTGAGACTGTTGCACGCCAGGATGCAACGGTTTTATTATATGCCTCTATTTTCGATTGCATTTCTATTAATTCCTTTTCCTCTTCATTTTTTAATTCATTGTTCCTTTTTCGTCTCATTAGACCATAAAAAGTTCTTCTGTCTATCGGATTTTCTGGTTTTCCTGCATATTGTTCTGCAGGATCTCCCATAAGTTCTACTGCATTTATTCCTGTATCTAAAATATATTGTAAAGTAGCTTCAGCGCTTTGGTCTGGCATGCTTCTAAAAGAGTAGGTGATAACACCCAATTGAACGCCCTTAATCTTAGAATTTGGTTGTATTGTAAAATTCAGAAAACTAGGTGCTCCAAAAACCGAAGGACCTAATAGTGTTGTACCAGCAATTAGTGCCGTTGAATTTTTAAGAAAAGACCTTCGTTGTTGAATTGATTTTTTTGTTTTCATGATGATAGGTTTTGGTGCTATGTAAAATTGAAATACGTTTATTTAGAAAGTTCCTTTTGTGTGTTTAGAGCATATAATTTTAACTGTCTTATACGCCATGGAATTTCATTCTCATCTTTTACTGTAGAGGTCAATTTAAATTTTAAAAATTTTGTCAAAACCGGATTGAAATCTAATTTAAAATCTTGGTCTGTTCCTTCACCTTTATCTAGCACAACCCAATTTTCTCCATCTTTTGAAGTCAATATTTCATAAGAATTTGCAAATGTTTGTAATGGCGGTAGTGATCCTTCTCTCCAACCTCTTGATATTGGAGGGGAATTGAATTGTAAACTTGTAAGCGATAAAGCATTTGGAAATTCAATTTGAAACCACATTCCTTCCTTTTGATTTTCGCCGGTAGTCCACCCCTCAAAATTAAATGCACTTTTTGGCGAAGCGGTTCCCCCAATTCGATTAGGCGCTGTGTGACTTGCTGTAACCTTCCAATCAGGTTGTAATGGTAATGAAGTCGGTACAGATTGTATTAACTCATTATACCTATAGGTTCCCTGTTGGGCAAGGGTTTTCGCTCTTACTTCGGCCACATATTCGCTTGTTACTATGGAAGCTTCGTTAGATAGGTTGTTTCTAATGTATGAGGCAATTGCAGCAATCCAATCATCAGATTGTTCTTTATTTCCAACCATAATACCAGCAGCATACGATTTACCATCTAAGGGTCCTTCTAGACCATGAAGAATAGTTTTAATGATATATTCTGGATGTTCCTGTACTCGTATGGATCCAGATAAAGGTGGGGCCATTACGGTTCCGTTTCCTAATGGAGTTCCTGTGCCATCGTTGCCGTGACATTGTACACAAAGTTCATTGAATATCACTTTGCCTTTTTCCAAACTTTCTTGCTGTACCTCACTTAAAAGAACTTCATTTTGATTCCAACGATTTTCTTGTTTAACAGGTGTTAATATTTGAGTGCCCACCGTTTGAATTCCTTTAGCTTGATTGGTTTTTACCATCTTGGAAAGTGCTTTTTTATAATCGGGTACCTCAAGAAATTTAACGGTTAACATGGCTTGTAGAGCTACATCTATATTTTCATCCTCTAATAATTTTAAATAGGATGTTGCTAGACTTTTATTCCCAGATTTATATAAAGTTTCGCCAGCACGGATTGCTTGTATTCTTATCTTATTATTAGGGTCTTTAAAAAGTGTTGTCAATAGGTCTGTTTGTAGTGCCCCAAGTCCTTCTAGACACCAAAGGGCATGGGTCCTTGCTAATTGATTTTTACTGGATAACGCTACCTTTCGTAGCTCTGGTACCGTGCTCTGGTCACGTGAAAGAACAATTAATTGTTGGGCCTTATCTCGCCACCAACCATTTGGGTGTTCCAAATACGTTATCAATTCACCTGGAGTTTTATCGAACATTTTAGGTTGGGTCTTGTCACGCTCCTTACTATCATGGGTAATACGCCATATTCTACCTAGTCCAATCACTTTGTCTAATTGGTATTGTTCTATTTTGGTTCTCAGATAGGTTCCTTTTTGTGCCCATTGCCCTTCTTGAATAATACCATGATACATATCGGTGATGTATAAAGTGCCATCGGGAGCGGTCGTCATGTCTACCGGTCTGAATAACGGATCTGTAGAACGAAGAAATTCAGATTGTTCATCTTGATAGGCATTGTGTAGAGTGGTTAAACCTTCGGTAACTACCGGGTTAATTTGCCTTACGATTCTCGCAACGGGTTCACCATAGAAATATTGACCATATAATTCCGATGGTAGTCGATCACCACGGTAAACATCGTTACCTGCAGAACCTGTAACCCGATTTGTTGAACCGTCTGGTTGTCTTACTCTATCCATCCCTTCCTGTAAATCAGCAATTTTTATGGCAGCACCATAAGGAATTTCAAACCCTTCAGCGAGTTCATTTTCTATGGTGTAATTACCATAATGAATTGGGAATTGAAAATGTGATGGTACGCCGCTAGCACCTCCTTGAAACCATAATTTACCATCATCATCATGTGTTACGCCCCATTGTGCTCTGTTGTAACCCGTTTTTTCTCGTATTACCCCATTTGGTGTTTCTTTAACCCTAAATGCATTTACCGTGCTGTATAGCCAATTATCCATTCCATAATACATAAATGCTTGCTGATGCTCAACATTGCCAGACCTACCATATTTATTGGTAAAAAATTCCTTTTTATCGGCTTTACCATCGCCGGTGATATCGGTATATTTATATACATTGTCAGTATCAGATTCCATAGTTAAAATACAATCCTTACCATATGGCAATACAAACCGCGGAAAAATTAAACTATCAACAAATACGGTTCCTGTTTCATAGATGCCATCATTGTCCTTATCCTCCCATCTAGAGATTCTGCTTTTTGGATCTAAAGTTCCATCAGAATCTGCAGATAGCATATAAGTTCTTAGTTCTAATACATACATTCTACCGTTTCCATCAAAAGAAATGGCGCCTGGTTGTTCAATTTGAGGCTCTGTTAGTATAGGTTCTATGTGATATCCTTCAGGCAGTAAAAACTTTACTGCTTCTTGTTCTGGGTAAAGTGGAAGTACAGGAGATTTTGGTTCAAGATCAATTCCGACCCAATCTTCATTTTCTGGGTCTGCATCTTCTGGAAGAGTTAAGACTGGAAGTGAATCTGACATCGAGTTAATAACAACATCTACGGGTTTTGGATTTGGCTTTTCTTCGTTACAACTAAACAATAGGCCAGAAACAATAATTGTACTAAAAAGTAGAGAAATTTTCATTTAAGAAATTAATGATTTAAATACAACAAAGACGATTTTCTATTCTTTGAAATTATTAAAATTTACTTTGTTAGCTTCATTTAATTTTTAGTATTTACTTTTATTATTGTGAAAAAAAATGCAATGATTATGAAAATCAACTTTTTGCTGGTAATATCATTATTTATTTGGCAAAAAACATCTGGACAGAAACCTGAAAGCCAACAAGGTTTATTGCCCAATATCATTTTAATTTTCACAGATGACCAAGGGTATAATGATGTAGGGGTATTTGGGGCCGAGGATATTTCTACACCCAATCTTGACCAAATGGCTAAAGATGGGGCGAAGCTCACTAACTTTTATGCTGCTCAGGCGGTATGTTCAGCTTCAAGAGCTGCTATTTTAACAGGTAGTTATCCTAATCGCATAGGTATTCACAATGCGTTCATGCCAAATAGCAAGGTCGGACTTAACCCGAAAGAGACTACCCTCGCCGAAATGTTGAAGAAAAAGGGATATGCTACTGCGATATTTGGTAAATGGCATTTAGGTGATGCGACAGAATTTATGCCTAATAATCACGGTTTTGATGAATATTTTGGTATTCCCTATTCTAATGACATGTGGCCATTACACCCACAACAGGGACCTGTTTTTGATTTTGGACCATTGCCTTTGTATGAAAATGAAAAAGTAATCGACACGCTCACGGATCAAACTAATTTAACTACAATGATTACCGCGCGTAGTGTTGAATTCATTGAGCGAAATAGGGATAATCCTTTTTTTTTATATGTTCCGCACCCTCAGCCTCATGTTCCTCTTTTTGTTTCTGATAAGTTTAAAGGAAAGTCGAATAGAGGTCTTTATGGTGATGTAATTATGGAGTTGGATTGGTCGGTCGGTGAAATTATTAATACTGTAGATAAAAAGGGTTTGACCGAGAACACCATAATAATCTTTACTTCGGATAATGGACCTTGGTTGGCATACGGTAATCATTCAGGTAGTGCATTTCCATTTAGGGAAGGTAAAGGAACTGGATGGGAAGGTGGACAACGAGAACCTTTTATTATTAAGTATCCTAAAGAGATTGAAAGAGGAGTTGTCATTGATGCACCATTAATGGCTATAGATATTCTTCCATCTCTCGCAGAGGTAACAAATTCTAGACTGCCAGAGAAAATAATTGATGGTAAAAGCGGGTGGAGTTTATTCACCGGTAAAACAACTGAAAGTCCGCAAGAGGCTTATTTCTTTTACTATCGTGTCAATGAATTGTTCGGAGTGCGCTATGGTAAGTGGAAGCTATATTTTCCACATACCTATAGAACAATGAAGGGACAAGAGCCAAGGAAAGACGGTTTGCCAGGTGACTATAAAATGGTTGATTTAAACCAAATTGAATTGTATGATTTAGAATTAGATGCTAGTGAGACAAATAATGTTGCTGCAAGCAATGCTAAAGTAGTTGCCACCATCAAGAAACTGGCAGATGATATGCGTACAAGATTGGGAGATTCTTTACAAGAAATAGAGGGTCTAGAGAATAGAGCTCCAGGTTTTGAGGGCAAATGAGGCAATAGATTATCTTTTAATACCATAAATTTATACGCTATTACATTATATAATAATTGCTCTGCCTTTATTATTCTCTAGTCTGAAATCCTTTTGCATCAATGTATCAAAATAATTGTTTTTGTTATGATAAATAATATCAATTAAAAATTTTCGCTAATTGAATACAATGAAGATAAAGGTAGTATTACGTAGAATATATGGATATTAGAATAGTTAACTTTCTTCAAAATACTTATTTACAAGACGGTAATTGGAAAAAAATAAGTCACCACGTCCTATTTTGGTCGGTTTATTTTATATTCAATACGTTACGTTGGAGTAGTATTCATAATGATTTCATGCTTTCCTTAAAAACCAACTTAATTGGTTTTCCTATCCATATGCTATTAGCGTATGTAAATGTGTATTACCTAATGCCTAAATTCATTTACACTAAAAGGTATTTATATTATGTTATTTATTTTTTCTTGTCACTTTTTATTATGCTGTTGGCTAAATATAATCTTACCTATTATTTAGTGAGTACTGATGTAATGCCAGAAAGCCCAGAAAGGGTTAGTAGTCTAACATTAGATTATGCTGTTCAGTCTATGATCGGCGAAGTTTATGTAACTTCATTTTTCACGGCTATAAAATTAACAATAGATTGGTTGCGTGAAAGTAGTAAGCTTCACGATTTAGAAAAACGGCAATTGAAAACCGAATTACGTTTTTTAAGATCTCAGGTATCTCCTCATTTTTTCTTCAACACACTTAATAATATATACTCTTTAACCTTAGAGAAGTCGGATCAAGCACCTGAGGTTATTCTTAAATTATCGGAACTAATGCGGTATTTGTTGTACGCAACAAAGAAACAAAGACAAGATTTAACCAGTGAGATAAATTGTATCAAGAATTACATAGATTTGGAGCGTATAAGATTTGACGATAGTCTAAAGATAGAAATGAATATTTTAGGAGATCTTGATAATTGTAAAATTGCACCTATGTTATTAATTCCTTTGGTAGAAAACAGCTTCAAACATGGTGCAAGTAAAAATATCGGTGAAATGAAAATTAATATTGATTTACAAGTCATTGATGGTTTTATGAATTTTAAGGTATCAAATACAATCCCTAATCCCCACAAAGAATTTAATTATCCGGTAAAGTCGGGTGGTATCGGACTTTCTAATGTGAAAAAACGTTTAGAACTTGGGTATTCTAAAAGCGATTATGAGTTATCTATTTTCGAAGAGAATAAAATGTTTAATGTTATTTTAAAGCTTAAGGTGATATGATTTTGAAAGTGATTGTTGTAGATGATGAACCATTGGCGGTTAATGTAATTAAAAACTATATTCTTAGGGTAAAAGATTTGCAATTAGAAGGAACATTTTCTAACGCTATGGATGCCTCTACTTTTTTAAGGGAAAACCCTGTTGATATTATGTTTTTAGATATCAATATGCCTTACCTCGATGGGTTAGAGTTTTTGAGTACGCTTCATCAAAAGCCTTTTGTGATTATGACAACGGCGCATGAAGAGCATGCCTTAATAAGTTTTGAGCTCGAGGCAATAGATTATCTGGTGAAGCCAATATCATTACCAAGATTTATTAAATCTGTAGATAGGATTATAGGCCTTAAACAAGGGGTGAATAAGGTTGTAAATGACAAAGACGAAAAGCCTTCAATTTTTATTAAGGTCGATAAGAAGAAATTACAGAAAATATTTCTAGATGAAATATTGGTGATTGAAAGCCTTAAAGATTATATCAGGATTATTACTCCCACGGCAAAGTACATTATTCATAAAACCTTAAGCAGTTTTACTGATGAATTGCCTGGCGATAATTTTATACGTATTCATAGGTCTTATACTATTGCAGTCGATAAGGTAAGAGTGGTTGAGGGTAATAGCGTTGAAATAGGTGGAATACGATATACTATTGGCAGAAGTTATTTGAACGATGCAAAGAGTAGAATTTTTAATGATTTCAATTAATAGAGATAGTAAATTATCGACTGTTTTTAAAGGGATTTTATAATGAGCGAGCTATTTCGATTTAAACAATTTGAAATCAACCAAGATCGTTGTGCTATGAAAATTGGTACGGACGGGGTTTTACTTGGCGCTTGGACTAATATCAAAAATGCTGAATCTATATTGGATATTGGTGCAGGCACTGGCGTTATTGCTTTAATGCTCGCACAAAGAAGCAACGCTGAAGTCATAGATGCTATTGAAATTGATTCAAATGCATACGAGCAATGTGTAGAGAATTTTGAAAGTTCTTTATGGGGAGATAGACTTTATTGTTATCATGCAGATTTAGATGAGTTTATTGAAGAAATTGAAGATTTATATGATGTTATTGTTTGCAATCCTCCTTTTTATACCGAAAATGTTACTTCAGGTGATTTACAACGAGATCAGGCAAGACAAAATGAATTTCTACCTTTTAGTGAACTTTTAGAAGGGGTTTCAGTACTAATTTCTGAAAAAGGAATTTTTAGCACGATAATACCTTTTAAGGAAAAAGATGATTTCATACGAATGGCAGCATCCTATGATTTATTTCCTAATCGTTGTTTGCACGTAAAAGGTAACCCTGCTGCCGAAGTAAAAAGGGTGTTGATAGAGTTTAGTAAGCAAGAAAAAACATGCGAAGTGCTAGATTTAACCATTGAAAAAGAGAGACATATGTATACAAAGGACTACATTAATCTCACAAAAGATTATTATTTAAAAATGTAACTATATGGTTGCATAATGTTATATTTCTTTAATTATCTTTGATAAAAGCAATGTTATGAGACCTGATTTATTTGAAGCACCAGACTATTATAATTTAGATGATTTATTTTCTGAAGAACATTTATTGGTACGTGATGCAGCGCGCCAATGGGTAAAAAGAGATGTGTCACCTATAATTGAGGAATATGCACAAAAAGCAGAATTTCCAAAACAGATTATTAGTGGTCTTGCAGAAATTGGTGCCTTCGGGCCATATATCCCTGAAGAGTACGGTGGTGCTGGTTTAGATCAGATTAGTTACGGACTCATCATGCAAGAAATTGAAAGGGGAGATAGTGGTGTGCGGTCAACAGCATCAGTGCAATCTTCTTTGGTCATGTACCCTATATTTACCTATGGTACTGAAGAGCAACGCAAAAAATATTTACCAAAATTAGCTACAGGAGAATGGATGGGGTCGTTCGGATTAACGGAGCCTAGCCATGGCTCTAACCCAAGCGGCATGGAAACCAAATACAAAGATATGGGTGATCATTATCTTTTAAACGGAGCCAAATTGTGGATATCAAATTCACCATTCTGTGATATTGCTGTGGTATGGGCAAAGAATGAAGAAGGTCGTATACACGGTCTTATTGTTGAACGTGGTATGGAAGGTTTCACAACTCCTGAAACACATAATAAATGGTCGTTAAGAGCTTCGGCAACTGGAGAATTGATATTCGATAACGTTAAAGTTCCTAAAGAAAATCTATTACCTAATAAATCTGGTTTAGGTGCACCATTAGGCTGTTTAGATTCTGCCAGATATGGAATTTCATGGGGAGCAATCGGTGCTGCTATGGATTGTTATGATACTGCCTTGCGATATGCAAAAGAGAGAGTTCAATTTGGAAAACCAATTGCAGCAACTCAATTACAACAAAAGAAATTAGCCGAAATGATTACCGAAATTACAAAGGCACAATTATTGGCTTTTCGTTTGGGACAACTAAAAAATCAAGGGAAGGCAACAACTGCACAGATTTCAATGGCTAAAAGAAATAATGTTGAGATGGCCATAAATATTGCGCGTGAAGCACGACAAGTTTTAGGTGCCATGGGTATAACTGGTGAGTATAGCATTATGAGACACATGATGAATCTAGAAAGTGTGATCACTTATGAGGGTACTCATGATATTCATTTATTGATTACTGGTGCTGATATTACAGGTATGCCAGCATTTCAATAAGATAACATTTTACTTCATTAGCCATAACACGCATTGATAAATCTCAATCTATCTTTGAGTCGCACGAGTAAGATGTGTGCATGTTTATGATATAACTTAGCCGATGGGAACATCGGTTTTTTAGCGTTATGGTTTAAAATGAGTATATATTTAACAACCGAAAATGTAAAGTATTATAGACGATTATTTCTTTACCAATCTCACCTTTATTGATTTACTTATTGGAGTCTTACTGCGTTCTGCAAAGTGATTATAAGGTACCAATACGTTTGTTTCAGGAAAGTATGAAGCCAAATTGCCCGATGGTATATTATAAGGTACGACTTTGAAATTATGGGCTACCCTTAACGTAGTGTCATATGTGCTTGTAATATCAACAATGTCTAATTTTTTAAGCCCTACCGCTTTCATGTCATTACTATTCATGAAAATCACCCTTCTGGCATTGTACACGCCACGGTATCGATCATCTAAGCCGTAAATTGTGGTGTTGAACTGGTCGTGAGAACGTATGGTCATTAACATGTATTCATCTTTTGCCAATTCGTGAAGTGGTAATTTGTTGATAGATATCTGAGCCTTTCCATTAGGTAGCATGCTGAAATCTAAATCACGTACATTATTGGGTAAGTAGTACCCTGCACCTTCGGAGCGTTCTTTGGTTTTATTAAACCCTTTTGCTACTTGGTCTATTTGTGTTCTAATTAGTTCGTAGTCATCACCTAAAGATTTCCAATTCATAGCGTGGTTCTCGCCAAAGAAAGCATGACCTATATTGGCTATAATTTCTGGTTCACTCATGATTGTGTCTGAAGCAGGCTTTAAAATACCTTTAGATTTTTTCACCCTTCCCATGCTATTTTCAACAGTAAAGTGACGGGGCATACCGTTTTTCATATCTTTTTCTGACCTGCCGATCGTTGGTAGAATCAATGCAGTTTTACCGGTAATTAAATGTGTTCGGTTCAATTTGGTGCTAATTTGTATGGTAAGGTCACAGTTTTGTATACCCTTGGCGGTGTATTCCGTATCTGAAGCAGCCATTACAAAATTACCGCCGAGGCACATAAAAACTTTAGCCTTTCCATCATGCATAGCTTTCATAGAACCAACAACATCTACTCCTTCATGATTAGGTGGGGTAAAGCCTAAATGTTTTTTAATACGTTCGTTCATTTCTTTGTCAACGAAATGCTGAATTCCAACACTTCGGTCGCCTTGTACGTTACTGTGCCCGCGAACGGGGCAAGTGCCTGCATTTGGTTTGCCGATAGCACCTTTTAATAGCAGTAGATTCACGAATTCACGAATGTTTTCGACTCCGTTTTTATGCTGGGTAAGACCCATGGCCCAACAGACGATGATTTTAGATTTATTGGCTAAAAGAGCAACGGTTTCATCTATTTTATCTTCAGATACTCCGGTTAGCTTTATGAGTTCTTCAGATGTATAGGTGTCTAAATCAGAAATAAGCGCATCGTAACCGTCGGTGTATTTTTGAATGAAATCATGGTCAAAAACATTTTTATGTTTTTGGTCTAAGACTGCTAGTTTCTTTAATATCAATTTTATAAGTGGAATATCTTGATTGATGTTAACAGGTAGATGAATATCTGCCATGTCTTCTCCACCACCAATCCAACCCTTTATATTTTGAGGGTTTTTAAAATTAACTAATCCTGATTCCTCAAGTGGATTTATGCTAATAACCCTGCCGCCATTCTGTTTGCACTTCTCTAAAGCAGAAAGCATTCTAGGATGGTTTGTGCCTGGGTTTTGACCCGCAATAAGTATTACTTCAGCTTCGTAAAGATCTTCCAACGTCGTTGAGCCTTTACCAATACCTAATGTTTCGCCAAGTGCGACACCACTACTTTCATGGCACATATTTGAGCAATCGGGTAAATTATTGGTTCCTAGTGCACGGGCGAACATTCCATATAAAAATGCAGCTTCATTACTTGACCTGCCAGAGGTGTAAAAAATCGCCTCATCAGGATTATTTAATTTCTTTAATTCCGATGCAATTAATTTAAAAGATTCATCCCAAGAAATAGGCTCGTAATGAACGCTTCCGGGCTTCAGCATCATTGGTTCTATTAAACGACCAAATTTGTTCAGTTCAAAATCTGTTAATTGGGATAGTTCTTCAACGGAATTTTTTTGAAAGAAATCTGCGCCAATGTGGTTTGTAGTTGCTTCATCCCCTAAGGCTTTTGCTCCATTTTCACAATATTCTGCCACAGGTGAAGGGTGTTCTGGGTCTGGCCATGCACAACTAGGGCAGTCGAAGCCATCTTTTTGGTTCATGCTGAGTAATGTTCGCATAGAACGAAGAACGCCCATTTCCTTAAAAGTATGTTTTAATGCTTCACGCACCCCTAAATAACCTGCTGCATGGGTAACAGGTTCTTTTAATTCGATATCAAGAAAATCTTCAGACCCTCTAAAGGATACTTTTCGTTGCATTTTTGACTCCATAAACTAAACTTAGGAAATGTATTGGTAAACTTTAGACTTGTTTCTGTTAAAAAGTGTTCCTAAAAAACAACACCTTATTTGCTAAGATGAAAATCTAACTTAATTTTGGATTTGGATAATTATCCGATTGGTCTTCTATAGTATTATCTAAACAAGTGAAATCTTTTTCTAGAAGTAAGTATAATTCGTTTTCTTTGGATGTTTTCAAGACATTGTCAAAAGTGATGATGTTGTTTGCATACCAAGATTTTCCACTTGTGTCTGGCATTTCTAAAGTGATGCGGTTATTTTTAAAACTGACATTTAGGTTGTAAATATCTTTTTTTAGAACAACTCCGTAATTGAATTCTTGATTACCAAAATTAGTGCTATCATAAATCTTCCCATTTTCTGAAAGCGCTTTAACTTCTGTTTGGGTTAATCTAAACCGAATGGAATCGCCTTTTATTCGAATTTTCATAGCTATGAATTGAGTTCACAACAAAAATAGCCCATCTCACAACATAATATAAGAGGTTGACATCAATTTGTTTCTAATAGTTAACCTTCCTCGTATGTTTACTATGTAATAAAAAACGAATTAAAATTTTTTCATTTTCATATAGTGTTCTCGTAAAAGAGTCCAATCTTTTGAGATTGGACTCTTTTTAGTTTATCCCATTTTAGGCCAAAAATAAACCCCATTAGAACAACTGTTCTAATGGGGTTTATTATTATAATTTAAAGAAGTTCACCAAAGAGGGGCAGGGTATTTTCCTGAATCTGATTTTTCCTTTAGGCTATTCATTGCTTTTTCTTTATCACTTGCATAAGTAACGCCGAACCAATCTCCGCCAGAAGGTATACATTTTACTTCTATCTCATTTGCTTGTAGCATCTCTTGTAACATTAATGGGATATACAGTTCACTGTTCGCAATACGATCATCGTCATTTAAAAATAATCTGAATTCAGATTCAATTTTATCGAAAATGGAAGGTCTACAAACCCAAAAGTTCATACTAGCCTGCTCATCTCCTGTGAAAGCTAAATTTGTATCCTCATCAACAATTTTATCTTCTTTCTTTATTAATTTAAGTCGTTCTTGAACAGAAACTAAATTATCACCTTTAACTTCACAAACACCTCTAGAAACAGTGCCGTATTCAGATAATGTGTCTTTTAAAGTATATCCTAATAGTGCATATGCATTATCATCCGATTTTATAAAATCAGCAGCTCTCTTATAGGCAGATTGACCATAAAAATCATCCGCATTTATAACTACAAACGGACCATCGATAACATTTCTTGCAGTCCAAACTGCATGTGCTGTACCCCATGGTTTTTTACGCTCACCTGTAAATGTAACTCCGTCAGGTAAATCAGTAAGTTCTTGTGCAAGCACATCTAGTTTTAAAGTTTTTGGTAATCGTTTTGAAAGGTGCTCTTCTAAAAAGGAAACATTTTCTTTTTTCGTGATAACTACGATTTGTTCAAAATTGTTCTGTATGGCATCATAAATAGCGAATTCCATTAAAAATTCACCGTTTGGGCCTAAATCATCGAATTGTTTAAGTTTTCCATATCTACTGCCGCTACCAGCAGCCATTAAAAGTAATGTCATGATTTTTGTGTTTAAAAGGTCAAAAGTATGAAATGCTATGATAAATCATCTGCCAAATTAGATGTATCACCATTTAAATTGATGATTAGTTAATATTAGTCAAGTAGTTTTTATAAATTCAAAGCTTATAACTTTTTGAATATGAGTTCTAGAAGAAATTTTATTAGGAATGCATCAATTGCAAGTATGGGATTAGTAGCTGTACCAGGGTTCGCCCGAAATAGTTTTAGTGCTGCAGATAAATTAAATGTTGGATTGATTGGAGTCGGTTTAAGAGGCACCAATCATCTGCAAAACCTTTTATTAAGGAAAGATGTGAACGTTACTGCGATTTGCGACGTTGACCAAGAACGCATTGCTATAGCTAAAAAGCATATTGCAGAGGCAAAAGGGAAAGCTCCAAAAGTTTTCGGCTCAAATGATATGGATTATAAAAATCTTTTGGCCTTGGCAGATGTTGATGCGGTAGTAATTGCCACACCGTGGCTTTGGCATACCCGTATGACTGTAGATGCTATGGAGGCGGGAAAATATGCTGGGGTAGAAGTGTCAGCTTCAAATACCTTAGAAGAATGTTGGGATTTGGTCAATACCCATGAGCGTACTGGTACGCATATGATGATATTAGAAAACGTTAACTATCGTAGAGATATTTTGGCTGTACTCAATATGGTGAAACAAAATATTTTTGGTGAGTTAGTCCATTTTAGATGCGGCTATCAACATGATTTAAGACATGTTAAGTTTAATGACGGAAAAACAGCCTATGGTAAAGGAGTTGAATTTGGAGAGAAAGGTATTTCTGAGTCTAAATGGCGTACCGAACATTCGGTGAAACGTAATGCAGATGTCTACCCAACTCATGGTCTAGGGCCTATCGCTATAATGGCAGATGTTAATAGAGGAAATCGATTTGTATCAATGACTTCCCACGCCACAAAAGGTATAGGATTGCATAATTATATTGTAAAGGAAGGCGGTGAAACTCACCCAAATGCAAAAGTAAAGTTTAAGCAAGGCGATGTCATTACCTCTACCATAAATACAGCTAATGGCGAAACTATTATTATCACCCACGATTGTAATTTACCCAGACCTTACTCTTTAGGGTTTAGGGTTCAAGGCGCTAATGGCCTTTGGGAAGTGGACGGAGGTAGAATTTATGTTGAAGGAGAATCTGAACCTCACACTTGGAGTGAAGCTCAACCATGGTTAGAAAAATATGATCATCCACTTTGGAAAAAGTATGGTGAATATGCTTTAGATGCTGGTCATGGTGGAATGGACTTTTTTGTAATGAATTCATTTATTGAATCTGCAAAACAAAATATTGCACCTCCTTTAGATGCTTATGATGCTGCAGCTTGGAGTGCTGTTACACCACTTTCTGAGGTGTCTATAGCAAATAATGGAGAGCCTCAAGATTTTCCTGATTTTACAAGAGGTCTTTGGATGAATAGGAAACCGTATAATTGGATGAAAGAAAATTACTAAAAATTATTTTTCGTGACCGTTAAATTATTATAATCTTAGTTTAACAATAATATATTAATAATTTAATATTTTATTGTATCTATTATTAGGATATCTTTAATATCTTTAAAAACATCAGCCATTTGATATATAATAGAAGTATCACCTCTATTAATAAAACTATCAGGCATTTTAGTTCCTTTATCTTTTTTAAGTGCTTCTACATATTTATTATAATTATCAACTGTACGATTAATAACATTAGCAAAATTAATAAGATTATTAGCCATAGCAACACGACCAATCTTAGCAATAGCTAAATTAAAACTAGCTTGATTAATATCTGGAAATATTTCTTTAAAAGCATCATATAAATAAAGATTAGCATGAGGAGTATTTTTATATCTATCATATATACGAAACTTTTCACGAGCAGTAGGAACACGATTAGTAATAATATTATTCTTAACATTATTATAAAAAGTATTCTGTAAAATAGTACGAGAATCAGTATTAGGATTAGTTACACGAGCACGAACATAACTATTACCATTAGAATCAGTTTGAATATAAGTTTCAATTTTAGATATAATAGGTTTATTAAACACCATCATATACTTATTAGCAAATACTTTATTTTTGCTAAGTAA
>RCMY010003912.1_pt1 | contig 23272 bp, 23 predicted proteins | sample 2041341 | NCBI WGS metagenome assembly RCMY01 (sample SAMN09708234, study PRJNA481090) | Marine sediment metagenome, whole genome shotgun sequencing project.
ATTTCAACGCGGCGCTTGCCCTGACCGGTTAATACGTTGACCGGGTTCTTGAACAACACAGAATTCGGCACCAGCACCAACTCACCGGAGGTCAGCCTGAGCTTGGTCATACGAATAGTGACTTCTTCTACCTTGCCTAAAATGCCCTGACATTCAATAAAGTCGCCGCTCTCGAATGGAAAGCGCCACAGCAGCAATATACCGGCGAAGAAATTTTCGAAAATATCCTGAAAGGCGAAGCCTATGGCAACCGACAGCAGGCCAAGACCGCCTAATGCGGTGGTTGGCGTCAGCCCGGGAAACCAGAACAAGGCGGCGAGTAGCAGCCCGGCGCACCACACCAAAATAGTGACGAGCCGCTCAACCAACTCCTGCAGCGACAAACGCATGCTGCTGCGCCGCAGAGTTTTACGCGCAGCGCGCCGCAGTGCCGCTGCTACCAGCCATGCAAGCAGCAGTACGAGTACGCCGGCTATTAAATAGGGGGTGTGCTCGACGAAAGAATCCCAAATCCCAAGCAGCGTTTTTTGTAGCGACGCGATCACATCTGCCATCGACTGCGGCGCGTCAATCGCAAACTCTGGATCAGCCGCTGCGCCGGCACCCCCTGCATCTGTCGCCTGGGCACCAGACGCGGGTAAGAAAAGTACATTCATTAACGACATTAGCGTTCCGTATTATTAATTCAGACTTGTTAGCAAATCGCTTGCATCCGAATGGCACGCATGTTGCTTTAACCTCCCTGTCGGTGCAACAAAATATTAGCGCACCCCTTATGCAAAAACTAACGTAACAGCGAGGCAAACATGGTTAAGGCTAACTCCGATGGAACCTATACCTGCGGGCACGAAGGCTGCCATTGCACTGTGGCAGATGACGAAAACCATTTAAAACACGACGGCAAAATCTTCTGTAGCGAGGAGTGCCGTGACGGCAAGGGTTGCAATCATCCAGACTGTAACTGTGGCAGCAGCGACTGACCGCACTAAGGGCACCTCAATTAACGCTATCCAACCACATTAGCAGGAGCTTGAAATGACTGACGAAGTTGATGAAAAAGCCATGCACCAAAAATGCGCCCGTGACCGCTGCCATTGCGTGCCGACCAGCGAAGGTGCCGTTGCCGACGGCAAATCAGTTTACTGTTCGCGAGGCTGCATGGAAGGCACAGGCTGTACGCACGAAGAGTGTAACTGCGCGACTGAGACCTAGTGTAGTGTTCGGTATAAATGGCTGAAACAAAACGGGCAAGCCGCGCACCAGAGTACATTTGTTGGGCTCTGGCAATGCTGTGCATTATGCCGCTGGCAGCAGCTGTGGGGTCGCGCATGCTGTACGCCAACGCCGCCGACCACATCGAGATTGGGCTCGCAGCTGACGCCGATGAACGTGAATTGCCCGGTTTAAAGGCAGCTTCTGCAAGCGATGCTAAAGCGACCGATGCCACGGCGGCCGATGCCACGGCGGCTATAGAACCGGACCAGTCGCTATGGGCGCGGGGGCGGCGCGCAGCGTTTAAACGTTTTACCGAAAGCGGCGGACTTGCCATTGCAGCCGTACTGCGGATTCCGCAGCTGGAGACGACTATTCCGGTGTTTAAAGGCACCACTGAAACGGCAATGACGCTGGGGGCGGGCCATTTGAGCGACACGGCGGCATTGACCGGTGACGGCAATATTGCGCTCTCCTCTCATCGTGACGGTGCCTTTAGAATTTTGAAGGATGTCAACAAAGGCGATGCCATCACGCTGGACACCAGTGCCGGCGTTAGAACGTTCATTGTTAAAAAGCTGCTTATTGTTGAGCCCAGCGAGGTTAGCGTGCTGGCCCCCACATCCACCACCACATTGACATTGATTACCTGTCATCCTTTTTACTTTGTCGGTAATGCACCGCGTCGTTATATCGTGCAGGCAGAGTTGACGAATGCCAACACGGCGACGCTGACGCGCGACATATGATCTATTACTCACAATAACCTTATCTGGAGTTACACCATGCACTCAACTGTCGATTTAGAATTAATCAAAAGTTTAATGGCGGCAGGCGGCGACTGCCTGATATCGATTTACATCCCGACCGTGGAGGCTGGTCGCGATACTGACAAGAACCGCATCTATTTCAAGAATCAGCTCAAAGCGCTACAGCCCCAACTCGACCCGGATATGCAAGAGTCACTTGGTGACCACTGGCAGCGCCTGCAAAAACTGGAAGACGACCGCGAGCTTTGGCAACACACCGGCGTCGGTATGGCGTGGTTTGTTAGCGCTGCAGGTTTTACCCAAATAAGTTTGCCGAATGAACCGCTTGAACACGCCAGTGTTGCTGATCGGTTTTTTGTACGGCCTCTGTTTGCGGCACTAGAGCACAACCAGGCTTATTGGCTGTTGGGGCTTTCCCAAAACCAGGTGACACTGTATGCGGGCGACGGCTACGCACTGCAGGAGTTTTCGCTGCCAGAAGATATACCCCGCTCGATGACCGAAGCGCTGGGCGAGTATGACGTTGACGCCACACAACAGTCTCATTCTCAAGGTGCGCCGCCGCCGGCCGGATTAGGCAAGTCCAGTGGTGGCCCCATGTTTCATGATCAGGATGAAGGCGGCCACAGCAAAGAGCGAGTTCAGAAATTTCTATCGGTGGTGGCAAGCGCGCTGCAAGACGCCGATGTCATAGATAACAAACCGCTGGTGCTGGCCGGCGTCGCCTACGCAACCGATATGTTCGCTGAGCTGGTAGGCAGCAGGTTTAATATTATCGCGCGCATCAACGGCAACGTGGACGACCAGTCCACCGCCGAATTACATGCCGCCTGCTGGCCAGTGCTGACGGCCCATGCGCAGCAACAGGTTAGCAGCGCACTGGATCAGCTGCGAGAAACCGACCCCGCGAAAGTTGCCAATACGCTTGAAGCGGCTGCCACGGCGGCACTGCAGGGCAAGGTTGAGCACCTGTTTTATGTGCCGCGCACTGACGTTGCAGGTGAGATAGACGAACAAACTCAAACGGTGCGACGCCATCAAATAGACGCCGGGCAAAACGGGCAAGACAGCGTCGATCTTGTGGATTTTGCACTGCAACAGACTATCTCAAACGGCGGGCGAGTTCATGCCGTGACCAGTGAGCAGCTAGAGCAAACCGATGACCAACCCGTGGCGGCCCTGTTGCGCTACTAGCCGGGACACCAGCTCGGTGCGGCTGCTTGTGGTACGTTTTTTGCTCTGATGAGAGTTAGTGCACCCCGCAGCAAACGTTGCTGCTGCACTAAACCAACTAAAAGTGACACCCATTGGGAGAATAGAATGAAAGCACTGATAACGACTGTAGCATTACTACTGGCCTGGTCGGCCCCCACGTTCGCGCTTGAGGATGATCAAGTCCGGGCTGAGATCGTAGAAGTGATGGCCGATGCCGAGGAGATCAAGGTCAAGATCACCGAAGCTGGTGACGATATGCAATCGCGTGTTGGCGATGAGGAAACATTTGCCGTACCAGCCAGCACACCGATTGAATATGACTTGGAAGGCAGTGTCTACGAACCTTTTTTACTGGGTACTGACATCGAGCTAACGGACTTGTCTGCCGGTGACGAAGTGATACTCAACTTTGAAAGGATTGGCGAGCAGCAACAGGCGAACAACGTGCGTAACACGCGCACCAGCAACACTGATATGCAGGACCGGGCGAAACAACAGACTGTTGCTTCGGCCTCGGAAGAGTCATCAGAGTTTGCAGCAATGGAAGACCGCGACATGCTGCCGGAAACTGCGTCGTTGTTACCTCTGTTTGCCGGAGTGGGCCTGCTGTTTGTAGGTGCGGGCGCACTGCTGCGTCGTAATCGCCGCTCATAGACGCTGTCAGGTAAGGCTGCTGTCTTATCTGGTTGTGAATCAGCGCGTTGCTACCCTCCGGTGAGGTTAGCAGCGCGGCTCGGTCGAATGCTGATACCACTATTTTAAAACTACGGCGCAGATCTCACTCCTCAACGAGGCGATCAGCGTCAAACAAACAACAACATACCTGCCCATGCTTATAACCCAACTTCCGCAGCCTACCGCCGCTCAACTAGCGATTTATATTGAGGCGCACGAAGAGGCTATATTCGAACGTTGGTGCAGCGATGTTAGACATGATAAATATATCCCGTCATCCGCCACGATAGATGCACAGACGCTGCGCGATCATTTGCCGCAAATGATCGGTGAGCTGTGCGACTTCCTGCGCCAGGACCAGCAACAGCAGGCGCTGGAAAAAATAGCCGATTGCACCGAAATTCACGGCCGCCAGCGTTGGCTGCAAGGCTTTTCGTTAAGCGAGGTATTATTGGAGGTCGATCGATTTCGCGAGATTCTGCTAATCGATATTTTACGGGAATTTGCGGCAGCCACTGCAGATACGCGACCTGAGTCTATGCGCCAGATTGCAAATGCTTTGTTTGTCTTCACGCGCGAGTTGATCGTCAACTCGGCGGTGGAACACACTGAGTTCAGCGAGTCGCAGTTAACCGATCTTAATCTGCAGCTGTCAGTGGCTAATGCAAAACTTACGGCCGTTAATCAAGCGCTGCGTGAGAAAGAGGCAAAGGTTCGTCAGCTGAGCTTTAAAGACCCGCTGACAAACATCGCCAACCGGCGCTACCTCGACACCCGGCTGACCGGTGAAATTACTCGCTGCAGTCGTTACGGACAGCCGTTTACCGTCGTTCTACTTGACCTTGATCACTTCAAGAAAATCAACGACACGCATGGCCATGAGGTGGGGGACGACGTTTTGATAGAGGTGGCCAAGCAGCTGCTAAGACACACGCGCTCGGCAGATATCGTTGGCCGGTATGGGGGCGAAGAGTTTTTGCTGTTATTGCCTAACACATCAGTAAAAACTGCTAAACAGCTGGTCGAACGCATAATCGCGGCGTTATCGCGCCGCCTCATTCAGCCATTGACGCAAGCGGTCACCGCCAGTTTCGGTATCGCGCAGTGGCATACCGGCGAGGATAAGCACGCCCTCGTCGCGCGAGCGGACAAGGCTATGTATCGAGCCAAAGACAATGGCCGAAATCGCTTTGAAGTGGCGGTGACTGGTGAAGACGCTGCAATCGCCGCTACGTAATGAGCCGATCAAGCATAACCCAAACTAGCTGTCAAACAACGCGTCATGCGACTAACCGGTAATTTCTACAATAGAAATCGGTAGAAGTTACCGATGCACAGGCTTGGCAGGCTACTCGTAATATCGTACGACGGAGGTGACATCGAAGGTTTCTGGATCGATCATTCAAACGCTGCTGCGACGCTAGCGGCAAAACTGGAGCGCGGCGCTATGACTCGGAAGGAGGCAGGCTCGCTTAGGCATTTCTTGCAGAACGGTTATGTCATTTTGCCCAACGCCATAACGCCTGATCACGCCGATACATTGGTGAAAGAAATCGCCAGCACGACAAAGTCTCCCGAGCATTACGTTACGCGCACGCGGCGTAAAGCAGATTGCCACATTACTCCGCAACGTGAGTCGGATAAACAATTCCAGCTTATCGATTTTCACGTCAATTCAGCACTGGCTAGAACTGCGATGTTCACCCCCCTCATCCAGCGGTTCTTGACGCTATTGTTTGAGGAGCCTTTATTAGCCTTTCAATCGTTGACATCTAAATACGGATCGCAGCAAGGTATTCATCAAGACCGGGCCTACGTTGTAGTCAGTGAACCGATGAAATTCGCCGCATCGTGGATCGCTCTGGAGGATGTTACGCCGGGCAGCGGCGAACCTATTTACTATCCTGGCAGTCAGCGTTTGCCGCAATATTTGTTTAGCGGCCAGCACAAAAGCTGGGTACCGCAACGCGATGGTCAGGACAGCAACCGACAATTCACCTACCATCTCGAAACTCAAGCAGCGGCAGCGGGACTAGAGCGGCGCCAATTCTCGGCACGCAAGGGCGATGCTTTGATTTGGGCGGCTGACCTGGTCCACGGTGGCGCTACCATTACCAGCGACGCTACCCATCACAGTTTGACGACCCATTATTGCCCGCTTTCAGTAAAACCAAGCTACGCCGATTGCATTCCGCAGTTCACGCTGAAGCCACACAATCACGACGGTTACTATTCGTCGCGGCATTACGATTTTGGGCAATACGCTGCAAAGTCTACAGCCTACTCGCCAGCATCGCAGAGAGCGGTGAATGAACGGTACACGCCGTCCTTTATCGGCACGTCGTTACAAGATGAAGGCTGCTTGTATGCCGCGAAGCAGCTGCTCGTCAGGCCCATGTTTTAAGCGCAGCCTGCGGTGTTACGGCAAGCCCCTCAATGCTTAATTATCGGCCCTGTAAGAACGAGTAAGGATAAAACATCAATCAACATAGCCGCTCGTTCGACTTAACCCCCCCAAAAATGGCCGCCTCGATGTCTGGTTCCGACTCAGTCGTTTTGTGCAACACCGAGATATCTCCGGTCGCTTCAAACACGACGGCCAGTACCTGTTCGTAGCTCCATACGTTCGCTTCGCGTAGTTTGGCATGCAGATCCTGCCGTGTGACCTTGGCATTTTGCAGGTTATCGTCGAGTATTTCCTGGCCGACCATTAGCAATATGGGGCTGTTGTCGACGATCGCCGAAAACGCGTCGTTACGCGTACGTAAATACGCGATCAGCCACTGCGCGCCGAATAATCCCGCTAGCGCCACTGCCGCCATCAGTACCGTGGGCGAAGGCGCAACGATAGAAGCGCCCAGCAACGAACCGATAGCCACCGTCATCGCGAAATCAGCCGCCGACATTTTTGAGAAGCTGCGTAAGCCGACGATACGCGTATAGAAAATAATGATGGAATAGACGCACGCTGCAGACACCAGCACCAGAATCGCCTCACCAAAACTTACCGAAAACCACTTGTCCCACATTGATTGTCTCCACTGCATTGTTGCTATTGTCGTCGCGTGGCGGTTAGTCACCTGAGGGTGCCACGCCTTAGGAGCGCAATGTGTTGCAATGTCTGCGCCAATGCTGTGATTAGGTGCCCTAAAGCGATATCAACTGATTGCGATATTGGTCGCGCGTGTCTTTCGCCGAATCGTCGACAGGCGCAGTTCACCGACAGCATGCATCGCTTGCAAAAAGTCTGGCTTAAGCAACAGACACCTATCGTGCTGCATGGCTATCTTCTGCTATGGTTCCTCTCACGTAATCACTGCAACTAACCAGGATGACCCGATGACCTCACTACCTAAAATATTACTTTTCGCTTGCTTGAGTCTGCTGCTTGGTGGTGCCATGGCCGACGAAGCGACGGTACCAGTATTCACAGCCACCTCATTGACCGGTGAGAGCGTCGACTCGGCGCTACTTACCGGTCAACCCACCCTGCTACTTATAAGCCCGAGCAGAGAGGCGGCGGCCGCCACGCGGAAATGGGGGGAGCATTTACGCGCGAACCTGAAGCTAAGTAAATTAATGGTGCGCAATATCATCTGTCTGGAGCTACCCTTCTTTCTTTCGGCAAGCGACGTTATCGGTAAGGCTAAAGAAAAAGTCCCTAAGCAATATCATGACCAAACCTGGCTGGTAGACGGCACCGAGCTTGAGAATGCGCTGAACGTGCCAACGGGAAGCGACCAGGCTTTTGTATTTCTGCTGGGTAGCAATGGCGAAATTGTTGAACACGTCGGCGGCGACTTTAGCGACCAAAAAGTGGAGCAGATTGAAACGGCGGTGGACAAGCTGTTTGCGCAAGATCAAGGGTGAAATTGAAACAGTCGGAGACCTCAGCAGTGGCACAGCGCTACGTTGTCGGCATTATGAAGGCGGCGGTCAATACGGCGAAGGAAGCCGAGTTGGAAGCTACCGTTGAGACCTCCATCAAGGTGTTCAAGCAAACGCTTAGCGAAGAGCTGCGGATAGACGTCGCCACCTTCAGCTTCGCCGGTCCCGATCTCACCCCCGAGTCGGGAGCCTACGCCGCGCTGGATTTTCTGCGGCTGGGCCTGAGCGAAAAAATCGAGCGTAACATCGATTTCCTGCTGATCGTCACTGAAGTTGATCTGGCCGCATCGAAGCTTTCGTTCGCGCTGGCGCTGCCCAGTCAACTTACGAATATTGCCGTTATTTCTACCAAAAGACTCGCGCTGCAAGCACAGGGCGAGCAAGATTCAAGCGGCGCATCGCCTGACCGGTTGGCTGCTTTGCTGCTGTACAGCTTTGGTCGCATCGTCAATCTGTCGCGCGTGCAGAAACCCGACAACATCATGTTTGACTTCAAGAATGTGCCGGAGCTTGACCACATGGTCGACTTCACCTCGCAGCAGCGTGCAACCGTGGTGCGCAATTTGCCCGTTGAAGCCCGCGAGCGAGTCAGCAAAAGCGACAAGGGTCAATTCAGTTTCATTCTGCGAGCGCTTGCCATTAACAGCCGCGGCATCATGACCGGCATTATGCGCGCCAATCCGTTTAGCCTGGTCGCGCAACTGCCAACCATGGCGACGGCGGCCATGTCGGTATTGATCTTTCTGTTCTTCACACCGGATATGTGGGATGTCGCCAGCACCGTTGAAATGTATCAGCTAATGATCTTCTCGCTGCTGGCAAATATTGGCGCGACTTTGGCGCTGTATAAGACCTTTGCGTTTGGGCCAATTCTCAGTCGCGATCGCGTGGTGTCGGAATCTGCCGTGGTGACCGAAGCGGTGGCAATCGCCAGTCTGTTTCTAACCATGTTGATCGTCAACCTGGGGTTTATTGTGCTGGTATATCTCGCAATCATCAGCATTTTCCCAGACCGGCTGATGGAGACCTGGACTACGGTACGACCGGCGACGGGAATGCTGGCGCATGTGAAACTGAGCCTGCTGATTGGCGGGCTGGCGTTGCTGGCTGGTTCGCTGGGTGGTCGCGCCGATAGCAAGGATTTGATTCGCGCCGTGCTGTTTACCAAGGAGGAGTCGTGATCAGCAGCATGCGACGCACCTTCCCTGCTGATTGATTCAATCTTCTTCGAGGCCAGTGAGCAGAACAAGCGCCAGCCGGACATTTTTCCGTTGCCGCATTGCAGCAGCAAAAGTTGAGTTACAATTGCCACAATCGTTACGTAGCGACTAACAAAAAGCGGTGGGGATGAGCGCGAGATGAACACAATCAGCAAGTCGAAAGCCAAACTGGACGAGGCCGTTGCGCATGTGAGTGATCAGGTCGGGTACAAACCGTCCTATTTCGTGTTGATGGCACTGGCTGGCGTGCTGTCAGCCGTGGCGCTGCTCACCAACTCAATACCGATTCTCATTGGGTCGATGGTAGTCGCGCCCGCCCTCCCCCCTTTCGCTCTTATCGCTTTTGCGCTGGTCAGCGGGCGGTTACAACTGGCCCAACGTGGTCTGTGGGTGGGCCTGCTTGGGCTTGTCGTGGCACTGGCCGGGGCAATTCTGACGACCTGGCTGCTGGACGTCACTGACGTTATTCCAAAAGAAACGCAACTGCTAGACAAACCACTGCTGGACGAGCGCGTACGCTGGGGCTGGTACAACGCCATAGCGGGGCTGGCGGCAGGCATTGCCGGCACCATGGCGCTGGTGGATCAGAAGATCGATACGCTGGTCGGCGTGGTCGCATCACTCGCGCTGGTACCCGTGGTTGGGGCGATCGGCATCGCGCTGTTGTCCAGTGATATGAACCGTAGCATTGGTGGTCTCATTCTATTAAGCATCAACGTTGCGCTCATCGTGGTTGCCGGGGTGCTCACCCTGCTAGTGATGAGAGTGGCACATAAATGACCATTGCAACCCTCTTCGCTGCGGCGGCGAGCGCGCAGCCTGCCGAGGCGGCACCCTTGCTGCCGATGATTCTCATCGGCCTGGTGCTGGTCGCTACCTTTGCGCTGATCGCCTTTGAAGTAATGCACAAAACCCTGGCCGCCGTGCTCGGTGCCGTCATTGCCGTCGCCTTGGCGCTGATGCTGAATGTGTATGGCGGTGAGCGCCCGTATCTGCGCGTACACGATTTTATTCACCACGACCTGGGGGTGATCGGCGTGATTGTCGGCACCTCGATAGTGGTGGCCATTGCTGCCGACTCAGGCCTGTTTCATTTTCTGGCAGTGCGTATCGTCAAGCTCACACGCGGCGATCCGCGCAGGCTGCTGCCTGCCATTATGGCGGTGACCGTGGGTTTTGTGACGTTTTTAACCATCGCCCCCGGCGTGCTGATTATGGTGTCGCTGGTGCTGGTGATTACCAAGGCGCTGGACGACGATCCGCGGCCCTACATTATGGCCGTTGCTATCGGCGCTAACTCCGGCGCGCTAATGACCTTTGCCTCCGGCATCCCGACACTGATGATCGGCACCTCGGCAGAGATTCCCTACGTGCATTTCCTGATAGTGTCAGCACCGCTGGCGCTGTTATCCGCGCTGCTGGCGTTCTTCGTGATCCGGTTTTTCTATCGCCATACGCTGGCCACTGACGGTGAGGGAATATTGGCCGAAAGAGCGGCCAAGGTGCAGGCGTTTGACGAGTGGGCGCTGGTGAAAGATCGCTCGCTGTTTTACCGGGCGGCCATTATCCTCGGCCTGACTATTATCGGCTTCGCCTTTGCACAAACGTTAGGCGTGGGGCTTGACTACATCGCTTTTTGTGGCGGCATTGCCGCGCTGCTATTTTCCGGCTTCCCACCGGAACAGGCCATCGGCAAGGTCAAGTGGCCCATCATTCTGTTCTTCATCGGCCTGTTCGTATTGATCGGCACAGTGCAGGATACCGGTTTGCTGACCGTACTCGCTGGTGGCATATATGCGCTCGCCGATGGCGAGCTAAATATCGTGATTGCCATACTCACCCCCTTCGTCTTCATCACCGCCGGCATAGTCGACAATATTCCGGTGGCAGCCACTATGATTCCCGTGGTCAAGACCATGATAGGCAGCGGCATGGAGGCAGAACCGCTGTGGTGGACCTTAATCGCTGCCTGCAATCTGGGCGGTAATCCGACCCCGGTAGGGTCTATCGCCGCCGTGATCGCGCTGCACGCGCTGGAACACGAAAGGGGTATTCGTATTGGCTGGGGTGAGTATCTACGCGTCGGTGGCACGGTAACGCTGTTGCAAATTTTTCTGGTACTGGCGTATATATATGCTTTTCAAGCGTTCGATTTGTTTCCAAAGTTATAACCGGGAAGCCAAGCATGGCCGATAATATGAACCGCAGTGACGCTGAACTCAGAGCGTCGATGAATGACTTCGAAGCAGCCCTCACGGCCAAGCGGGTCGGCCTCGTGCCGCCGCCACTTGAGTCGATGCTGGTTGTTATCGACGAGTCAAATCAAACCGACATGGCGCTGGGTCTGGCGCGCGAACTGGCCGGCACTACTACCGGAGCCATAGTGCATGTCGGCTTCGCTTATCGTGGTGCGACCCTGACAGTCCACGAGGATTTTGCTGCCGACCGGGTGGCGGCGCTAGTGGCACAAGGGGTGGACGCCCGCCAGGTAGCACGGCAACATCCCGAGCAGCCGCCCTACGCGCAAATCATTGCCATGGCGGAGAGACTTGCTGCCGATTTGCTAATTGTACCCGCGCCCTACCTCGACGATTTTGACGAGCTGGGCAGCGATAGCATCGGCGTCAACCTCGATAAATTAATGACCCAGCCGCGACCACTGCTGGTGGTTCGAGAGCCGCGTGTCAATCCGGCGGATAGCCTCAAACCGGTGCTGCTGGCTCTGTCGGTGCATGTGCAGGAAAACCCGCAGGCGGCAGCCTGGGCACTACGTGTCATCGGCTCTGGCGGCACCATTCGGCTGGTAGCTGTGGTACACGACGACGTGCTTGAGGCCGCCGCCGATCTACTTGGTGAACACGATGCTGCAGAATTGGATCTGGACCGCCTGGCGGGACTGGGCCGCCCGGAAACTGCCGGGCTCATCGCCGAAATACAGGAACTGGCTAAACAGCGAGGCCTGGGCTGCCGGGTCAGCGTACGCCACGGCGACCTGGTAGACCGGGTGATTGAACTGGCAGAAGAAGGCCAGCGCCTGATTGTGACCGGCTGCGATAACGATGCCAGCAGCAGTTCCTATCGTAGCGTGCAGGCAATTATTCGCCGTGCTACTGATCCGGTGCTGGTGATTTGATGGCGAGGCTCGTATTCGCCTAAGTGGTGTGTTGCTGCACTGTCGGGTGAACGGGTTTGAATATTTCAGGTCAGCGAAATCGCTACACAACACCACCCTTATACAGAGCTTGCAGTCGAAGTTTGCCTCAATGTTTGAGACTATAAGCGCTCGCTTAACTCACTACATTGGCCAGCGGTACAACTCATGGGCAAAGAAATAGATCGCATAGATTTTTCCGACCAGGATTATAAAAAGTTTGCCGCCAAGCTGCGGCGTAACTTATCCGCTGTGAAGAAAGTCCTGGCGCGGCCCGGGTTCGGAGTCGGTGACCGCTCGGTTGGTGCGGAACTTGAGCTCTACATCATTGATGCCAAAGGCATGCCTGTGCCGATCAATCAACAGCTGCTGGACGACGCGTCGGACAAACGCCTGACACTGGAGCTGAATCGCTACAATCTGGAAGCGAATCTCACGCCGCAGCGGCTCGACGCGTCACCGTTCACACGCATGGAAGAAGAGATGGAGGCCATGCTGGCCACGCTTAATGGTTTAGCAGCAGAGTATGAGGCGCGTGTTCTACCTATAGGTATTCTGCCGACCCTGAAACCCCGCCATTTCAGCCGCGACATGATGACCCCTGGCAAGCGCTATGAAATGTTGACTACCGAGCTGCGTAAACGCCGCAAAGATAAGTTTCATATTCGACTCAAGGGCGAGGAGTCGCTGTCGATCAAGACCGATCTGGTTACCTGCGAAGGGGCAAACACGTCGCTGCAAATTCATTACCGTTCCAGCCCCGAGCGCTTTGTAAATCTCTACAATGCGTTTCAGCTAATCACCCCGCTGTTGATTGGCATCGGCTGCAATTCGCCATTTTTTCTAGGCCGGCGCTTATGGCACGAAACGCGCATCCCATTGTTCAAGCAGTCTATCGACGGTCGCGACAACTGCATTTACCGGCAAGAGTCCATTTTGGCCACGGCTGGTTACGTAACAGTGCGCTGGACCTGTTTGCCGAGGCGGTTTATCTGCACGAGCCGCTGCTGCCTCTTTGTTCAGAAGAGAATCCGCACAGCATGCTCGCGCAAAATAAGCTACCGGCGTTGCATGAATTATGTTTGCACCTCGGCAGTATTTGGCCATGGAATCGCGTCGTCTACGACCCGCACGCTGAGGGCCATGTGCGTATTGAGATGCGTTCGCTGTCGGCCGGGCCAACCAGTATCGACATGGTCGCTAACGCGGCGTTCTTCATCGGCCTGGCCGAGGGTTTGTACGAGCATGTAGATGAGCTGACTCTTGCTACGCCGTATAAATATCTTGAAAAAAACCTGTACAGCGCCGCGCGGTCGGGTATACAGGCCAAGATATTATGGCCTTCTATACAACGCATGGCGTTGGAACAGCAGCCGCTGACAGCGGTGGTCGAAAGGCTATTACCGATTGCGGCACAAGGCTTGCAAGACCTGGGTATCGATGCCACTGAGCGCAACCGTTATGTACAGTGCATCAGGCAGCGCGTTGAAAGGCGTCAGAGCGGGGCCGCCTGGCAGTTGAATCAATTTACACGATTGCGCGAAAAGCACAGCAGAGACCGAGCGTTGCGGAAGATGCTGGCCCATTATGCGCGGCAGAGTGCACAGAATATTCCGGTGGCTGATTGGGGCTACAGATAAATAAACCATAAACCTGGTTTTACTAATGGCAGCGGGCAATCCGGTGCACGCAAACTTATCGCTCAGTACGTAAAACTTACCGGTTTGTGCAAGACTTGCACGCGCACCGAAAGCATAGAGAGAAACGATGAGCAAATTAAAAGTAACGTTTGCAGTACTGGCCTCCTTGCTGGTTGTTATAGCCATTCCCATTGCGGTGCTGCTGCTGGCACCCATGACATACTCGGGTCTGCTGGAGCGCGGCGTGCGCTCGGCAACAGGATTGACAGCCAATATGAGCGGGCTGGAAGTTGATCTTTTTCCACCGCGCGTCGCGGTCGATGATCTGCGCCTGAGCAATCCACGGCTTGCTAATAGCGCAGCGCTGTTAACGCTGGAAACTTTCTCTGCAACGATGAGCCCCGGCGACTGGTGGAAAGAGGCGCCGACGTGGTGGAGCGCTACGGCTGCCGGCGTGGTGGTGCGCGCCGCGCAAGATGCTGATGGGCGCAGCAACTGGGATACAACCGACGACGATCAGCAAACGCAGGACCAGCCAGACGATGCCTCAACGGCTGAAGATACGCAAAATGATGGTACGGGACCAATGTTTAGCTTCGACACGATTAAGGCCACTGATCTGCATTTTATTCGTGTGACCGATGACGACACCCATCAGCTCAATGTGGCCGAGATGGTGCTGCGTAAAGAGCAAGATGAGCGTTTGAATATTACACTGGACGCAAACTACCGCGACGAGCCGCTCAGCGCCGAGGGTACGCTGGCATTACCGCGCTCCGATCGGGCGCGAGACGTTGACTTCGAGGCCTCAATATTTGGCAACGAAATACGCATGCGAGGTCGGGTGGGCCACGACGGCCTTGTTCCTGGCGAGGTACACATCAGCGCGCAGCTCAAGGATTTATCTACGGTGAGCCAGTTACTGGATCAGGACCTCAGCAGATTCACGCCGATAACGCTCGACGGCATGCTAAACGCCCCACAGCCAGGCCGCTGGGAAATCACTGGCCAGGGCGAGCTGGGTACCAGCACGTTCGATATTGAATCCGCTGCCAACGTCAACGAAGATATGGTCGAGCTGGACAAACTCGCGCTGGAGTTCGGTGACAGCTCCCTTACCGCTAACGGCCAATTAAACAGCGCCGCCAGGTCAGCCGAGCTGAAGCTTGAGGCCGAACGTCTTAACATTGACCAACTGTTGTCTTACGCAACAACGACGGAAAAGGACGAAGAGAACCCACCCCGGTCGGATGACTTTGACCCAGGCTGGTTGGCCGCGTGGACTATCACGGTCGACGCCACGGCAGCACGTCTCGATTATCAACCGTACCGGCTGCAGGGCCTGACTGTCAGTGTCGATGACCGTAACGGCATGCTGCGTACCAAAGGCAGCCTACAAGGACTTACCGCGTCGGTGGAAAATGCTATCGAAGATAACGGATATGAAGAGGAAGACACCGAAGAACAACCTAGCGGTAAAGTCGAAGATACGCAAGACGGTGCCACCAAGTCGTCAACCGACATGGCTGCCTGGCGATTAGTAAGCCCGGTGGAGTTTAAGGCAGACTTGACTCTGGCACGCGACACCGGCGATTGGCCGCTGACGGCACAGGTGAGTACTGATGGTGCAAACGCCGAGCTTGACACGGCTTTACCCGTCCGCAGTGATACTGACTTTAACGGCAAAATCAACGCGACAATCGAAAAACTCGCTTTTGTAGAAGGTGTTAAAACCGACAGTTGGGAAAGTTTTCTGCCGTTTACGCTGGCAGTTGCAGCAGAAAGCAAGCAATCAAAGCTGACACTTAACCCCATTACCGTTGGCATCAGCGGCAATGCTATGGACGGCGAAATTAGCATTGACCGTGCACATGAGCCGCTGCAGATTACCGGCTCACTGAACTCAAAACTGCTGGACCTGAATCAATTCGCGACCACAGCGGCAGAAAATGTCGAGGGTAAGGGCGAGCAAATCGATAAAGACAGCGGTGATGTAATAGGCAACGAGCCGATTGACTGGAGCTGGCTCAACGCCGCCACGGTAGATCTCAAGCTAACGCTGGACAAGTTCAATTTCAACCAGGCCAGCATGAGTAATGTGCGAACCGACGTGAAACTGCAGAACGGTGAACTGACGGTTGACCCGCTCAAAGCGAACTTGAAGAAAGGTGGTATTCGTGGCGATTTGCGAGTTAAACAGAAAAGCGAAGGCGCGTCGCTTGACGGCAGCTTGATTGCCACCGGCCTGACACCGGCAGATCTGGGCAGGAAAAACGCCGGCCTGATCGATGGCGGCGAAACCGACGTGCTGATTAATTTGCATACTGACGGTGCCAATCCGCAAGCGCTGGCCGCCGGACTCGACGGAGAGATCGCCCTGGAAATTCAACGTGCCACTATCCGCAACAGCCTGTTTGAAATCATAGGTTCGGATATTCTCACCGAAACCTTTAACTTGATTAACCCCTTCGCCAAAGAAGATGATCGCACCGAACTGGAGTGCGCAGCGGTGTACTTCAAAGCCGAAGATGGCGTGCTAACCAGCCCGGACCAACTGGTAATAGAAACGAATAAAATGAAGATTCGCGGCGGTGGTGAGGTAGATCTCGGCGAAGAAACGCTGATGATCGACTTCGTGCCCACGCCACGGCAGGGGCTGGGAATCAGTCTCAGCAGCCTGTCCAGCGTGGTGCGTTTGGGCGGCACGCTGGGCAACCCGCAGCCGGTAGCAGACCCGAGTGGTATTCTTAAAGCAGGCGCAACTATCGGTGCTGCGGTTGCGACCGGAGGCCTGTCGTTGCTGGGCCAGGGCTTGTTCGACCGGGTACGCAGCGCCGGCACCGCCTGCGGGAAGATATTTGAGCAGGTTCCCGCTACTGATATACCGACCGCGATAGATCCACCAGCGGCTGTCGATAAGAAATAGTGGAGGAGTGGCTCACGCAGCAAGAATAAGAACGGTAGCAGACCTTGTAAATTTTACCGGACTTTGCAAATTAATCCGTTTATTTTTCGTAATCGCTTCACCTGTAGAAGGGAGCAGCCCTAGCGTATTTCAACAAACACGCCAGGCGAACGGAGCCGGTGGATTACACTTACTGTTTTCGGCTATAGCTCGCTTCTCTAACTCCAGCACGGGCGACGGCTCTGCTGGCAGCGGGTGTACTCTCTAACGGCAAAACTCTCTGCTGGCACGGCAGTTGCAAACGTTCTTTACTAGACGTGTTTTCGACAACGACGAATAGTAGCAGATGATGCACTAGCGCTGGCCAGCAGCTCTGTTGTAAACATGCTGTTAGACGGCTGCTCGTCCGTCATGCTGACAAGGCGGGCATTCTCCGGTAATTTCCAGGTAGGCTGACATTAAGCATGCTTGCTAACATGACCCGAAGGACCGGACATAAACAAAATTGGACTTCAAAAGCAAACATAGCTTGATAGTACAACCAACCAGCGCAACGCTTTCAATAGTGTTGAGTATTGCCGTTGGCGCGCAGATGCGTGACGGGACACAGCCTGCAGGTCGGCGACGGGTCTTAACACCCATAAGACCGCTATATTGACCCTTAGCGCAGAGTGTTAGTCAGGTACTTGCGCCGTGAGGGAAGGTTTCATCACCTTACTTTAGTTTTACTTATGACTAACAAGGAGAAAATCATGCACAGCCGCATCAACCGTTCGTTCGTCGTCTGCCTCGCTACCCTTGCAATAATGCGTCCGCCGACGCTGGAAGCGAGCACCTATGAAACCGAAACGAAGGACGATATTACCGTGCGCTGCGATACCGTCAGCACCCAATTTCTGCCGCAAGCTTCACTGCAGAAGTACGATATTGAAGCCCGTGATGACGAGGGCTTGCTTTCGTGCGTCGTACAACAACGCAAGAGCAACGGTAAACTCGTTAATATCCCGGCAAACATTCAAGCAACCAGGCAAAATTTCTACGGCGTCATTAAAGACATTGAGATGCGCGAGATTGCAACTAGCGGCGAACAGTTCGATGTGAGTTATATCGGCACATATAACACCGGTGCTGGTAAAGTTATGACGTTTACCGTACGGGTAGAACCTGCCGGCGATGCACACAGTCCTTTCACACTAACGCTGGAAGATCGACAGCCGCTGCGATAGTTATAGCTCGTAAGTTGAGCCTGGCTTGCGAGTTTAACCGCTGAGAGTAAGCATACGAGTTTTCCAGTGCATGCGCGGCAACGTTAATTAGCCATCGTTCAGCGATTCGCAGCAGTACTTTCGCCAGCGTAAATAGAATCGGTAAATTTTGCTGATCTGTGTAATTTTTTGCCGAAGTTTTCGCTATGCGGCGCTGTCAGCTTGCAGACAGACGACCATATACTAAGGTCTTACCAAACCCCCGCATGACTCACCCTCTCTCATTGACCTCGCTCGCGCGTGTCATCGGACACGCCAATGGAGGGTAAGCTGGATATAAATACGGATTCGACGGTTGATATTGAAGGTGTACTACACTCTGCCGAAACAGACATGCCGGCGGCTATTGACGCCGAGCTGTTGGCGGGCACGGAGATATACATACTGGCGACTGATATTAGTGTCACTAACTAATCGACAACTTAACCGGCGAATAGCCAGCATAGTGGTTGAATGGGTAGCAACTCAATGCAAATAATGAGGGATATGATATGAAGCATGACAATTGATTTGATCAGTTGGACACACCTGATGAGTGGGAACTTGAACACGACGAGCAGGACATTCGCGGCCTTCCCCTCGTTGACGCCGAGTGCCAGAAGATAGGCGTGATTACTGACTTGCTGGTTGACCGGAGCAAAGAAAAAGTAGCCGCTGTGCGACTGGAAGATGGCCGCGTGGCCGATGTAACGCCGCTGGAGTTGCACGACAACTGCGTAGTGTACGGTCGTCGTGCGGCGACCGCTGCCGCGGCGGCTGGAACCGCAGAGTCGACCGGAACTGCAGAGTCGAACTCGCACACCGACGTTGACAGCGAAGAAATTATTCCTGTTGTGGAAGAGCGAGTAGCAATAGGTAAACGCGTTGCGGACAATGGCGACAGCATCAGCGTACGAACTCGGGTGGTTGAAGATACGGTGTCTAAAGATGCCGTGGTCACCGACGAAGTCGTTGTCAGTAAAGAGATAGATGATAAAAGCGGTGTTAGTATCTTCGTGCGCAGCTAATTAATAAAGGCTCTTTACCTTGCGGCATCATGGCCGCGCGTACAAAAACCCTTGCACCGCGTCGTTAAACAGCCGTGTTGGCTGTTCGAGTATGACAAACACGCCATCGCCGGCTGCGTCGATCTGCAGTGCGGCGATGCCGTCTGCCGTCAGTTTCACTGCGGTATTATTCTCAGCCTGACAGACAAGTTCACCCGTATCGGGCGCGATGTCGACATTGCCTGATAGCGCAAAGTCGTTGCAGCTAAGCGTGGTGTTGAAACGTCCGCTGTTGACGCTCAATTGCAGATTCAACTCGTAAAAATCTTCTAACTCGGCAACGTTCTTTTGCAAATCAAAATTGAAGTAGGTGTCGCTGACGCTGTTTTTAGTAATAATCGCTGCCTGATCACTACTGGTTTGCGCTGCCAGGTTAAGCGCGCCGCTTTGGTCGAAGCGTAGCTCGAATTGCGCATCCATAGTAAGGGGGTTCGACGTACTGTCGATACTCAACGGCTGCTGTGTTTGCAAATTAGCACTCAAACTTTGCAACTGCGCCAGGCCGCCTAATTGGTTAATAAGATTCACATCGATGACGGTAACTATTAGCTCACCCAGCAGGCTAGCGGCCAACACAGATTCAAAGCAGCTAGCGTAATTAATAACAATAGAGTCGCCCGTAGTCAGTTCGCGATTGCTGTCGGCGTCGACTACTTCGGTAGTGGTTGAGCCGCCGCCAGCACAGTTAACCGTCACGGTCATTAAATCATTTTGTAGAATGAGTTCGGTGGCGTTGACCGCAACCTGACTAAGCTGCAGTATTTTCTCGCTATCAAATAATACACTGCGGACTAGTTGATCCGCCGTTTGCTCGTCTATCTGGTCACCACCGTTCGTGCCCCCAATTAAAATACCAGCGTTGCCATCACCGTCGCCGCACGCTGTAAGTAGTGCAACCAGGCATAGCGTAGCCACATTATTTTCAAACCATTTGATGTGCTGCATACGTTATTCCTACAAATCGCTTTGTCATACTATAACTGGAAACCGGCGCATTGAGACAGGATGATTCGATTATTAGTTAAACAGTTTTAAGTGCTTCACCAATGTTACAGTTGAACCGGCTTGTGCTGCGGCGGCTGAAATCTTAACCGACATACGCTGCAAATCACGATTAGTTTTTTTGTTGGTAGCGGCGATCTGTCACTTTGATAAACATGAGCTATGCCAGCAACAGCAAAACGTCTACCGGCAAAAATAGACGCCAGTCAGTCCAGACTGATTGGCACATAGCTTGCTTCACAGAGGCATAGCTACTGCCATATTAGTAGAACGGTCGCGCGATAAGCCGAGCAGACAATCAGGAAATTTTTTGGCGAAAAAGTCAACCACTGTTAGCGCTCAAGGCCAGACTAGTCTGGTATTCGCTGCTCGCCCCCGGGCGGTATGCAAGCATCTTTTTGAACTGCTGGGTTTGATGGGCCTGCTGATCCTGGTGCCGATGGGCGTATCGCTCGCCGGTCAGCGCTATGCAGTGGCGCTGGCGTATTTGGCTGTCGCGTTAATTTGTGGCGTATGCTACGTCATCAGTCGCCGTATTGATCGCGTGCAGCAGCTGCAGCGTAATGAGACGCTAGCGGTTGCTGCGCTGGTATTTATCACCTCCTCACTGTTATTCACGCTGCCAATGCTGCAATACGACATGGCGTTTATCGACGCCTGGTTCGAAACCGTTTCAGGAGTGACCACTACCGGCCTGTCAACCTTGCCCAGCGTGGAGAATAAACCGGATGCGTTTTTGTTTGCCCGCGGCTGGATGCAGTGGGTTGGCGGTCTGGGCGTGATTGTGCTGGCGCTGGCGATTCACACCCAACCCGGCATAGAAACCAAAATGTTCGGTGCCGACGCCGCCGACGTTGACTCCCATATCGGCGGCACCCGCGGCCATGCAAAGCGCATTTTGGTGGTCTACGCCTTATTGACTATTATCGGCATCGGCGCGCTGCTGGGTGCCGGTAGCTCGCTGCTGGACGCTATAGTGCATGCCATGGCGGCTGTCTCCACAGGCGGCTTTGCCAACCGTGATGACAGCTTCGCTTCTTACGGTATCAGCGAACAGTGGATAGTCTCCGTTATCTCGGTGCTCGGCGCCATCTCTCTGCACCTGTATTACCGGCCTACCATGGCATCGCTGCGCGCCAGTGTCAGCGACCCCCAGTTCCGCTGCCTGCTGCTGTTTGTGGCGTTGTTGCCTTCGGCAGTGTTTGCACTGGTGCGGCTTACCGGCGGCGAAGCGACCATCGGCCAAGCGTATTTTAATACGGTGTCGGCCATAACTACGGCAGGCTTCGCCTCCTCCAGCATTTTGCCTTTTGGCAGTGCCGCCATGTTGTCAATCTGTGCGTGTATGTTTGTCGGCGGCGGTATCGGCAGCACCGCCGGTGGCATCAAACTGTACCGCTTGCTGGTACTGTTCAAAGCCATGCAAATGTTTTTGCGACGCGCCAGCAGTGGCGTGCACTCGCAGCTGCATCTGCGCCTCGACGGTAAACGGCTCGACTATCTTACGATTGAGAACGTACTGGCGATCATCTGCGGCTACCTGGTATTTCTTGTTGGCAGCTGGCTGATTTTTCTTGCCTACGGCATGCCAACTATGCAGTCTCTTTACGAGGTTACGTCGGCATTAGGCACGGCCGGCGTTTCCAGTGGGCTGACGTCTATGCAGTTGCCAACGCCGCTTAAATTGGTACTGATCTGCAACATGTTATTGGGGCGGGTAGAAACAGTGGCGATAATCGTGTTACTGGCGCCCTCAACCTGGTTCGGTAAACGCAGGAGATAAATATGCGTATGGTAATTATCGGTGGCGGAGGGCTGGCCGCGCATTGCGCTGCCGCACTGGCTGAGCGCGATCACGAAGTGGTCATCATTGAAAAAGATCAGGACAAAATAGATTTATTGAGCGAGGAGATCGACTGCGGCTTTATCCTCGGCGACGGTGCAAAACCCAAGTTTCTGGAAGAGGCTAGCCCGGACAATACCGACGCGCTGATCTGTCTGTCAGACAGCGATACCGACAACCTGCTCGCGGCGCAAGTTGCAGCCACGATGGGCTTTAAAAAGGTGATAGTGCGCGTTGAAGACGATGAACTCGAACCCGTCTGTCACAACCTGCAACTTGAGGGTGTAGTTTTCACTAACAAGCAGCTTACCAGGGAATTTATTAATATGAGCGAATCACTAGACGGCATGCGCATGTCGGCTCATCTGGATAGCAAATTGCAGTTTGTAGAAATAGCGCTGGGCGACAACAGCCCCAAAACGCTTGCTGACGTGGATTTGCCAGAGCACTGCAATCTTGTGACAGTCAGTGGTAAAGACGGTACTAGCCTCCCTGCCATGGTTAAATCGCTAACAGCGGGAGACCGACTTTTGTTCGTCACCACACACGAACACTTGCCCGAGCTGCGCCAGCGCTTGGGGTTAGACTCAGAAGAGGAATGATATCTTGTTGCTTCGAGTTCAAATTCAACCGCTTTAATGGCACGTCAATGGCACGTCAATGGCACACACGCAATGACACCAACAATAGAGGAGAAACCGAATGTCAGCTTTGCAGCGTGGCAGTATTACAGTTATCGCATCGACACTTTTACTACTGTGCGGCACCGCACTCGCTCAAGGCGATACGATCAGCGCCGAGCGGCCGGGTTTTAGCACGGCAGCCGGCACCATGGCCCCTGCTCGCTTTCAAATAGAGGGTGGCGTTGAGCAGCAGCGTAATGATGAAGGCATAAATGCCGAGACGACGACGCTGCCCTTTCTGTTATTGCGCGCCGGCTTGACCGAGCGTACTGAAGTGCAGCTAAGCTGGGCCGGCTATGCCGATCAACAATTTGATGAAGGCAGTGATGTCGACGGCGTCAACGATGCCAGTATTGTCTTCAAATATCGCGCCTCCGCCGCAGAGGCTAAAACGCCGTTTGTACTATTTGCTGCGCTGAGCGTTCCGGTTGGTGATGATGAGTTCACCTCCGACGGCACGGACCCAACGCTAGGGCTTGCCTGGTCGGATGCCGGCGGTCTGTTTGGCACGTTTACGCTGGCGTCGGTAACTGACGGCGACGCTGACCGAACGACCGAACTAAGCGGCGCATTAGGCAACGGCTTCTCGATAAGCGAAAATTTAGGCGCATACCTGGAATATTTTGGTACCGTGCGTGACAGCGGCGCGCCCACGCACCAGGTCAACGGCGGCTTGACCTACCTTGCTAGTGCAGATCTGCAGCTCGATATTTACCTGGGTGCAGGGCTAAATTCACATGCGCCTGACTTTTTTGCT
>RCMY010001369.1_pt1 | contig 23268 bp, 25 predicted proteins | sample 2041341 | NCBI WGS metagenome assembly RCMY01 (sample SAMN09708234, study PRJNA481090) | Marine sediment metagenome, whole genome shotgun sequencing project.
CGGACGCGTCATGGTGATCTGCGAGAACCCACGTCACAAGCAGAGGCAAGGCTGATATGGCACGCATCGCCGGCGTTGATATCCCACGCGACAAGCAGGTGGGGATCTCGCTCACGTACATCTTCGGCGTAGGCCGCACCACCGCCGGTCAGGTTCTCGACCGCACCGGTGTCGCGACCTCCACCCGAGTCAAAGATCTGACCGAAGCCGAAGTCATGGCCATCCGTGCCGACATCGACGCCAACGTCAAGACCGAGGGCGACCTTCGCCGTGGGGTGTCCCAAGACATCAAACGCAAGATGGAGATCGGTAGCCACCAAGGCATCCGTCACCGTAAGGGCCTCCCGGTCCGCGGTCAGCGCACTCAGACCAATGCCCGCACCCGCAAGGGTCCCAAGCGCACCGTCGCCGGCAAGAAGAAGGCAAAGTAGTCATGGCCAAGCCAAGCACCGGAGGCCGTCGGCCTCGCAAGAAAGAGCGCAAGAATGTCACCCATGGCATTGCGCACATCAAGTCGAGCTTCAACAACACGATCATCGCCATCACCGACCAAGAAGGCCATGTCTTGTCGTGGGCGTCAGCTGGCAACGTCGGCTTCAAGGGCTCTCGCAAGAGCACCCCATACGCCGCACAGATGGCGGCTGAAGCCGCGGCCCGTCGAGCGATGGAGCATGGCGTTCGCAAGGTCGACGTGCAGGTGAAGGGGCCCGGCTCCGGCCGAGAAACCGCCATCCGCTCCATTCAGAACAGCGGGATCGAAGTGACCGGCATCAAAGATGTCACGCCCGTTCCCCACAACGGTTGCCGCCAACCCAAGCGTCGGAGGGTCTGACAAATGTCTCGTTACACGGGGCCTCGTGCCCGCATTGCCCGCCGACTCGGCACCAACATCTTCGACACCCGGGGTGAAGCCCTGGCCCTCGAGAAGCGGCCGTACCCTCCGGGTGTGCACGGCCGGACCCGCCGCCGCGGCAACAACAACACCGAGTACCTGTTCCAGTTGCAGGAGAAGCAGAAGGCGCGCTTCGCGTACGGTCTGACCGAGCGTCAGTTCCGCAAGATTTACGATGAGGCCCAGCGTCGTCCCGGTGTGACCGGTGAGAACATGCTTCGTTTCCTCGAACTGCGGCTCGACAACGTGGTCTATCGGGCCGGGCTCTGCTCGACTCGAGCGCAGGCTCGCCAGTTCGTGAGCCATGGCCACATGAAGGTCAACGGCAAGCGCGTCGACATCCCCTCCTACCGAGTCCGCAAGGGCGATGTGGTGGAGTTCAAGGAGAAGAGTCGCGAGAACGCCGTGATCCAGTGGAACAAAGACGTGCTCGACCGCACGCCTCCCGCGTGGCTCGATCGGGGCGCCGACGGTGCATCGGTCACCGTCTACAGCGAGCCCCTGCGTGAGCAGATCGACGTGCCGCTGCGTGAGCAGCTCATCGTCGAGCTGTATTCGAAGTAATCCCTCGCCCGAGCAGGCCGGAAGGAATCCCACCATGCTGATCATTCAGCGCCCCACCGTGGAGCAACTCGACGATGGTGAATCGAATACTGGTCGCTTCGCGATCGGTCCTCTCGAGCCAGGCTTCGGCCATACGCTCGGGAACTCGCTTCGCCGCACGTTGCTCTCTTCGGTGCCCGGCGCCGCCATTACCAGCGTTCGCTTCGACGACGCACTCCACGAATTCGACACGCTTCCCGGCGTTGTCGAAGATGTCACCGACATCATCTTGAACCTCAAGGACATCGTCGTCACCAGTGAGAGCGACGAGCCAGCCACGCTGCGTCTCGACGCTCGAGGTCCGGGCGACGTGACGGCAGCCGATATTGCGTGTCCGTCCGAAGTCGAACTACTCAACGGTGACATCCACATCGCCAAGCTCGACGGCAAGGGCCGCATTGCCATCGACCTGATCGTCGAGCGTGGTCGTGGCTGGATCGGCTCCGACCGTGTGGCCAACAACCCCGTCATCGGTGTGATCCCGATCGATGCGATCTTCAGCCCGATTCGTCGGGTGTCGGTCACCGTCGAGCCCACCCGTGTCGAGCAGTCGACCAACTACGACCGCCTCATCCTCGAGATCGAGACCGATGGCGCTGTCGCTCCTCGTGAGTCGCTGGCCTCGGCCGGTGCGACCCTGCGGGCATTGGTGCAGTTGGTCGAAGAGATGAGCGACGAGCCCGAGGGACTCACCCTTGGCGAGGCGCCGGCCGCTGCATCTGGATCGCCCGATCTCGATCTTCCGATCGAAGATCTCGATCTGTCTGAGCGTCCACGCAATTGCCTCAAGCGGGCGCAGGTAAACAGCATCGGTGAATTGCTGACCAAAACCGAAGACGACTTGCTGGCCATCACCAACTTCGGCCAGAAGTCCCTCGATGAAGTGATTGCCAAGCTCGATGAGCGTGGCCTATCGCTTCGTGGATCCAGGAGCTGACCAATGCAAGGACGTCCACGCAAGGCCACTCGGTTTGGTGGTTCCGCACAACACCAGAAGCTGATGATGGCCAACCTCGTAGCGTCGCTCGTTGCGGCCGAGGGCATCGTGACCACCGAAGCCAAGGCAAAGGCGATGCGCCCAATCGCCGAGCGCATCATCACCAAGTCGAAGAAGGGTGGTCTCCACAACTACCGCCAGGTGCTCTCGTACCTCGGCGACGTTGAGATGACCACCAAGTTGTTCGACGATGTCGGCCCTCGCTACACCGAGCGTCCCGGCGGATACACCCGGATTCTGAAAATCGGCCAACGAGCCGGCGACAACGCGCCGATGGCGCGAATCGAACTGGTCTGATGTCGCCCTCGCCTGGCTGCTGAACGAGCAGCCAGGCGACGCCGACACTGCGCAGCATCGAGACCCACAAAGTGGAAACACTGAGCCTCTTTTCTGAATCGGGCGGACCTACGGGTCCGCTCGTTCGCGTTGGCCTCCTCATCGCCTATCACGGAGGAGGCTTTCGTGGCCTGGCCCCGAATGATGGTGTTCGTACGGTGGTCGGGTGCATCGCCGCCGCCCTTCGGCCCTTTCTCGGTTACCAGCCCGACATCGTGATGTCAGGGCGGACCGATGCTGGTGTTCACGCGTGGGGACAGGTGTTGTCGCTCGACGTCCCTGAAGAAAAGGCTGACCCCGAGCGCATTGCTCGCATCATCAATGTGGGGCTGCAGCCTGAGGTCGTGTGCCGAGACGCAAGCATCGTCGCTGACTCCTTCAGCGCTCGTTTCGCTGCCACCGGGCGTCGGTATCGATTCCATGTTCTGAACACCACGCATCCGAGCCCATTCTTGGCCGACACGATGTGGTGGGTGGCCGACCCGCTGAATCTGGCGTCGATGCGACTGGCCTGTGACCCGCTGATCGGCGAACACGACTTCTCGTCGTTTTGTCGGCGTCCAAAGGGAGCGACCGACGATGGTGCCGAGGTGTCCCTCGTTCGCCGGATCACACGTGCGCACTGGAGCGATCTCGGCGACGGAGTGCTGCGACTCGAGATCGACGGTTCGGCATTTTGCCATCAGATGGTGCGGAGCATCGTCGGCTATCACGTGGCCGTTGGCCGGGGCCGACGTACTGCCGGCGAACTCCGCAGTGTGCTCGCGGCGCGCGACCGCAACGCCGCGGTGTCACCGGCCCCTCCGCACGGACTCACCCTGTGGGCGGTCGACTACCCCGAGGATCCCTTTGCCAACGAGAATCACTGCGACGATTCGCCCTAGCACTGTTGGAGCGGGCAGCGCGCGACCCTATGCTTGCCCTTCGGCCGATTCGGCCCAGCTTTTGCTGTCGAGACTGCAGGTACCCCGTGAAGACGTACTCACCGAAGAAATCCGAGATCGACCGTCAGTGGTTCGTGGTCGATGCCGAGGGTCTGACCCTCGGCCGCATGGCCACCGAGATCGCTCGCATTCTGCGGGGCAAGCACAAGCCGACCTTCGCTCCCCACATGGACATGGGTGATCATGTGATCATCGTCAACGCATCGAAGATCGTGCTGACCTCCGACAAGGCGACGAAGAAGGAAATCCATCATCACTCGGGGTACCCCGGTGGTCTCACCACTCGCACCTACGCCCAGTCGATGGCCCGTCGGCCCGCCGACACCGTGCGCAAGTCGGTCACTGGCATGCTCCCCAAGAATCGTCTCGGTCGCCAGATGGCCACCAAGCTCAAGGTCTACGCAGGCCCCGAACATCCCCACGGTGCCCAGGCGCCGACCGTCCTCGAAATTCCCGGCGCTCGCCGAGAGGTGAAGTAATTTCATGGCTTCTTTGATTCAAACCACCGGTCGTCGCAAGCAGGCCGTCGCTCGAGTTCGTGTGTCGACCGGTACCGGTGAGATCACCGCAAACGGTCGGGCATTCGATGACTATTTCCCGTCAGCGGTCCACCGCCGCCTCATCACCGAGCCGTTGCGTGTCACCGATACCGAAGAGGCCTACGACATCGACGTCACCCTCGATGGTGGTGGCCTTTCGGGCCAGGCCGGAGCATTCCGGCTGGGCATTGCGCGCGCCATGATTTCGCTTGATCCGGAGTGTCGCGGGGCCGTCAAGGCCGAAGGTCTGCTCACCCGAGATCCGCGGAAGAAGGAATCCAAGAAGTACGGCCTGAAGAAGGCCCGCAAGGCGCCGCAGTACTCCAAGCGCTGAACGCGGCCATGGGCACATTGGCGGATCTTCCGTCGTTCGGTACCGATGGGGTTCGTGCTGTCGCGAACACCGAACTGACTCCAGAGGTGGCACTGGCTCTCGGCCGTGCCGCCGCTGGCGTTTTGGGAGGCGACACCTTCGTCATCGGTCGCGATCCCCGCCGGTCGGGCCCGATGCTCGAGGCCGCGCTCGCCGCCGGCCTGGCGTCGAGCGGCGTCTCGGTCGAGCTTTTGGGCATGGTCCCCACGCCCACCGTTGCATGGGTCTGTGCCCAGCGACAGGTTGCCGGGGCCGTGATCTCGGCGTCACACAACCCGTTCGCCGACAACGGAATCAAGCTCTTCGCCGCCGGAGGGACGAAGCTGACCGACGCCGTCGAAGCCGAGATTCAGGACCGATTCCATTCGATCCTGACGGGCGGCTGGGCGAGCGAGGTCGCAACAGCCGGTACGGCAGTACCCGTCGGCGCCGAGGTCGGCTCGATCACCTCGCACGACGCATCGGTCTCATGGATGCACTCGATCGTCGAGTCGCTGGAAGGGCGAGACCTCGACGGCGTTCGATTGGTGCTCGATTGCGCCAACGGCGCGGCGAGCCATCTCGGGCCGTTGGTGTTCACCGAACTCGGTGCCAACGTCACGGTCATCGGGAACGAGCCTGACGGTCTCAACATCAACCGAGACGGTGGGTCGACCAGCCCCGCGGCACTGCAGTTGGCCGTCGTGGAACATGCTGCGGATATGGGGCTGGCTTTCGACGGCGATGCCGACCGTTTGATTGCCGTTGACCACACCGGAACGATCGTCGATGGCGATCACATCCTGGCGCTGCTGGCCATCGATTGGGCTTCGACCGGCAGGCTCCGGCACAACACCCTCGTTGTCACCGTCATGAGCAACTTGGGCCTCCATCTGGCCATGCGAACTGCGGGCATCGAGGTCAGCCAGACCGGGGTTGGCGACCGATACGTGTTGGCCGAACTCGACCGTGGCAACTTCTCCCTGGGCGGTGAACAGTCGGGTCACTTCATCTGCCGCGACATCGCCACCACCGGTGACGGCCTGCTGGCCGGCGCTCAGTTGGCCGATCTCGTGGTTCGGTCCGGTCGGTCGCTGGCGGAGTTGGCCGGTGCGGCCATGACCACGGTGCCTCAGATCCTGCGTAACGTTCGCCTCGAAGCCCGCGACCCCGAGCTCCTCACCAAACTGGCTCCGCACGTGGCGACCGCCGAGGCCGAACTGGGCGACGCTGGGCGTGTCTTGGTGCGTGCATCGGGAACCGAGCCACTGATTCGCGTGATGGTCGAGCATCTCGACGACGCCACCGCACACCGGATCTGTGACGATCTGGTGCGAGCGACCCAGGAACTCGTCGATCCCTGATTTTTCGATATCCCATCCGTTCATCCCACCCTTGGGGTCGATTGCCCACATCTGCTCAGCGGCAGCAGCATCCGGCCGATCCATACTGGGTAGGACCCTGATAGAGGAGACCGATTCGTTTGTGCGGCATTATTGCCATTGCCCGACGTCGAACCCAGCGGGCTGTCCCTGCGGCCGACGAGATCCTCGGCTGCCTGACCTCGGCATTCGCGGCGGTGCCCGTTGCCGGCTCGGCTGATCTCGCTGACCGTCTCAACCAGACCGCCGTCGCCCTCGGCTCGGTTGACCAGCTGCTTCGCGGCGAGGCCGGACTTTGTGCATTGCTGCACCACGATGGCCTCATCGCCAGTGTCACCGCCGAAATCGCTGCGATCGCCAGTGGGCTTGGGACGATCGAGCGGCACCTGTTCGAGCGTGGTCATGAGTACCAGAACCTCGAGGCCATCAATTCGGCGCTGATCGCGGCGAAGGACGGCGCTTGGGCCATCGAACGTGATCGCTTGCGCACCGCAAACGAGGTCGCTGCCCTGGCCGGACCTCAGGCATCGGGAGCGGCGATTGCCGCCTTTTTGAGCATCCAGCAGGCCTTGAGTTCACTTGACCGTCTCGAGGTACGCGGACGCGACAGCGCCGGTATCCATCTGTTGGTCCGCAACCACGGTCTCGATCTTGACCACCCGAAGTTCATCGAACTCATGGTGGATCGGGTCGATGATGCGCTCTTCACCAGCGGAGCGGTGCGCACGCCCGAAGGGCACCTCAGCCTGGTGTACAAAGCGGCGGCGGAGATTGGTGAGCTCGGTGACAACACCCGAGCGATGCGGGCCGGGATCGTCGCCGACGAACTGCTTGCGGCCGCTCTTGTCAATGACGACAGCGAAGTGACCGTGCTCGGGCACACTCGTTGGGCATCGGTCGGCATCATCTCCGAGCCGAATGCGCACCCGGTGAACAGCGACGAAGTCGGGGTAGCGGACGAAGTCGGGGGAGTGACTGAAGTCGGGGGAGTGGCCGAAGTCGGGGGAGTGGCCGGGGCTGGACGTACCGACGCTCCGTACGTCACCGCCGCCTTGAATGGCGACGTCGACAACTTCGCCGACCTGATTGCCCTCGAAAAGCTCGCTATCGCCGGTGAGATCACCACCGATGCCAAGGTGATTCCAACGATGGTCTCTCGTGGCTTGGCCGAGGGTCTCGACATCGATGAAGCCGTGCGCTCCGCCGTTGCCCAGTTCGAGGGATCGGTTGCCATCGGCATCTCGACGACGGCAGAGCCTGGCGATCTACACCTTGCCCTCCGCGGCTCGGGCCAGGGCGTCTTTGTCGGTATGGCCGAAGACGCCTTCGTCATTGCCTCCGAGCCCTATGGCGTTGTCGAAGACGCCGGCTGCTATGTCCGCATGGATGGCGAGACGCCCTCCGACCTCGACAATCCCACCGGGAGTCAGGGCCAGATCATCCGGATCCGTGGCGCCCTCGCCGGTGAGCTCGCTGGACTGTCGCGCATGTCATACGACGGTTCCGATCTCCCGATCGACGAGTCCGAGGTGAAGGTCCCTGAGGTCACCACCCGAGACATCGATCGGGGTGACGCACCACATTTCCTTCTCAAGGAGATCTCTGAGTCTCCTGGCTCGTTTGCCAAGACGCTGCGGGGCCGCCTCATCGAGACCGATGGCACGCTCAGTGTCCGGCTGCCCGACGAGACCGTGTCCGATGCCGTTGCCGCTCGCCTTCGTTCCGGTTCGATCCGAAAGGTCGAGATCATCGGTCAGGGGACCGCCGCGGTTGCCGGACAAGCGGTTGCTTCTGCCTTCGAGTGGATGCTCGACGGGCTCGATATCCCCGTCCGTGCAATCACGGCCACCGAACTGTCAGGTTTCCAACTCGACGACGACATGTCCGAAGTACTCGTCGTTGCCATCAGCCAGTCGGGCACAACGACCGACACCAACCGCACGGTCGACCTTCTTCACGGGCGTGGCGCGATCGTGCTTGCGATCGTGAATCGACGGGGCAGTGATCTCGTCGACAAGTCCGATGGTGTGCTCTACACCTCCGACGGCCGCGACGTCGAGATGAGCGTGGCCTCCACCAAGGCCTTCTATGCGCAGATCGCCGCCGGCTTCCTGCTGGCCGAAGGTGTTTCGCAGTTGTTGGGTGCGACCGGTCGCAGCAGCGAGGAACGCCAGTCGATTCTGTCGGCGCTTCGTGATCTGCCGACCGCGATGACCGCGACATTGGCCAAACGGCCCGAGATCGCCGCCGCTGCTGATCGTCATGCGCCGAGCCGTCGGTATTGGGCCATGGTCGGCAACGGCGCCAATGCTGTTGCTGCACGCGAGTTGCGGATCAAGTTGTCCGAACTTTGCTACAAGTCCATCGCTTGCGACATCACTGAAGACAAAAAGCACATCGATCTGTCGTCGGAGCCGCTGATCCTCGTCTGCGCTGCCGGCCTCGTTGGTTCCAATGCCGACGATGTCGCCAAGGAAGTGGCGATCTTCCGAGCTCACAAGGCGGCCCCGATTGTCATCGCCACCGAGGGCGAGAATCGGTTCAACGGCGCACTCGAGGTCATTTCGGTCCCCGAAACCCATCCGCTCCTGGCGTTCGTCTTGTCGACGGTCGTCGGTCACCTCTTCGGCTACGAAGCGGCGCTCGCCATCGACGCCTCGGCCCGACCGTTGCGTGAAGCACGCGGGATCATCGAGGGATTCGTCGGTGCGACAGCTAATGGCTGGTTCAACCGGTTCGCAAACGAGCTCGAACCCAAAGCGACGGCGTTCTTCACCCAGCTCCGCGATGGGCGTTACAACGGTCAGCTCGAAAGCTCGACCGCTGTGCGTTTGGCATCGCTCCTACGTTTCGCAGGCAAGACCTATCCGCTCGAGGCCTATCAGCAGGAGTTCGGCAAGGTCGGCACGCCCGGCGTTGTCGTCGAAGATCTTGCCGGTGCCCTCACTTCGGCCATCGAGGAACTGACTCGGCCGATCGATGCCATCAAGCACCAGGCCAAGACCGTGACGGTCGGCATTTCTCGGGCTGACGAATCATTGCTGCAGTCCAACCTCATCCAGGGCGTCCTGGGCACCGGTTGCCCTCGCGACCGTCTCAGCTATCGCACGCTGCGGTCGCTGGCAGCACTCGACCCGGCAATCGCCGAGATCACGGGATACACCCGCTATCGGATCGAGGGCGAGACGGAGAACGGAGCGCAGATCTTTGTCGTCGACAAGGGCGGTCTGGCTGCGAACCTGACGTCTCGTGTTGTCGATGATCCCTCGCTGCGTGGTACCAAGCACCGGGTTGCTGCCGATCGCGAGTTGATCGTTTCGGTGGGTTCTGATGGTCGGGTCGTTCTGATCGTGCCCGAGGTCAAAGACGGCGAGACCACGGGTCTGACGCTTTGTCACCTCAGGCTCAACGAGGATCTCGATGCGAACACGGCACGGTCGGTCCTCCAGGGCTACCACAAGCGTTATCGCCAGTTGGTCGATGTCGTCACCGAAACCGAGCCGAGCTTCCGCGAAGACCTGCTCGGATCGGTGCCAACCGTTGAGTTGCTGACGGCACCGATCAGTACCGTGGCAGCACGATGGACCACCAACTGACCGATGCAACCGCGGTGCAAACCGCCGCACTCGAGCGACTGATCGGTACGCGGGTCATCTCGGTCGGTGTCGACGTTGTCGACATTGATCGGATCCGTCGGATCACCCGGGAACGAGAAGGTTTTGTTCGGAGGGTCTACACCGAAGACGAGGCCCGATACGCCGGCCTCGCTCGCGATCCCGCCGAGCGTTTTGCGGCACGGTTCGCGGCCAAGGAAGCAACGATGAAAGCACTCGGTGTCGGTCTCGGTGGCGTCGACTTTCGAGACATGGCCGTGGCCAAGGCTGCGAGTGGCGCCCCATCACTGGTCGTGAGCGGACGAGCGGGTGAGCGTGCCGCCAAGGCGGGAATCAGCCGATGGCTGATCACGTTGTCGCATAGTGACGCGGTGGCCATCGCTGTGGTGGCAGGATTGGGGTCGTGACGGCAGAAGCTCCTCGTTGGAACCAGATGATCGCGTCGTCGCTCGAGCAACTGTGGAGCGATCTCGCTCCCGCCGGTTCGCTCCTGCCAGACCTGGGTTTCGACGCCGTCTTGGCCCGGGCCGACCATGGCGAGTTCATGTCTTGTCTTCCTCGCCTGCTCGAGGTGGCGACGTTGCCCGGTGCTGATCCCGAGACTGCGATCGCGGTGTTCGATCGGTTGGAGGCCAACGAGTGGACTTCATGGCCCGATCGGCAACGCCGCCCGATCGAGAAGTTGCTCGATCTCTGGTGGGCGACCGAACTGGCCCTCGAACCCGGCATCCCGCCCGTTCATGACGTCCTGGCCGCACTTGCCCGTCTCGACCAGCCGATGCAACGATGGTTGCAGCCCTGGCTCGAAGACTTCGACGGCCCGGGCGCCCGACACTTCGTCGCCCTGGTGATCGACCAACTCTCCTCGCAACGGTGGGCCGAGTTGCCAGACCGGCGAGAACAAGTGCTGGCGTGGACCCGTTCTGAGCCTGCGGTGCTGGGGCTCACGGTCATCGGCGGAGTGCACCTCGAAGCCGGCGAACTCGGTGAAGCCCTGGATCGGATGCTCTGAGATGTTGCCGGTCGTGAGCCCCGAGGAGATGCGAGCGATCGACGCCGCCGCTGCCAGCAGCCTCGACATCTTGATCGAACGCGCCGGATGGGCAACGGCGCACGCAGCGAGAGACCTCCTTGGGTCGGTTTATGGTCGGCGAATCGTTGTGCTCGCCGGTCCTGGCAACAACGGTAACGACGGCCGTGTTGGCGCCCGGGTGCTACGGCGCTGGGGAGCTGGCGTCGAGGAGGTCGATGCCCGGACGTGGCGGGCGGCGCCGGTGCGATGGGATCGCGCCGACCTGATCATCGATGCCGCGTTCGGCACCGGCCTGCGTCGCCCGTTCGAGGCGCCCGATCTCGCCGGCCTCTGCCCCCGGCAACCGCTCGTGCTGGCAGTCGATATCGCCAGCGGACTCGACGGCGAGACCGGCCAGGTGAACGGCGCCGCCATGCGGGCTGATGCCACCATCACATTCGGTGCGTACAAGCCCGGTGTTCTGATCGGTGAGGGTCCTGTGTGCTCGGGTCGGGTCACGGTTGCCGGTCTCGGACTCGACACTTCGGGCGCCCGCATCCACCTGCTCGAATCGGGCGACCTGGACCGCTGGCCGACACGCTCGATCGACAGCCACAAGTGGCAGTCGGCGGTCTGGGTGATCGGCGGTAGCCCGGCCATGCCTGGCGCACCCCGGTTGGCGGCAATGGCCGCCGGACGAGCCGGTGCGGGCTACGTGCTCGGCTCGACACCGGGACTCGATGCCTCCGACACCATGCTTCCCGTCGAAGCGGTTGGGCGAACGCTCGGCCTCGAGTGGGGTGCCGGGGTTCTCGACCACAGTGACCGGGTCGCAGCACTGGTGATCGGACCGGGACTCTCGACCGACGCTCGCGAACGTCGCGAGGTTCGTCGGATCGTCGCCGACTCGCCGCTCCCGCTCGTCCTCGACGCCGGCGCACTCGACGCCATCGCCGTTGGTCGTACAGCAAACGGGCGCCAGGCCGATCACGCGTCGTGCCTCCAACACAGGGACGTGCAGGCCGTACTGACACCTCATGACGGGGAGTTCGCGCGGTTGATGGGGAAGGCGCCCGGTGTCGATCGGATCGGTGCTGTGCGAACGGCCGCCGCGGCATACAACAGCGTGGTGCTTCTCAAAGGCCCAACCACGATCGTCGCCGACCCCGATGGACGGGTGCTGCTGTCGACTGCCGGCGATGCTCGACTCGCCACTGCCGGAACCGGCGATGTGCTGAGCGGCGTCATCGGTGCCGGACTGGCACTCGGCCTGGAGCCATTCGAAGCGGCCGGTCTCGGCGCCCAGGTGCACGGACAGGCCGCCTTGCTCGGCCATAGAACCGGCCTTGTTGCCGGTGATCTTCCTGAACTCGTCGCCGCCGTTCTGAGCGCACAGTCGACCGGCGAGACAGCTGCCAATCGCAACGGCAGCCCATCGTGAGCCGGGCACGGCTGGAGATCGATCTCGACGCCATTGCCCAGAACGTGTCGATGCTTGGCTTGTTTGCGCCCGGCAGTGAACTGTGCGCGGTGGTGAAGGCCGACGGCTATGGCCACGGGGCCATCGACGTTGCGAATGCTGCGCTCGGTGCCGGCGCCTCAAGGCTTGGGGTCGCCCAGGTTGGCGAAGGGCGGGAGCTGCGACGTTCGGGCATCGATGCGCCGGTCTGGATCCTGTCCGAACCGGATCCGACCGAGTACCGCGACGTCGCCGAATTCGAGCTCGAACCGGCGGTGTATACCGCCGACGCGATCGCGGCGGCGGCGGCTGCTACCGGCGATCGGTCGGTGATGACCGTGCACCTCCTCGTCGACACCGGAATGGGGCGGGTGGGATGCACCGCCTCCGACGCGATCGAACTTGCTCAGCGAATCGTGGCGTCTGACGAGCTCGAGCTCGGCTCGGTCTGGACGCACTTTGCCCGGGCCGACGAGGTCGGTCACCCGCTGAACGACCAACAGCTCGATCGGTTCGAGGCTGTCCTCGATGAGCTGTCGGCCGTCGGAATCGATCCGCCCCTCGCTCACGCGGCAAACACCGCAGCAACAATCGGCTCGCCTCGCAGTCACTTCGATGTCGTGCGCTGCGGGATAGGTATCTACGGCTGTTTGCCCGGCCCCGAGTTCGAAGACCTCGTCGACCTTCGCCCGGCCATGCGCCTGGTGTCGAACGTGAGCTTTGTCAAACGGGTGCGAGCCGGTACGGCGGTGAGCTACGGGCATCGCCGACCTCTCACCAAAGATTCGACTCTGGCCACCGTGCCGATCGGTTACGCCGACGGGGTGCCTCGTGCCTGGTGGGAGAGCGGGCAGGTGCTGATCGGTGGTGAGCGTCACGCCTTTGCCGGCATGGTCACGATGGATCAGCTGATCATCGATTGCGGTGATGCCGACGTCTCGGTAGGAGACGAAGTCGTTCTTCTCGGAGCGCAGGGCGGCGATGCCATCTCGGTCGAAGAATGGGCCGGGGCGCTCGGCACCATCACCTATGAAATCGTGTGCGGCTTCGGCAACCGCCTGGAGCGAAGAGTTCGGAGTGCTCGATGAATCGTTCGACAGTCAAGATCGGTGCCGCTGTTGCCGGTGCCGCTGCGGGGTGGGCAGTGGAGCGATGGTTGGTGCGCCGCATCGATGCCGCGGCGTCGGAGGCAATTCCGATGGTGCTTCCCGACGATGCCACCGACCGTTGGATGGACACCCCCGACGGTGGCGTCGTCCACTGGATCGAGGCGGGGACGGGCCGGCCGTTGGTGCTGCTGCACGGGATCACCCTCGAAGCCGAGGCATGGGCGCGCCAGTTCGTGTTGGCCGAGAGCTGTCGTGTGATGGCGCTCGATCTGCGTGGGCATGGCCGGTCGACCGCGGGAAGCGACGGTGCAACGATCGCCACCAACGCTGCCGACTTGTCGTACATGCTCGAAACCGAGGATCTTCGCAATGTCGTGCTCGCCGGGCATTCGATGGGCGGCATGGTGGTCGCCCACTTCCTGGCAACGGCGTCGCCGGAGACCCTCGCCAGAGTCGACGCGGTGGCGTTTGTCGACTCGGCGTTGCGAGCACCCGTGAAGGTGATGCCGGGAGCGAAGCGATTGGATCGGTTCCTCCAGCGCCCGGTCTTCGCGTCCATCCTTGGGACGGTGCCCGATACCGACGCCGGCCGATTGGCGGTCATGGCCACGTTCGGCCGTCGACCCAGCACGCTCGACTTGCAGACCGTGGCGCAGAGCTTCGACCGTCTCGACCCGGCCACCTACTGGCAATCGATGCCGTCGATCCTCGAGCACGACCTGCGTCGACCGCTCGCCGCCAGAACCGATCTGGATCGACTCGACGTTGTGGTGATCGTCGGTCAGCGAGATCGGCTGACTCCGGTGCGGTGTGCCCGCGAACTCGTTGCTGCGTTTCCCGGATCCGAGTTGGTGATACTCACCGACGTCGGCCACCAGTCGATGATGGAAGCGCCCGCTGCGGTCAATGAGCTCCTCCTCTCGCTGGTCGCACCCTCGCCGCGCCCGTCCCTGCCGTGAACGTGCTGATCGTCGAGCCCTGGCTCGGTGGATCACACGCTCAGTGGGCGTTCGGCTACCAACGTGCCAGTGCGCATCGGGTGCATGTGGTTGGCTTGGCGAGCAACCGCTGGCGTTGGCGCCTCCGAGCAGGGGCTGCGCCGTTGGCCGATCTCGTCCGCGCGCACCTCGCCACCGTTGGCCGCCCCGATGTCATCGTTGCGTCGAGTCCGCTTGATCTCGCTCGATTGCTCGGACTGCTCCGCCGCGAACTGACAGGCATCCCGGTGGCGACCTATCAGCACGAATCCCAGATGCTGTACCCGAACCCTCATGGTGCACCGGCAAACGACGCGAATGGGCTCTACGACTGGTTCTCGTGGCTCGCCGCCGACGCAGTGTTCTTCAACAGCGACTGGCACCGTCGTCGAGTAAGCGAGGAGCTCCCGGCGTTCGTCGATCGTTTCCCTGACCACGATCACCGCCGCTACCTCGATGACATCGTTGGATCGTTCGAGACGCTGCCGCTCGGACTCGACCTGTCGTGGGCGACACCGGGCATCGACCGGGTCGACGGAGCAGGCCCGGTCGTACTGTGGCCCCACCGGTGGGAGGCCGACAAGGATCCCGCGGCATTCGTCCGAGCCATCGATCGAATCGCCGATGCCGGCATTGCCTTTCGGATGGTGTTGGCCGGCGAGGCGGGTCCGCTCGATGACGACACTCGACGCGACGTTCTTGAACGTCACCGTCCGAGGGTGCTGGCGTCCGGCCCGTTCTCGACCGAGGACTACCATTCCTGGGTGTCTCGTAGCGATGTCGTCGTGAGTTGTGCTCATCACGACTTCTTCGGCGGTGCGATTGCCGAAGCGGTGGCAGCAGGATGTGTGCCGGTGGTGCCGGATGCGCTGCACTATCCCGATCTTCTTGGCGACTCGAGCTCGGCCTTCACGTACCGTCCGGGGAGCTTCGGCACCCGTCTCGCCGATGTGCTCGGCGATGTCGGTCGGTGGCGTTCCAAGCTGCCTCCGGCGATGGCGGCGGTCCGCCGTTACGACTGGGGAGTGATGGCCGGTGTCTATGACCTGCGACTCGAGGCCCTTGTCGAAGCTGGGCACCGGATGATGCCTCGCCGGTGATGTTGACCTCGTGTGGTTGACCTGCCACGCTCGCCTTCGATGCCGCCCGTCACCGATCGCCGCCGAGATGATGTTCGCTCCGGTGACGCGCCCCGTGATGTTGGTTTCGTGGTGCCGCGGTGACGAATGAAGAGATGGTGAGCAGCGACGGAGTACTCACCGATGTCGATGGTGTCACGGTTGGTCATTGGACGAGTCCGGCTGGTGACACCGGCTGCACGGTGGTTCTGATGCCCGAAGGCACGGTGGCCTCGGGCGAAGTGCGCGGTGGGGCCCCGGCGACCCGGGAATTCGCACTGCTCGATCCGATGAGGATGGTGCAACATATCGACGCCGTGGTCCTGTCGGGGGGATCGGCGTTCGGGTTGTCGACTGCGGATGGCGTGATGCGGTTCCTCGCCGAAGCGGGCCGTGGCTTTGCGACCGCTGGGGGTGTCGTTCCGATCGTGGTCGGGATGTGTATCTACGACCTCACCGTTGCCACCAGTGGGACCCGGCCCAATGCCGAATCGGGCCACTCGGCCGCGTTGGCCGCCACCGACGGTCCGGTGTTGGCAGGGCGCGTTGGTGGGGGAGCGGGTGCCACGTACCGCAAATGGTGGGGACGGGAGGGCGCTCGGCCCGGCGGCGTCGGCATGGCGACGGTCCGCGATGGTGATGCGGTCGTGAGCGCGCTGGTCGTCGTCAACGCGCTGGGAGACATCGACCCCGGTGACGGTTCACTTCGGGACATGCCGCCGCACCTGACCATCAGCCCCGATCTCGACGCTGAACCGGTCTTCGGCACCAACACCACGATCGGTGTCGTGGTCACCAACGCAAAGCTCGACAAGATCCAGTGTCAACTCCTGGCACAGGGCGGTCACGACGGCTTCGCTCGAACATTGGTGCCCTCGCACACCGCGGCCGATGGTGACGCCATCGTGGCCGCCGCCACCGGCAGTGCCAATGGACCGGCCGAGGCCGACCCGGTCCAGCTACGAGTCATGGCAACCGAATCGGTCACCAGGGCGATCCGTTCATTGCTGTGATGAGGAAGGCCCTCCCGAAGTCGAGATCCTCAGGGAGCCAGCCTCAAGCCTTCTTCACGAACTCGGCCTTGATCAGGATTCCCCTGCCGTTCACCTTGCCGTCGATCGGATGGTCGCCCTCGACCAGGCGGATGGCTTTGACCTTGGTGCCGGCCTTGACGCCGCCGGTCTTGCCATCGAGCTTGAGGTCTTTGATGATCGTGACGTCGTCGCCGGAGGCGAGCAGGTTGCCGTTGGCGTCTCGGATGTCGTCGAGCCCATCGCTCGGTTCACTCATCCACTCGTGGCCGCAAGTGGCGCACTCGAAGCCGTCGTCGGTGATGAGTGGCTCGGGCATCGTACAGATGGGGCAGTCGGTCGTCTCGGTCACTGCTTCTGTCTAGCGGTCCGACCAACTCCTGCCACCCGGGTTCGGCCAACGAGGTGTGCGCGGCAGCAAAGCTCCCACCCCTCGTGTGAGCCCAGCCTGAAACCATGAGCTTTCCCAGTGGATAGCCTGGTGCGTCGTGTCAAACACCGTGCCAAGTACCGACCCGATCGTGATCACTACGTCGTGTCCGGTGCAGACCAAACAGGTTGCCGACGAACTCGCTGCCATCGTTGCGAACGGTGATCTCATTGTGCTCGCCGGTGATCTGGGGGCGGGGAAGACCTGCTTCACCCAGGGTCTTGGAGCTGGGCTCGGCATCGATGCCCGAATCACCAGTCCCACGTTCACGCTGGCCAACCACTACGAAGGCCGGTTGGAGCTGAACCACCTCGACGTCTATCGCATCGACGACATCGGCGAGACACTCGATCTCGATCTGCCGGAACTCCTCGAGTCCGGCGTCACCGTGATCGAGTGGGGCGAGCAGATCGAGCCGGTGCTACCGGCTGACCGACTCACGGTCCGACTGCTCCTCGGCGACGGGGATGACGATCGAACGTTGCGCTTCGAGCCCGGTTCGGTCCGCTGGCGCGACCGGATCGACCCGCTGGTATCCATCGCCGAACGGCTCCTGCCGTGTTGATCCTGGCTGTCACATCGGCAACCGCAAGCGTCGGCGTTGCGATCGTCGAGTCGGCTGCTGTCGAGTCGGGTGCGCGCGACGTTGTTGTCTTGGCCGATCATCAGGTCGCCACCGATCGACGTCATGCCGAAGAGTTGATCCCGATGATCGCCGTGGCACTCGACGCGGCGACGGCCGCGGCAGGGCGCCCGATTGCGCTGTCCGGTGTCGACCGTTTCGCGGTTGATGTCGGACCGGGGCGTTTCACCGGGTTGCGAGTTGGGTTGGCCACGATCCGTACCCTTGCGTTCGCGACGAACACGCCGGTGACCGGTGTGTCGAGCCTCGAAGCGTTGGCGGCCGCTCACCCGGGCTCGACCGTGACCGCCGTGATCGATGCTCGCCGAGCCGAGGTCTTTCAGCAGCGATTCATCGTCGACTCGATGGGCCTTCCCGTAGCGGTGGCCGGACCGTTCGTTGGCGAACCCGCCGACTTCGTCGACCACATCGAAGCGGGTGATCTGGTGGTCGGTGACGGCGCCGACCGTTACGCCGAGCTGTACGGGACTCGGCGAGTTGGCGGATGTGAGCCGTCTCCGGTCGTCATTGCCCGTATCGCGGCCGGTCGACCAGGCGTTCCGGGGGCCGAAGTGCTGCCTGAGTATCTGCGCGAACCCGACGTGCAGATCAACATCAAGACGCGGCACAACACGTGACATCCGCAGACTCGCAACAGTCGGGCCGGCACCGTTCAGGTCGACGGATCATGCTGGTCGAGATGACGGAGGGCCACCTCGACGCCGTTGCTCGAATCGAAGCACGTTCGAGCGATCTCGCGTGGTCACGAGATCTCTTGGCCGGGGAGTTGACAATGCCGGTGGCCGAACGGCACTGGCTGGTGGCGACCACAGGCACCACGAGCGGCGATGAGCGGGTGATGGGCTTCGGTGGCATGATGATCGTTGGCGATGAGGCACACCTCATGAACATCGCTGTCGAGCCGTCGTGCCGGCGTTCCGGTATTGCTCGTTCGTTGTTGTCGCAGCTGATCCTCGATGTGGTCGACCGAGGCGCCAAACACCTCACGCTCGAAGTTCGTGCCGACAACGATGCAGCCCTGCAGCTGTATCGGCGCTTTGGTCTCGAACCGGCTGGGCAACGCAAGAACTACTACGGCGTCGATCGACACGCCGTGATCCTGTGGGCGCACGGCATCGACGATCCGACCCACGTGGCCCGCATGCAAACATCCGACGAACCGAGCGAGAACGGAGTGACACCATGACGATCATGTTGGCCATCGAAAGTAGCTGCGACGAAACGGCCGTCGCCATTGTCCGCAACGGCAGTGAGGTCCTCGCGAACGTCGTGTCGAGTCAGGTTGAACTCCATGCCGAATTCGGCGGCGTGGTGCCCGAGGTGGCGAGTCGGGCGCACCTCGACCTCCTCGAGCCGGTGTTGACCCGTGCGCTGTCGGATGCCGGGCTTGATCCGTCGGCAATCGACGCGGTCGCCGCCACCCATGGACCAGGACTGATCGGCGCGTTGCTCATCGGGGTCAGCGCGGCAAAGTCACTCGCCTTGGCCTGGGACGTTCCTTATGTCGGGGTCAATCACATGGAGGGTCACCTCTTCGCCACCACCCTCGAGCGGCCCGACCTCGTTCCTCCGCTCATCGTGTTGCTGGTGTCGGGCGGCCATACCATGATCGTGCATGTCGTCGAGCCCGGCACGTACCAGATTCTCGGCTCGACCATCGACGACGCGGCGGGTGAAGCATTCGACAAGGTTGCTCGCTACCTCGGTCTCGGCTACCCCGGCGGGCCCCTGATCGACAAGCTCGCCAGAGAGGGTGACCCGACGGCCATCACATTCCCCCGCGGAATGATGAACGACGGTCTCGACTTCTCCTTCAGCGGGATGAAGACGGCGGTCGTCAATCACGTTCGCAAGCACCCCGAATCAACGAATGCGAATGTGGCTGCCGCCTTCCAAGAGGCCGTCGTCGACGTGCTGGTGACGAAGACCATGCGGGCAGCACGCCAGGTGGGGGCACGAGCGGTGTGTCTCGGCGGTGGTGTCGCCGCGAATTCGTTGTTGCGTGAGCGTTTCGCTGCTGCCGCGGCAACGGCTGGTATCGATGCACTCATCCCGGATCGGGCGTTCTGTACCGACAATGCGGCAATGATCGCGGCCGCCGGACACTGGCGTTTGCTGCACGACGGACCAACGAGCCTCGACGATGGCGCAATGCCGACGCTGTCGCTCCCGACGAAGTGAATCAACGGGGTGAGCGAAGAACCGCTCGTTGTACGCCGCGCTGATCGTGGAACGTGTGATCGGCGTCGATTGGGTCGTCGCCTTGCGCCGCGAGTCCACCGAACTCGGTGATGGCTCGACCGACGGCGTGTCGTAGGTCAATCGTGCCGATGGCAGAAGCCATGATCGAGAGTACGACGCCGGTGATGCTTGCGTCGGTGGCGACCGTCTCGCGCCCCGCGAGTAGGTCAGATCGAACCACCACGTATCCCTCGGAGGATTCGAGGCGGATCTGGTCGCCGGCCTCGGCCCCAAGTGGGCTGTAGCCTCTGGCCAAGAAGTGTCGAAGTACCGGCGTGAGGAGCTGACGCTCGGTGTCGTCGACCACGAGCTCGACCGAGGATCCGCCGGTGCTGTTGCGCTGTCTCGGTTCGTTGCGCTGTCTCGGTTCGTCGGGCGCTCGGTCGTCGTGCAAGCGATCAGTCTTGCAGGGCATGGGCTCTTGACCAAGCATCATGGTTGGGCGAAGGTGCTTGTTCGCCGATCGAGACCCCTCCCTGAGTGTCTGACACTCAGCTTTCATGAGTGTTGATGACCACCCGGCGAGGAAGGTCGCGAGTCGGGTTGGTGGTTGCGGTGTCAATCGCTAGTGTTGGCACTCGCACCCCGAGACTGCTAACGCAGCGGAAGGGTGCACGACATCTGATGCCTGATCTGATCAGATGTCGGTCCCAGTCCGAGATCACGCCGTACGGAGGCGAATCTGCATGAACCTGCAACCACTCGATGATCGCATCGTTGTCAAGGCCAAAGAGGCCGACGCGACGACTGCCAGCGGCCTTGTCATCCCTGACACGGCCAAAGAAAAGCCCCAGCAGGGCGAGGTTATCGCCGTTGGCGCTGGCCGCCGCTCCGATACGGGCGATCTGATCCCCATGGACGTCGCCGTTGGTGACACCGTCGTCTACTCCAAGTACGGCGGCACCGAGATCACTCTCGAGGGTGTGGATTACCTCATCCTGACCGCCCGTGACGTCCTCGCAATTGTGAAGTGAGAATCTGAACCATGTCGAAAATCATCAAGTTTGACGAAGATGCACGCCGCGCTCTCGAAGCAGGCGTGAACCAACTAGCCGACGCGGTCAAGGTCACCCTTGGCCCGAAGGGACGCAACGTCGTCCTCGACAAGAAGTTCGGTGCGCCGACCATCACGAACGATGGTGTGTCCATCGCTCGTGAAATCGAGCTCGAAGACCCCTTCGAGAACATGGGCGCCCAGCTCGTGAAGGAAGTCGCCACCAAGACCAACGACGTCGCCGGTGACGGAACCACCACCGCCACCGTCCTCGCTCAGGCCCTCATCAAGAACGGCCTCCGCAACGTTGCCGCAGGCGCCAATCCCATGGGCCTCAAGCGTGGCATCGAGAAGGCCATCGCCGCCGCAGTCGACGCCATCGCCGCTCAGTCCAAGGAGATCGACGAGAAGGCTGAGATCGCACAGGTCGCGGCCATCTCCGCCGCCGATCAGAGCATTGGCGACGTCCTCGCCGAGGCCATCGACAAGGTCGGTAAAGACGGCGTTGTCACCATCGAAGAGTCGAACACCTTCGGCATCGAACTTGAGTTCACCGAGGGTATGCAGTTCGACAAGGGCTACATAAGCCCCTACATGGTCACCGACCCCGACCGCCAGGAAGCGATCCTCGACGATCCGTACATCCTGTTCGTCCAGGGCAAGATCACCGCAGTGCAGGATCTCCTCCCTGTCCTCGAGAAGGTCATGCAGGCGTCAAAGCCTCTCGTGATCATCGCCGAAGACATCGAAGGCGAAGCACTGGCAACCCTGGTTGTCAACAAGATCCGTGGCACCTTCGCTTCGGCGGCCGTCAAGGCCCCCGGCTTCGGCGAGCGCCGTAAGGCGATGCTGCAAGACATGGCGATCCTCACCGGTGGCCAGGTCGTTGCCGAAGAGGTCGGCCTCAAGCTCGACGGTGTCACCGTCGACATGCTGGGCCAGGCTCGCAAGGTTGTCATCACCAAGGACAACACGACGATCATCGAGGGTGCTGGCGACAGCGCCGACGTCACCGGTCGCGTTTCGCAGATCAAGTCCGAGATCGAGAACACCGATTCGGATTGGGACCGCGAGAAGCTCCAGGAGCGTCTGGCCAAGCTGGCCGGCGGCGTTGCCGTCATCAAGGTCGGCGCTGCCACCGAGGTCGAACTCAAGGAAAAGAAGCACCGCATCGAAGATGCGTTGTCGGCCACCCGCGCCGCCCTCGAAGAAGGCGTTGTCGCCGGTGGTGGTACCGCACTCCTGCGTGCTCGCCCCGCCGTCGAGAAGGTCATCAAGAAGCTCAAGGGCGACGAAGAGACCGGCGCCCGTTCGGTCTGGGCGTGCCTCGAGGCTCCGGCCAAGCTCATCGCCATGAACGCTGGTCTTGAAGGCGCCATCATGGTTGCCAAGGTCAACGAGGCCGAAGGCAACGTGGGCCTCAACGCCCTCACCGGTGTCATCGAAGACCTCATGGCCGCCGGTATCACCGACCCGGCCAAGGTCACCCGCGCTGCCTTGCAGAACGCTGGCTCCATTGCTGCACTCGTCCTCACGACCGAGGCGCTCGTCGCCGACAAGGTCGAAGACGGTGGCGGCGGCGGTATGCCAGACATGGGCGGCATGGGCGGCATGGGCGGCATGATGTAATCAAGCCCCCGGGCTTGGATCATCCGCTCAGCTCACGCTGAACGAACACAACGAATGGCCGGTCCTTCGGGGCCGGCCATTCTGCGTTCCGGCTCGTTGTCGAGATTCGAATGTCAGGGCCCCAGCATCGAGAGCGGAGCGGACTTTGTGACGCCCCGCCATCGTCGGTCGATGGTTGTCGGACTGATCAGCTCAGCGGAAGCGGCGTTCCGTTATCGACGGTCCGAGGTGTGTCGGTGATCTGGGCGACGCCGCCAGGGAAGAGCGCTGCGCTGGTGTTCGCACAGCCGCCATCTTCGTGGCGCTGAAAATTGGTGGTCATGGAAACAGGCACGATGTTCTCGCCGCTGGTCGTGAGGGCGCGAGGCTCAGACCACTCGACTCGCACCGATGGAGCGTCACAGTCGGCAAAGACCTCGCTCCACATCACGATCTCACTGAGCTCATCGGTGTCGGCCGGCGCCCACAGATCACGAATCACGGTCGTCTCGCCCCGGTCGAGGTCGGTGATCGATGCTCGCCACCCCCGATCGGGCGACGGTCCGATGCGATACCGGTAGGGCACCCCCGGCCGCCAGAGGTAGTCACGGGAGTTGACGTTGTCGAGCATCGAAGGAAGAGCCGAGGCCGAGCCTTCGAGTTCGCCGCCGCCATGCCGGTAGCCACCCCAGTTCACCGCGCCGTTTCCCGGATGACGCGGATGATGTTGCAGGCCCATGTGAGCGGCACCGACCGTACGGCCGTTGGCACCGAAGCTGGCCTGGAGCGCCCAGAAGTACAGGGACGGAACGGCGGGAGGGTCAGCGACGACAAGTACGACCGAGACTTCTCGAAGCGGTGGACGCATTCCGGCTGCGAAGTTCCACCGTAGATGCATCGAACTCGCACCATTCGACGAGGTCGGTCGTCCAGTGACGCGCCCGGCCGCACCGAACCCCCTCTGCATGTCGCTCATCGGGTCGATCG
>RCMY010001370.1_pt1 | contig 23262 bp, 22 predicted proteins | sample 2041341 | NCBI WGS metagenome assembly RCMY01 (sample SAMN09708234, study PRJNA481090) | Marine sediment metagenome, whole genome shotgun sequencing project.
TGCCGAGTGGATCGATGTTCTGATCTGAAGACCACCGGGTCTCAGACGACCATCCGGTCCCCGGCAGTCCGCTCGCACAGGGCGAGGAACTCATCGGCCGGGATCGGATAGCCAAGACAGAAGCCCTGGGCGAGGTCGCAGCCCCGCTCACGCAGCAGCTCGTACTGCGCCACGTTCTCGACCCCTTCCGCAACTGCGGTGATCCCCAGAGAATGCGCCATCGCGATGATCGCGGTGGTCAGCGAGAGATCGTCGGCATCGTGAAGGATATCGGCTACGAAGCTGCGATCAATCTTGACCCCGTCCACCGGCACGCGCCGCAGATGGCTCAGTCCGGAGAAACCGGTCCCGAAGTCATCCAGCCATACGCGTACGCCGGTAGCGCGCAATTGCTGCAACATCCGCCCTGCATGCGCCTCGTCGCCGATCATCGCCGTTTCGGTCAGTTCGACGTGGAGGCGCCGTGCATCCAACCCGCAGTCGCCAAGGATCTTGTCCACTCGTTGCGGCAGATTGCCGTTGCGCAGCTCGCGCGCGGAGACATTGACCGAGACAAACAGTGGTTCGACTTCCGGCAACCGGGGCCACCGGACTGCTTCGCAGCAGGCCGTTGTCATAACCTTTGTCCCGATCACCTCGATCAGGCCGGTCTTTTCGGCAACGTCGATGAACACCGATGGAGGCACCTCACCCAGCTCGGGATGGCGCCAACGCAGCAGCGCCTCCGCGCCGACCAGCGCATCGTCGGACACCCGGAACACCGGCTGGTACACCACGCTGAGCTCGCCGCGATCCCACGCACCGCGCAGTTCACTCTCCAGCCTCACATGACGCTCCACGGCGTGGTCCATCACCTTGCTGTAATAGCGTGCGCAGCTCTTGCCCGCCAGCTTGGCCTGGTACATGGCGATGTCGCCATTCTTCATCAACATTGCGGCGGTGCTGGCATCGTCCGGATAGATGCTGATCCCGATCGAGATGCCCAGAAACACATCCCGCTCCCGATCCTGCACCGGGAGGGGCGCGCCGAGCTCCTCAACCAGAACTTCGCCGATGGTGGTGGCCAGCGTGCGCACATCCATGTCGCCGGCCCCCGACTGCACCAGGATCACGAACTCGTCCCCGCCGAAGCGGGCGAATAGAGCGTTCGGTCCACCCAGCCGCTGGACGACATCACGGATCCGCCGGGATACCTCCAGCAGAACGTCGTCGCCTACGTCGTGGCCAAGGGTGTCATTGACCTGCTTGAAGTCATCGATGTCGGCAAACAGCAGCCCCAGCTGTCCACCGGTCCCGCTCAGCTGCGCCAGGCGCTCATTGAGCGCTTCGCGGAACGCCAGCCGATTGGCCTGGCCGGTAAGCGCGTCGGTATACGCCATCGCGCGTATGTCGCGGTCGTGGCGGGCAACGCTGTGACTCATGTGGCGGAAGGCGCGCATCAGGTCGCCCACCTCGTCCCGGCGTCGACTGTCGGGCGACAGCGTGTCGTAATCGCCTGCTTCAATCGCCCGCGCGGAATCCGCCAAGCGGGTGATCGGGCGCACCAGCCAGCGCTGGATCGACCAGAGCACCGCAGCCCCCAGGGCGACCAACGCGACTGCCAGCAGGGCCATCCAAAGCCGCTGGCGTTCGCCCAACTCGTCCAAACGAGCCCTCAGCTCAGACGCAGCCTGATCCTGCAGGGCACGCATCTTGGTGAGGTCATAGCCGACGCGGACACCACCCAGACGCTCCTGCCCGATCATGATGGGCGCAGAGACATCCATGACCTCATCGCTGAACTGACTAAGCAGCCTTGGCGTTGTTACTGCACCGGACGCCATCGGATCGTCCATATGTCGACCGTAGTCGGGAATCGTGTGACTGCCGTCATGGACGATATTGCCTTCAGCGTCGTACACCTGCACATAGCGGATCCACGGCTGCCGCAATGCACCGCGGGCAAGCACCCCGATCTCGTCGAGGTCGTGGTAGTAGACAGGATTGGTCAGCAACTCAGCCAGCGGCGCGACCATGTTCTCGCCACGATGCTTCAGGTTTTCTTCCGTGACCTCCTGCATGGCCGCGTAACTGAGTCCCTGCACCTCCTTCTGAGTCTGCGACTGCCGGTGCAATACCAACGCCGCCAATACCAGCAGCACCGCGAGCACTCCAAGCATCGTCGCCAGCACTTTGGCCTGCAGGCCTGTGCGTCGCGTGGTGAGGATGCTGCTCACTCCACCTCCGCCCGCACCAGGCGCACCATTTCCTGCAGCTGCTCCAGCGAACGTCGCGATTCGTCGTCGACCGGCAGGAAGCCGGTGGTACCGAAGAACTGGCGCATCGCAGGGCCCGCCAGGGGATCGCCCGCCGCATCACACAGCACCTGGCTCAGTTTCTCGCGCACGTGCGGATTCAGATCTCCACGCACCAGTTCCACCGCGCGCGGATAGTCTTTGCTGCGGCCGATCAGCCGGAGATCCTTCTTGAAGGCCTCCGGCACCCGGGAAGCATTTTTCCAGTCCAGGTTGCTCATCACTCCAACATCAACGAGACCTTTGTGCACCCACGTGGCGATGTTCAGTTCCGAACGCGCAAACAGGTATCCCACGGCGTCCGGTCGAACCGCATCGCGAGGCGACAGCAGGATGTCCAGCGCAACGCCGCTGCGCAACAACTGCCCGGCAGGAATGAAGTAGGCACTGGTGGAGGATGTGCGCTGGAAGGCGATGCGGTGGCCGCGCAACGAATCGATATCCGTGATGCCGCTGTCGGCGCGCGCAAAAAACACCGTGTGGTAGCGCCGCTCGCCTTCCCGTTCGGTGACCAGCAACGGACGTGCGCCGGAACGCTCGGCAAGCATCATCCCGAATCCAGCGGTCTCGGTCACCCAGTCCACGCGTCCGCGGCGGATATAGCTGGCCATCTGCTGGGCATCCTTGGCCATCAGTATCCGGCCTTCGCGGATACCTACAGACTCCATCCTTGGCACCACATAGTCCAGCAGGGGTTTGAGCTGCTCGTAGTGGGCCATCGGATCATCGCTGATTCGACCCAGCACCAGCACATGGGCTTCCGCAGCCCAGGCCGCCGGAAACGGAAGTGCCACGCACAGCAGCAGGGCCAACACGGCGCGGCGCGCGGCGCGGAGCGTTGATTCCCCGACCCAATACACGCGCTGCGGTCGAATCAATCGCATTAGAATCCCTGCCTCCCCATCACCCATGGCCCGGGCGGAAGCGTACACGGCTGTTCAACGTTGCGCTGCCAGAGATGCCATGCGGCTGGCGTCAGAAAGTATCCCGCGCAGCAAGCGCAATTCGCGTTCGTCAAGATCGGCGCGCAGGAACATGCGTCGCAGCTTGCGCATCGCCGAGTCCGGAGCGCGTCCCTTGTGGAAATCGATCGCATCCAGGGTATCGGCCAACTGTGAGAAAAAACCTTCCAGCTGCGCGTGCGAGGCTGGTGTCCCGTGTGTGACGGAGGGGGTGCTGGAAAGCGAGCCGGAGGTGGCCGCAGCCAACAGCGCCAACCGCAACTCGTAGCTGATCACCTGCACGGCTGCCGCGAGATTCAGCGAACTGTAGTCGGGGTTGGCTGGAATATGGATGGCGGCGTGACACAGCTGCAGCTCGTGGTTTTCCAGCCCCGTGCGTTCGCGTCCGAATACCAGCGCGACTTCGGCGGCTTCCGCCGCGGCAACGGCACGCTCCGCGCCCTCACGCGGCGGAAGCTCCGGCAGGCTGACGCGGCGACTGCGGGCTGTGCACCCCAGCACCAGATGACAGTCGGCAACGGCCTCGGCCAATGAATCAACCGTCACGGCCGCGTCCAGCACGTCGCTGGCGCCAGCGGCCAAGGCGAAGGAATCCACCCCCAACGGCTGCAGCGGCGCGACCAGCACCAGCCGGGCCAGACCCATCGTCTTCAGGGCCCGCGCCGCGGAACCGATGTTGCCGGGGTGTTGCGTCCCCACCAGCACGATGCGGATGGCGTCGGCCCGGGGCAAACCCTGCGGCACTTCTTGGTGAGCGGTGGTCATGATGGCAATGGTAAACTCCACGACCGGCCGCGGATATATCCGCGGATCGCCGGCCGCTCTTTTCCTTCGCCACCCTTCCCCTACCTCTCCGTTCGAGGCTGTGTTGCCATGCAAAAACCCGCCGTCAACCTCATGGTCAAGGCCGCCCGCGCCGCCGGCAACGTGCTGTTGCGTCACATGCACAAGCTGGACGCGCTGAACGTGGTGGAGAAGGACCGCATGGACTTCGCCAGCGAGGTCGATGAGCTGGCCGAGAAGGAGATCATCAAGGAGTTCCGCCGCGCCACGCCGGACTACGCGATCCTGGGTGAGGAAGGTGGTCTGCTGAAGCCCAAGAGTGGCACCGCGCGCTCCACCTGGGTGATCGACCCGCTCGACGGGACCAGCAACTACCTGCGCGGCATTCCGCATTTTTGCGTTTCGATCGCGCTGGTCGAAAACGGCGAGCCGGTGCATGGAGTGATCTTCGACCCACTGCGCAACGAGCTGTTCACGGCAAGCCGCGGCAGCGGTGCAACGCTCAACGACAAGCGCATCCGCGTCGCCGATCGCAAGGACCTGGACGGCGCGATGATCCTTACCGGTTTCCCTCCTCGCGAGCGCAAGCGCGCCAGTGCGCAGCTCAAGTGTCTGGATACGCTGTTCAGCGAAATCCAGGACATCCGCATTTCAGGATCGGCTGCGCTTGACCTTGCCTATGTGGCGTGCGGTCGCGCCGACGCCTACTTCGAAGCCGGGATCAAGCCGTGGGATATCGCGGCCGGCGCACTGATGGTGCGCGAGGCAGGAGGCAAGGTAAGCGACTTCCGTGACCGCAGCACCGGGCCAATGGATGCGCGCGGGATCGATTCGCGACCACTGCTGGCCGGCAACATCAAGGTGGCCGGACTGTTGCAGAAGCGCATCCTCAACACCGGTTACGCCGGCGCGTTCGACTGACGCATCGGCTCCTCGGCAGGCCCGATCTAACAGCGGGTGCGCCAACCAGACAAAAAGAAAGGCCGCGCATCACTGCGCGGCCTTTCTTTCGGGTGACCTCCGACGTTACGGCCGGCGAGCCAACGCCTCTTCGTCCTTGGCCTTGGGCAACAGGTCCTGCTTGGTGACCTTGAGGAACCCGACCGTCAACAACGGCGATGCCACGAAGATCGAGGACAGGGTTCCGATCACCACACCGATCATCATTGCCTCGGCCATGCCGCGCAAAGAGCCACCGCCGTAGAGGTACAGCGCCAGCACGACCAGGAACGACGCCACCGAGGTGATGATGGTGCGCGAGAGCGTCTGGTTGATGGACGTGTTGATGATGGTTTGTGGATCTGCCCGCATCGTGCGGAAGTTCTCGCGGATGCGATCGAACACCACGATCGTGTCGTTGATGGAGAAACCCAGCACCGACAGGACGCCTGCCAGCACGGTGAGATCGAACTCGTGTCCGCTCAGCGCAAACCAGCCCAGCACGATCAGCGAATCCTGAAGGGATGTCAGCACGGCGGCGATCGCGAACTTTCGCTCGAACCGGGTCGAGATGTACACCAGAAAACCCACCACCACGAAGATCAGCGCCCAGATGCCGTTGAGGGCAAGCTCTTTGCCGACCTGGGGACCCACAAAGTCGCTGCGCATCACGGTGCCAGGATTGTCGGGCGTGGAAACCGCGCGGGTGATCTCACTGGCCGTGCGCGAGTTGGCTTCCACGTCGCCGCCTTCGCCCTCCTCGCCCGACTGCAGACGCACCAACAGATCGTTGCCGGAGCCAAACGTGAGCACCTGGGCTTTTCCGTAACCGGCATCCGCCAGACGCTTGCGCGCGTCATTGATGTCGACTGGCTGCTCGAAACGCAGCTCGGTGACCGTGCCCCCGGTGAAGTCGAGTGCGAAGTTGAAGCCGTTGACCGCAATTGCGCCCACCGACACAGCTATCAACACGATGGAGAGGATGAACGACCCGCCGCGCATGCGCAGGAAATTGAAGTTCGACTCGTTGGGGATGAGCGTGAATGGTTTCATGATCGGTTCCTGCGGTCAGATCGCAATGGACTTGAGCTTGCTGCGCCTGCCGTAGATCAGCGTGGCAAAAGCGCGCGACGCCGACACCGCGGTATACATCGAGGTCGTGATACCGACGATCAACGCCACTGCGAAACCCTTCACAGGCCCGGTGCCGAAGGCGAACATCGCCACGCCCGCCAGCAATGTGGTGATGTTGGCGTCCATGATCGTGCCGGTCGCCTTCTCGTAACCGATCGCGATGGCCGACTTGGGTGGCATCCCGTCGCGGAGTTCTTCGCGTATTCGCTCGTTGATCAGCACGTTGGCATCCACCGACAGGCCTACGGTCAACGCGATACCGGCCATGCCGGGCAGCGTCATCGTGAAGCCGAACAGGGACATGATCGCTACCAGCATGAGGATATTCAGCAGCAGCGCGACGCAGGTGATGATGCCGAACATCCGGTAGTAGACGAGGAAGAACAGCAGCGCGAACGCGAACGAGTACACCACCGCTTTCATGCCGCGCTCGATGTTCTCCCGACCCAGGCTGGGGCCCACGATGCGCTCCTCGACGAAGTCCATCGGGGCGGCGAGCGAACCCGAGCGCAACAGCAGCGCCAGGTCGGATGCTTCCTTCATGCTGTCCAGTCCGGTGGTCTGGAAATCCTTGCCGAACACGCCATTGATGTTGGCCACCGAGATGACCTCCTCGCTGACCTTGGTGCTGCGGACCTCTTTGCCGTCGACTATCCGCACCTGCGGGATGCGCTCGATGTACACGACCGCCATCGGCTTTCCGACGCTGCCGCTCGTGAAGTCGAACATGCGCTGGCCACCCGCGCTGTCAAGCTTGACCGATACCGACGGGGTACCCGATTGCGGATCCAGCACCGAGGTTGCGCCTACCAGTTCATCGCCCGATGCGATCACGCGCTTGTTCAACAGGACCGGCACCGGTTTGCCATCGATGCCCAGCTCCTTGCGGTAATAGACTTTTGCCTGTGGCGGGACGTTGCCGCTGGCAACGGCGTCATACGCGTCGCCCTCCACCACTGCGCGGTATTCCAACGTCGCGGTCGCGCCGATGACGCGCTTGGCCTGCGCAGTGTCCTGCACGCCAGGCAGCTCGACCACGATGCGGTCGTTGCCCTGTCGCTGGATCAGCGGCTCGGCCACACCAAGCGCGTTGATCCGGTTGCGCAGCGTGCCAAGGTTCTGGTTGAGCGCGTCGGTCATCATGCGCTGCAGCTCGGTATCCGGGATCTGCACGGTGACGGTCTGGCCACTGGCATCCGTCCGCACAGCGGGCTGGCTGGCTGCGATCTTCTTGCGTGCAGTATCGGCGTCGGCCGCGTCCACCAGACGCACGGAAATGGAGTTATCAGGACGACGGGTGACCGATTCGTAGCGCACGCGGCTGTCGCGCAACACCACGCGCACGTCTTCGACCATCGCGTCCAGATGCTTGTCGAGGGCTGCTTTCTGGTCCACCTGCATCAGGAAATGGACGCCGCCCTGCAGGTCGAGACCCAGCAACATGCCATTGGCACCCATCCGCGCCAGCCAGGCGGGCGTGGTCGGGGCAAGGTTGAGGGCGGTGACGTAATCGTTGCCGAGCACCGGTGCCAGTGCGTCGGCTGCTTTCGACTGGTCTTCGGTGCCGGTCAGACGGACCAGCAGGTTGTCACCGGAGATCGCCACGTTCTTGGTCGGGATACCGGCACTGCTCAACGTCTCGGTCACGCGCGCGACCAGCGCCTCGTCAATCGGCGCACCGCGGTTGGCAGTGACCTGGACCGAAGGGTCCTTCTGGTACAGGTTCGGCAACGCGTACAAAGTGCTGAACAGGATGGCCAGCACCAGGACGACGTATTTCCAGCGCGCGTAAGTGAGCATCGATTACCCCTGAGGCGGCCGGGTGGCCGCCCATGCATCAATAAAAGTGGTTGCGCCGGCTCAGGCCGACTTCAACGTGCCCTTTGGCAGAACGTTGGCAATGGAGCCGCGCTGCACGCGAATGCGCACGTTGTCCGCGATTTCCACCATGATGAAGTTCTCGCCCATCTCGGTCACGACCCCGGCCACCCCGCCGTTGGTCAAAACCTCATCGCCCTTGTTCAGCTGGCCCAGCATAGCTTTGTGTTCCTTCGCGCGCTTCATCTGCGGACGGATCATCAGGAAATACATCACGCCGATCAGAAGGACCGGAAACAGCAGGGACATCCCCAGACCGCCCGTCGGCGCGGCGGCTTGGGCATGGGCGGGAGCGATCACGAGATCAAGCAGGTTCATGTCTGTATTCCGTATAGACGAAAATTAGCCGTGGATTATGTCACGGCTGGCCGGCGCCCACGCCGACCCACGCAATGGCACGCAGGACACTAGGAAGTGCGTGCCGCATAGAAGGACTCGCGGAACGTGGCAAAGGTTCCCTGCGCGATCGCGTCGCGTATCTGTGCCATCAGGCGCTGGTAGTAGCGCAGGTTGTGCGCCGTGCCCAGCATCGGACCGAGCATCTCGTTGCAGCGATCCAGATGGCGCAGATAGCTGCGACTGAAGCCGCCGGCACAAGCGGTGCAGTCGCACCCCTCCTCGATCGGTCGCAGATCGTGTTCGTACTTGGCGTTGCGTATCCGCACCGTGCCACTGGCAGTGAAAAAATGGCCGTTGCGGGCGTTTCGGGTCGGCATGACGCAATCGAACATGTCCACGCCGCGGGCCACCCCTTCAACGAGGTCTTCCGGTCGACCCACACCCATGAGGTATCGCGGCCTGTCGGCGGGCAGTTGTGGGCAGGTGTGCTCGAGCATGGCGTCGCGCTCATGCTCGGGCTCCCCGACCGCCAACCCTCCAATCGCGTAGCCATCAAAACCGATCTGCATCAGGCCCTCGGCCGAGCGGGTGCGCAGCTCGTGATGGATTCCGCCCTGCACGATGCCGAACAGCGCGGCATCATTGCCCTCGTGCGCCCTGCGCGAGCGCTCCGCCCAACGCAGGCTGAGTTCCATGGACTGTCGCGCGACCTCTTCGGTTGCCGGATACGGCGTGCATTCGTCGAAGATCATCACCACGTCGGAGCCGAGCACCTTCTGGATGTGCATGCTCTCCTCGGGCCCGAGGAACACCTTGCGGCCGTCGATCGGGGCGGCAAAAGTCACTCCGGCTTCGGTGATCTTTCGCTTGTGCGCCAGCGAAAAGACCTGGAAGCCACCGGAGTCGGTCAGGATCGGCCCGTCCCAGCGCATGAATCCGTGCAGGCCGCCATGCGCCTCGATCACCTCCAGACCCGGTCGCAGATAAAGATGGAAGGTGTTGCCCAGGATGACCTCCGCACCGAGCTCGCGGACTGCCTCCGGATAGATCCCTTTTACCGTCCCGTACGTGCCGACCGGCATGAAGGCCGGCGTCTCTACAGTCCCGCGAGGAAAGGTAAGCCGGCCGCGCCGCGCGGCGCCATCAGTGCCCAGCAGTTCGAATGCCATGCGGCTCATTGCCGACTTGCTCCATCGGTGGGAAACAGCAACATCGCGTCGCCGTAGGAAAAGAACCGGTAGTTCGCCGCGATGGCATGCGCGTAAGCGGCAAACACCCGCGACTGACCGGTAAACGCGGACACCATCATCAGCAGCGTGCTTTCCGGGAGATGGAAATTGGTCACCATCGCGTCCACTGCGCGGATCCGGTAGCCCGGCACGATGAACAGCCGGCTTTCGCCGACGTACGGCCGCAGATCTCCTTCAGGATTCTCCGGCGTGCGTTGCATCGCGGTCTCCAATGCGCGGACCACCGTCGTTCCGACCGCGATAACGCGCCCTCCCCCAGCCCGGACACGGGCGACCTGCTCGACCAGCTCGGCGTCCACATGCAGACGCTCTGAGTGCATCACATGTTCGGCAAGGTCGTCCACCCGGACCGGCTGGAACGTACCCGCACCCACGTGGAGGGTGACGTGGCCGAACTCGACTCCGCGCGCAGCCAGCGCGTCCAGAAGCGTCGGGTCGAAATGCAGACCGGCGGTAGGAGCGGCGACCGCGCCTGCTTCCCGGGCAAAAACGGTCTGGTAGCGCTCAAGGTCCTCCCCGTCTGGCTCGCGCTGGATGTAAGGCGGCAGCGGTAAGCGTCCGGCGTGCTGCAGGAACGCTTCCAGAGGTTCGTCCAGATGGAACTGGAGCACATAGAACTCGCCATCGCGGCCGGTCACCTCGGCTTCCCCGCCTGCATCGAGCAGAATGCGCGCGCCGGTCCTGGGTGACTTGCTCACGCCCAGCTGGGCCCGCGCGCTGCCATCGTCGAGCAGCCGCTCGATCAGAATTTCCACACGACCGCCGGTGGTTTTTTGGCCGAACAGACGCGCCGGTATCACCCGCGTGTCGTTGAATACCAGCAGATCACCGTGCCCCAACAAAAAGGGAAGGTCGCGGAATACATGGTCCGCGAACGCTGCCGGCGCCGGTGGCACGAGCAGCAGCCGGCTGGCCGAACGCTGGGCCAGAGGCGCCTGGGCAATCAGCGCGGGCGGCAGCAGATAGTGGAAGTCGGATTTCTTCAAGAGGATGCTGTGGTGGCGCAGGCGGGAATCCGGCGCGCGGGTGACGCCTGCCGGTAATCGCACAGTGTAGCGATTGGTGGGGGTTATGCCGATGCCCGCACCGTGTTAGAATCGGCTAAGTAATTGAATTTCATAGAGAATACCATTGCGTGGTGCGTCCACGCATTTTTTGTTTGCGGTGCTTTCGTCACTGCGATCGACACTGTGGAGGAGCAACACCGATGCCGAGCACCCGCCCGAGCAATCCAAACGCGATCGCCAGCAAGCTTGCGCCGTTGCGCGCGCACGGCGGCGCGCGCCGCACTGTCGGGCTGGACGATGAGGTCCTGGCCAGGTTTGCCGACGACCCGGAGCTGATCGAAGTGGTCGACGCCGCGCTGGTCGAGTACGCCAATGCGAAGAGCGTTTTCGGTGAACTGCTGGAACTTGACGAAGACCGGCAGATCCACGCGCTGCAGTTCGACTACATCAATTTCTACCAGGATGACGCGGTCAATCCGTATGTGGCGCTGGCCGCCCGCGGTCCCTGGATCGTGACCCTCAAGGGCGCGGTCGTCCACGATTCGGGTGGCTACGGCATGCTCGGTTTCGGTCATGCACCGGCGAAGGTGATCGCGGCTATGGCCAAGCCCCAGGCGATGGCCAACATCATGACGCCGAGCCTCTCGCAGCTGCGGCTGAGCACGATGCTGCGCGAGGCGATTGGCCTCGGCGGCGAATGCCCGTATACCCATTTCATGTGCCTCAACTCGGGCTCCGAGTCGGTCACATTGGCGGCCCGCATCGCTGATGCCCATGCCAAGACCATGACCGACCCGGGCGGCAAGCATGCCGGCCGCAGCATCATCAAGCGCGTGGTGGTCAAGGGTGGCTTCCACGGCCGTACGGATCGGCCGGCTCTGTACTCCGATTCCAGCCGCAAATCCTACGAGCAGCACCTGGCCAGCTACCGTGGCGAGGACAGCGTCATCGTCGTGAATCCCTATGATTGCGCTGCGCTGAAGCAGGCGTTTGTCGATGCTGACGCGAAAGGCTGGTTTATCGAGGCGATGTTCCTGGAGCCGGTGATGGGCGAAGGCGACCCGGGCCGCAGCGTGCCGGTGGACTTCTACAACACCGCCCGCCAGCTCACACGCGAGCACGGCACGATGCTGCTGGTGGACTCCATCCAGGCCGGGCTGCGCGCCAACGGCGTGCTGTCGATCGTCGACTACCCCGGGTTCGAAGGCGTCGAAGCGCCCGACATGGAGACCTATTCCAAGGCACTCAATGCCGGCCAGTTCCCCCTCTCGGTGCTGGCGGTCAACAAGTTCGCCGCGGATGCCTACCGCAAGGGACTGTATGGCAACACGATGACCACCAACCCGCGGGCACTGGAGACTGCCTGCGCCGTGCTGGAGATGGTCACGCCGGAACTCCAGGACAACATCCGCGCGCGTGGCGCGCAGGCTCTGGAGAAACTCGAGGCGCTGAAGTCGGAACTGGGCGGAAGCATTACCAAGGTCCAGGGCACCGGCCTGCTGTTCTCCTGCGAGTTGTCGGATGAGTTCAAGTGTTTCGGCACCGGCTCCACCGAGGAGTGGTTGCGCGAGCACGGGATCGGCGTGATCCACGGCGGCGCCAATTCGCTGCGGTTTACCCCGACCTTCACCAGCACCAGCGCCGAGATCGACCTGCTGGTAGAGATGGTCGGCCGGGCGCTTCGGGAAGGGCCACGTGCGCGCGGCAGCCAGACCGGCTAGTCGTCATCTGAAGCAGTGCGTTTGCGTGAAAAAGCCGGGGCAACCCGGCTTTTTTGTGTTCGTCGCGCTGCAGGGCTACGCCTGGGGCCTGCGGCGCTTGCGCTGAAACAGTCCAAGCAGGAGCAGTGCGCCCAACAGAATCGCCACTCCGAGCAGAACTTTCCCCAACCCCACATCTTGATCGCTGGCCGGTGGCTGATTGGCGGCGGTCGCCGGCGACTGCGCCTGCAGCGGCTTGGCGACGGGCGCAGCCGGCCGTTGGAGTTCTGCAAGCTGCCATTGACCGTCCCGCAACTCGATCTTTCCAGCCAACGGTGGCAGATGCAGCGTGCGCCAGCGAATGCGCAAGTCTCCGACCAGCGGGTCAAGTGGATTGAGCGCACTGCCCAGACCATCCCCTTCCGGCTGGAAGGTGGCCGCCAGATTGGCAGGCAAGCGCGTGAAGGAGGGACGGAAATCCTGCCACTGTCCCAAGGCCTTGAGCACGGGTAGCGCAACCGGCTTGCCGTCCAGGGTGACTCTGGTCGCCCACCAGATCCGGTTTTCGAGCGGAAAACTTGTCGGGTTCGAGTACTCGGCGGGAAACGTGGACGAGTCCACCAGCGCCGGCTTCCACACCTGCTGGAAGCCACCCCGGCCATCGCCTTGCCACTGGTACATCTCGACCTGGCGATCGAGTCCGAACCGGGTGCTGCGGACGCCGAACTCCGGATCCTCAATCGCCGCATCGGCCACTGGCTCCCCATGCGGTATCGGCGTCGGGCCATTTCCGGGTGGCGAGTCCGCCGCCCACGCACAGGATATGGCGGCCCCAAGGAGCAGTGTGGCCAGCCACCGCCGATAACTCATGCAGCCAGCGCCCTCGCCTGCAGTTCGGACACCTCGTGCGCGGTGCCGTAACGGCCGCGCTCATTGAGCGTGAGCTGTGCGAGCGCGCATCCCGGGTCGTGAGTGAAAAACAGATGGACATTGCGTTCCAGCATGTCGGCAAGGAACGCATTCTTCTCGTCGATCAACAGTTCGGCGTTGCGGTCGTAGCCCATCGTGATGGGAACATGCACCCACGGCCGGCCCGGTATGAGGTCCGCGCAAAACACGAGTCCTCCGTGCGCCTGGTCGCCGACCATTTCCGGCCCGACAATCTCCGCCAGCATCAGCCCCGGGGTGTGGCCATGGCTGTAATGGAAACGGACGCTTTCGCCCAGCGTGCTGGAGAAAGCGCCATCGACCAGTTCCAGACGTCCGGTGGCCTCCAGCAGACCCGGTAATTCGGGAATGAAGCTGGCGCGATCGCGCGGGTGCGGGTTGATCGCACGTTGCCAGTGCTCCCTTCCGACGACGTAGCGTGCATCGGGAAACACCAGACGCGGTGGCTCACCTTCCTGCCACGCCGCCAGAAGCCCACCCGCATGGTCGAAATGCAGGTGCGAAAGCACGATCACGTCGATGTCGTCGGGCGCGAATCCGGCGGTTGCAAGTGACTCGAGCAGCACGTGGTGCGATTCAACCACGCCGTAGCGCTCACGGAATTTCGGCTCGAAGAATGCGCCGATGCCCGACTCGAACAGCACTGTCTTGCCGGCAAGCGGGGTGGCCAGCAGCGCGCGACACGCGAGGTCGATCCGGTTGTGCTCATCGGGCTCAGCCCAATTGCCCCACATAGCGCGGGGGGCGTTGCCGAACATCGCCCCGCCATCGAGTTTCTGACTGTTGCCCATCAGCGACCAGAGCTTCATCGTCGACTCCAAACTCCCGCAGCCAAAGCTGCCTTGCGTTCCATCATCGGCGATCCACAGCAGGCGCGAAAGGGCGATCGTCTCAGGGCTGGTCGAGTACCACTTTCGCCTCACCCACAGGATTACGCGGATCCGTACCGCCGGACAACGCGTTCTCGCGCTTGTCCCAGGCGACGGTCTGCAGGTTGCCCCAGGTGCCCTCGCTAGCATTGACAGCATGGCCCATCTTCTTGAGCGACTTGATGGTCGCCGCGTCCAGCGCACCCGGCTCGGAAGAGATCGCGTCTGGCATCCACTGGTGGTGGATGCGCGGCTCGGCGGCCACTTGCTGCGCGGTCATTCCCGCGTCGTAACCGAGGATGCCGATAAGTACCTCGGTGATGATGCGGCTGCCACCCGGGGCACCGAGCACGGCCAGTTTGTCAGACGACTCGATGTAGGTCGGCGTCATCGAACTGAGCATGCGCTTGCCCGCGACGACCGCGTTGGCATCAAACCCCATCACCCCGAACGCATTCGGTGTGCCCGGCCGCAAAGCGAAGTCGTCCATCTCGTTGTTGAGCAGCACCCCGGTGCCAGGCGCGATCATGCCCGAGCCGTATGTCAGGTTGACCGTCTGCGTGGCGGAGACGATGTTGCCGTCGGTGTCGATGATCGAGAAGTGAGTGGTCTCGTCGTCTTCCATCGGCGTCGGCTGACCCGACAGCAGCACGCTCGGGGTTGCCTTGTCCGGGTGGATCGTCGCGCGCAGGCCTGCGGCGTAGGCGGGATCGGTCAGCATGGCGACCGGGACCTCGACGAAATCGGGATCGCCAAGATAGAGGGTGCGATCGCGGTATGCGCGCCGCATGGCTTCCACCACCAGGTGGGTCCGCTCGGCCGCATCGAGATTGGTGAGCTTCCAGGGCTGCAATATCTGCAGCATTTCCGCCAAAGCCACACCACCGGATGATGGAGGCGGCGCAGTGACCACCTTCCAGCCGCGGTAGTCGAATTTGATCGGCTCGCGCTCGCGGATCTGATAGCCGGCCAGCTCGGCCGCCGTCCACCGACCACCCTCTTCCGCCACTGCGGCCAGCAGCTGATCCGCGACCTTGCCGCTATAAAACCCGGCGTGGCCCTTCTCAGCCAGCAACTGCAGGGTATTGGCCAAATCCGCCTGCTTGAAGAGGTCACCGGTCCGGGGCGGCTTGCCACCTACGAGGAACACCTCGCGCGTGCCGCGGTATCGTTCCATCACCTGGCGGCGGCTGGCATAGCCCTTTTCAAGACGTGGATAGATCGGAAAACCTTCCCGCGCGATCCGGATCGCCGGCGCCAGCGAGGTTGCCAGTGGCAGGCGACCGTAACGCTCCGCTACATGGACCAGCGCCGCAGGAAGGCCTGGAATGCCGGCCGACCAAGGGCCGTTCATCGCGCGGTCGCGGTTGAGCTCGCCCTTCTTGTCCAGATATTCCGCCGGGGTAGCCGACTCCGGAGCGGTCTCCCGTGCGTCCACGAAGATATCGCGCCCAGTCTTCGCGTCGTGCAAGAGGAAAAACCCGCCGCCGCCGATCCCTGAACTGACGGGCTCGACCACCGACAGCGCCGCCGAGACCGCGACCGCAGCGTCGAATGCGTTGCCCCCCTGATTGATGATGTCGATGCCCGCCTGGGTGGACAGCGAATGCGCGCTGGCGATCGCCGCCCCGGGAGGAGTGGCGGTACTTGCGGCGGAAGCACGGGTCGACGCCGGGTCACCGGAACTCGCGCATCCGGCAATCGACAAGACCAACAAGGTCGGGGCCAGTAGACCTGCTACCACCGCTCGCATCGCAATTCGCATCACTTCACTCCTGTTGTTGCTGCAGCCTCGCCAGCTTGGCCAGCAACTGCCCGTTGGTTTCCGGAAAGTCGGCATCCGGATCAATGCACTCGACCGGGCACACCACCACGCACTGGGGTTCGTCGAAATGGCCAACGCATTCGGTACAGCGTGATGGATCAATTACGTAGATCGTTTCACCCTGCGCGATGGCCTGGTTCGGACATGCCGGTTCACAGACATCACAGTTGACGCACAAGTCGTTGATCTTGAGGGACATGGGCTCCTGCCGGGCGCGGGTGGGACGGAGTCCACCACGCGCCCACTTGGGCAATCAGGTCAGCGGAAGACTACTTGGCTTCGACAAATACGTAGTCGACGCCAGCCGGGGTCACCGCTTCCTTGACGCGCTCACTGTCGGCCGCATCGCCGATAAACAGCAGGCGGACGCCCTTCATCGAACCCTTGCCCACACCGGCGAACGCACCAGCGATATCGTCGGCCATCATTGCCGACTCGGGCGATCCGAACGCCACCAGGTTGCCTTCCACAATGCCGCGCTGCATCGCATTCTCGATCTCTTCGCGCAGGCGCTCATGCGCACCTTCGAAGCCCTCGCTGTCGCTGCCGGGGAGGTAATAAAGATAGGGGCTGTTGGTCACATCGCCCATGTTGCGGGTTACCACCTGGGACAGATAGGTGCCCCACTCGTTGTCATCGTTGGTGGTCGGGGCAGTGAGCGGCGCCACAACGACAGCCGCTTCGTTGCCGGCATCGGTCTTGGATTTGTCGCAGGCGACAAGCAGTGGCAGTGACAGCAGCGCAATCAGCATCAGGCGGGTGGTGGTATTCAATGCATTCCCCTTTTCTGGTTGAAAGACAACGTCGGCGGAGTGCCGACGATCAAACGGTGACGCGTTGCCACTGCGCCTGAAGCGCCTCGGCAACCGCGGGCGGAACGAAACCGGATACATCGCCGCCCAGTCGGGCTATCTCGCGGACCAGCGACGAGGAAATAAAGCTGTACTGCTCTGCCGGGGTCAGGAAGAGTGTCTCAACGTCCGGAATCAGATGGCGGTTCATGCTCGCCATCTGGAATTCGTATTCAAAGTCCGACACCGCGCGCAGTCCCCGCAGCAGGACACCGGCACCCAGGCGCGTGACGAAGTGGGCCAGCAGCGAATCAAAACCACAGACTTCCACATTGGCATGGTGGCCGAGTGCCTGCCTCGCAAGCTCCACGCGCTTGACCATCGGGAATGCGGGACTCTTGGTCGGACTTTCCGCAACGCCCACCACCAGCCGATCGAACAGCGGCGCGGCTCGGTCGACCAGGTCGATGTGACCGTTGGTGATCGGGTCGAACGTGCCGGGATAGACGGCGGTACGGTGTCGGGCCGGGGTCATGGGGCAGAGTGCTCGTGGCTGGGAAGGCCCGGAATTCCCGGGTCGGCCTGAAGTGTATCAACGCCGGCACCAGTATCGTGCTCTGGCGAAAGTCCCGGACGATGACGGTATAGCGCGTGACGCACCTCGCGGGTGCTGCCCTCACGATGCAGACTCCACTGCGCTGGCAATCGCACCGGCTCATCCAACGGTGCCTCGATGTGAAGCCAGGCGCCGTCAGCCATCAACGGCAGCAGGCCGGCCAGCGCGGACTCGACCTGCCCGGTCCCGAAAGGAGGATCCACGAACGCGATGTCGTAACTGAGGGCCCGCTGCGACGCCATCCATCGAAGCGCATCGGCCTGGACGACGGTGGCTGCATGGCCTCCCTGCAGACGCTGCGTCGTTGCCAGCAGGCTTGCCGCCAGCACCGGGTCGCGCTCCACCAGCACCGCCGACGCGGCGCCTCGCGAAAGCGCCTCCAGACCCAGCGCGCCGCTGCCCGCGAACAGATCCAGTACGCGCGAGCCGTTCAACACCGGCGCCAACCAGTTGAACAGCGTCTCGCGGACGCGGTCTGATGTCGGCCGCAATCCCGCCGCGTCGGCCACGGGAAGCTTGCTGCCCCGCCAGCGACCGCCGATCACCCGCACCTGGCCCGGGCCACGCGCCACGGGATTCGGGGTCTTTTGGTGGGGCTTCTTCATAGGGTCGGAAAATCAGGCGGTGCTAGCATGTGCGCCATTCTCGCGCATTCGTGAAACCTACTGTCGATGGTCAGTTTCTTTCGTCGCAAAAAACCCGGATCTGCACCGTCCGAGCGTCGTTACAGCACCGAGGAGCTTGCCGCGGCGTTCCCGGGTGCGCAGCCTGAAAGAACCGGCACCACCCCCACTCCGGATGCAGGCGTTGATGTTTCGGCGACAAAGGTGGTGGATCGCGCCGAAGTGGCGTTGAAGGAGACGGCGGCTCCTGCTGCATCCGATGATCCTGAAACACACGCACAGCCGATTGACGAACACGTTGAAACCGCTCGATCACCGACGCCCTCCCCGCTGGCTGACGATGTACTGCCTGCTGCTGAACCGGTGCGGGAGCCTGTCGCGCCTGAGGTAGCCCCCTTCACTGTCTCGACGCCAAGGGACAAGCCGACAGCTCCCGAAAGATCCGGTTGGCGCGATCGACTGCGTGGGACGGCCTTTGCGCGAACCTTTGGCGGTCTGTTCCAGGGCAATCCCCGCCTGGACGACGATCTGCTGGACGAGATCGAAACGGCACTGATCATTGCCGATGTCGGCGTCACCGCGACCACCGATCTGGTGGAAGACCTGCGCAAACGCATGAAGTCACGCGAGTTTGCCGATGCTTCGGCCTTGCTGCATGCACTGCGGCAGGACCTGATCGAACTGTTGGAGCCTGTCGCTGTTCCGCTGCGCATCGATGCAGCCGCCAAACCGTTTGTCATCCTCACCGTCGGGGTCAACGGGGTGGGCAAAACGACGACTATTGGCAAGCTGGCGCGTCGCTTCAAGGACGAGGGGCACTCGTTGATGCTTGCCGCAGGCGATACCTTCCGCGCCGCGGCAGTCGCCCAGCTGCAAACGTGGGGCGAACGCAACGGCGTGCCAGTGATCGCCCAGGGCCAGAACGCGGATGCAGCGTCGGTCGCTTTCGACGCGCTGCAAGCGGCAAAGGCGCGCGGGACCCAGGTGCTGATCGCCGATACCGCGGGGCGTCTGCATACCCAGCAAGGTTTGATGGCCGAGTTGGGGAAGATCAAGCGTGTGCTGCAGAAGCTCGACACCGACGCGCCGCATGAGGTGCTGATGGTCATCGACGGCACGACCGGTCAGAACGCACTGTCGCAGCTGCGCCAGTTCCATGCCGCCGTGCAGGTGACCGGCCTGGTAGTGACCAAACTGGATGGGACCGCAAAGGGGGGCGTGGTGTTCGCCCTGGCGCGCGAGTTCGGTATCCCGATCCGCTTTGCCGGCATTGGCGAGAAGCTTGAAGACCTGCGTGTGTTCGATGCCGGGGCGTTCGTCGATGCCCTGCTTCCGGACGAACTGGGCGCCTGACGCGGCCGCGATGCCAGGCGACGAAAATCCCGCGACCCCGTCCGCACCCCGACGCTGGGGCAGGATCATCGCCATCGCTGCGATGGTGGCGCTGCTGGCGCTGCTCATCGCGATCGGCTGGGTGTCACGGCCCGACCGTCTGGCCGGCCTTGTGCTGGACCGCGTCGGATCCGCGCTGGATCTAGAGATAACCGCCAGTGGCACAAGCGAATATCGGCTGCGCGGGACGCCGATGCTATCCGTGCGCGACCTGGTGGTGCGTCAGCCAGGAGCAGGCGATCCGCTGCTGACCGCCGACCGCGCGTACCTCTCATTGCCGTGGACGACGCTCTGGGCAGGCGGTGAGGATCTGACGATCCGTCGGGTCGAGCTTGATGGACCAGTGCTGAATCTGGGCGCATTGCAAGCTTGGCTGGCGTCCCGGCTGACCGGCGAACCGGCGCGCATTCCGACACTGACGAAGGGACTTCGGGTAAGGGGTGGCCAGCTCGCGGGAGACGGCTGGGCGGTCGATCGGCTGGGGATCGCGTCGGATCGACTCGATCCCGCTCAGCCGTTCGCCGCGCGCGTTGGCGGTCGGGTGATAAGCGGCTCAACGAACGCACCGTTCGATCTGCAACTCGCACTCACCCGACCGGCAATGAATGCGGGGGTGGGACTCGCCGGTATTGCCAGCGCAATCACACCCCAATGGAGGCTGCCGTTCACGTTGCAACTGTCCGGCGTGTTGCGCGACACCGCTGGCGGTTTGGGTCTTGATAGCGCGCTGCTCGGGAGCAACGTTCGGTGGTTCGACCTTCCGACCTCTGCCGAGCCCGAGCTTGAGTTCACGGTGGGATTGGCAGGACGCGTTCGCTATCGCGACGGTGGATTGCGGATAAGTCCACTGGGCGCAGCCCTTCGCGGGAAAGGGGATTTGCCCGAACAGATAAACGCTACCGGCTCATTCGCACTCGATGACCAGCTGTCACTGCACCTGACGGGCGAAATCGATGAGTGGCCCTCCGGGTGGCCGGCACTTCCGGCACCGCTGGCCGACTCGCAGTCGCCGCTTCCATTCGTACTGGATTATGAAGGCGCAGCGGACCTTGCCGACCAAACGCGCCTGCAGGTAAGCCGTGATGACGTGCGCTTCGACGGCCGGTTCCGCGTGCTGGAGCTGGGACCCTGGATGGCGCAATTGGCCAATGGCACTCCGCTACCTCCGCTGCGCGGGACGCTTGAGCTACCACGGGTCGAAATCGCGGGCGCAACGCTCACCGGCGTGCGACTGCAAATGGACGACACCGAGGTGGACGATGAAGTCGATCGTCAAAACCCCACGACCGGAAAATGACAGGAAACCCCGACAGCTTCGCCGCCCGCCTCCTGGACTGGTTTGACCAGCATGGCCGCCACGATCTGCCGTGGCAGCATCCGCGCACGCCATACCGGGTCTGGCTGTCGGAAATCATGCTGCAGCAGACCCAGGTAAAGACCGCCACACCCTATTTCGAACGCTTTATCGCAGCCCTGCCGAGCCTGCCGGCACTCGCCGCCGCGCCGCTGGATGACGTGCTGGCCTTGTGGTCCGGGCTGGGCTACTACAGCCGCGCGCGAAACCTGCACCGGGCATCGCAGAGGTGCATGACTGACCATGCGGGCGAACTGCCGCGCGACCTGGACGCGCTTATTGCCCTCCCGGGCATCGGTCGCAGCACTGCCGCAGCGATCCTGGCTCAAGCATGGGGGGAGCGCCAGGCGATTCTCGACGGCAACGTGAAGCGCGTTCTGGCCCGTTATCACGGCGTAGAGGGGTGGACGGGGATGCCGGCGGTCGAGAAACAGTTGTGGGCTTACGCCACACGGCACATCCCTCCGCTCCGTATGGCGGACTACACCCAGGCGCAGATGGATCTGGGTGCGACTGTGTGCAAACGCGCCAAGCCCGCCTGTGAATCCTGTCCCCTGCAGCATGGTTGCATCGCCTACATCCACAACCGCACCGGCGACCTCCCTACCCGGAAGCCGTCAAAGGCGATTCCGCAGCGGCACGCCGAGGTGCTTTGGTTGCAGGACAGCGACGGTCGGATCCTGCTGCAGCGCCGTCCACCGCTCGGCATCTGGGCATCGTTGTGGACCCTGCCCCAGGCCGATGACGAACCCGGAGCCCGGCTATTCTTGAGCCAGCACGTCGACGGCGATCCCGGCACCGGCGAGTCACTGACGGCAATCGCGCACGCATTCAGCCACTACAAGCTGGAGCTGCGGCCCAGACGCTGGACCAACATCGCCCTGCGCGCGTCTCTGCGCGACGACGACAGTCTGCGATGGGTTCAACCCGGACATCTGATTACGTTGGGCATCCCCGCCCCGATCCGCCGGCTGCTGGAAACCGGCTGACCCCACCCCTCAAGAGGAACCCCATGAGCCGCACTGTCTACTGCGAATACGAAAAACAGGACGCCGAAGGACTGGATTTTGCTCCATGGCCGGGCGAGGCCGGGCAACGGGTGTACACCCACATCGGCAAGCCCGCCTGGGCGAAATGGCTGGCCCACCAGACCATGCTGATCAACGAGAACCGTCTGTCGCCGATGGACCCGGCCCATCGCAAATTTCTTCAGGAGCAGATGCTTGCGTTTCTGTTCGGCGGCAATGTGACGGAAGTCGCGGGTTACACCCCGCCCGCAGAAGACTGATCCAGCGTCGAAGCATCGCTGCCTGCGCCGGCACGCCCACTATCGCGTGCGGCGCGCTCGGCGCTCTCCACCGCCTTGGCATCTAGCGGAAGTATCTGTTTGATTCGACAGGGAAAATTTACTTGACCCCCATCAAGGACGATGACGTTGTCCATACCCGCAAACACTGTGCCGCCCTGACCGCTGAAGGCAATCACCCGCGAAAATTGCAGATCCGGGCAACGACCGTCGAGCTCCAGCAAATAGGCCTGATTGCGGCGTGTCCATACCGTAAGTGCCCGGTCCCCCAGCGCGGTCCAGTTATACAGGTCGCCAAAATCTCGGAAGCTCCGCACCGGCTCGCCGGCATGGGCGCGGTGGATCTCCAGACGCTCGTTGTCGGACAGCTTGGCACCGCTGCTGGCGCAAGCCACGAGCGAAAGCAGTAGCGCCGGGACAAGCAGGAGATTTTTCATGACGGACTCCGATCACGGGGACAGCGGGGCTCGGCTTCGTTGGGCACGTTGGAACCGCATTCTCAGACTCCTGCCCTTCACTCGCAGTGAACAGCCCACGGGCATTGCCGGCCACGTGCACCTTGCAGGCGCGCCACCGCCCGGCTATGATTCCGCTCCTTCACGGCACGCCCGTGAGTTGGCCGGGTAGCTCAGTTGGTAGAGCAGGGGATTGAAAATCCCCGTGTCGGGGGTTCGATTCCCTCCCCGGCCACCAGTTTGGTGGCATCCGTTAAAACAGACCCTGCACCGGCAATGACCGATGCGGGGTTTATTGTTTTTAGCGCGTCGGTCGGCGACGACCCCCACCATTCGCCGTAGTATGCTCGGACCATTCCAGATGGAGCGGTCGATATGCGAGCAATGCACGGGATGCGGTGGACGGTTTGGCTGGTATGCGCAGCAATGCTCGCCGCGTGTGCGAGCGGTCCGGTACGCCGGGTTTCCGAGCCCGCCGCGAGGATCCAGCAGTTGACGGTCCAGGCGGACGGCAACTGGTCCGCGGAGCTGCGAATCGAGAACTTCAGCAGTATCAAGATGCGGTTCGATGCCGTGCAGATGAACCTGAAGGTCGCCGGCGCGGATGCTGGCGCAGTGACGGTCGCACCAGCGCTCACGATCGGTCCGGAGTCAGCTGATGTGTTGAAGGTGGCGATCACTCCTACCGTCGCCGCAAAGCTCGCCGTCGCCGATGCACTGGCAGCCAGCAAGTCGATTGACTACGCCTTGGCGGGCACGGTATCGGTGACCCCGGACGAGCAGCGCCAGCGAGAATT